>Ga0315294_10002167_pt1 | contig 21459 bp, 15 predicted proteins | sample YL17G13_40_MG_FD_203626 | JGI IMG/M metagenome (GOLD analysis project Ga0315294, IMG submission 203626) | Sediment microbial communities from Yellowstone Lake, YNP, Wyoming, USA - YL17G13_40 | ecosystem: Environmental > Aquatic > Freshwater > Lake > Sediment | place: USA: Wyoming | collected...
TTCTAGAATAAAGCTCTTAAAATCTTAACAGGAAGAAAATGATACAAGCAGAGCTATATGGTAAATTGCCTGGGGTCGAAAACAGCGAAGATGTTTTGGTATCAAATGTCTTTGGGATGTTAAAGTATCTGCCGCCTCCAAAAGGTATCTTGAGGATATTGGAACAAACCAAGGATTATTCAAGAAAAAGAAATTCCCTTATTAATAACCTCATGGCTCAAAATATTGATCTTTATCAATATGACAAGGTGAACTATTATTTCTGGAAGTATTCTTCCGAACATGGCGAACCGGATTTGATTTTGATCATTAGGAACTCGGAAAAGGCGCTTGAACCTCTAATGTTGTGCATAGAAGTGAAGTACCTTAGCGATAAAAGCAGAGAGGGGGAGTTTGACCAGCTTAAGGATTATTGTTTGTCTCTTGAGAAACCCGAATTTAGAAAAACTTACAATGAATCAGATATTGCGGAATTTAAGGGCACCTTTATCGGCACAGTTTATTTGACGCATTTTAGCCAATATATGGACGTTCAAAAATCTCTAGAACAAATCAGGAAGAGAGGATTTAATAATTATGAATCAAAGCTATACGAACTAAAATGGAAAGATATTACAAGAGTCTTGAGAGAATTCAAGAGTAATTATGAATTTGAGAAAATGATTGCTGAAGATTTGGCTTCATTGCTAATAAAAAAGAATCTAGTGGATTTCGAAGGATTTCCCGATATCTCATTTGATTTACGTTATGATCCTTTATTTTCTTGGCTAACTAAACCAGGCAAGCATTTGCTACATGATTTCAAGGGCTTCAGCGAGCTAAAGGAACCTGATATTCTTAAGTTTGCTAAAAAGATATTTTTTGAGGTGGAGAAATGAGCATAAAAGGTGAAAATATTACAAAAGCCCTTAAATTTATGCGCACATTTTATGTAGAAATCGCACAGTTGTTAATGAAGCTTGATGATTTGATGGAAAGAGAAGGCTGGATGAGCGCAAGGGGAAATAGGACGACCTCATTGTTATCAAAAGACTTAAAAAATCCTGAAAAATGGTTGCCCGACGCATGCTTTCGGCTTTATGAAAACAAGCAATTACCAAGTGTGAGAAAAGGAATTGTTATTGACTATGCCACCGAAGGAAATAAAGAGCCAGTTTTGATTATTGGTTCAATCACATATAGAAATATTAAGGATGAATTAGATTGGGATCTATGGAACCTTTGGTTTGAAGATGAAAAGCATAAGGTTCTAAATAAAGACTATTTTGAAACCGACCCAGAGACAAATAATATACGCAAAGGAGCAATCAAGAACGCAAGCCTTTATACAATTAATCTGGTAGAAATTGCCAACGAAGAGGATATTAAAAATAAAATCTACATTAAGTTGATGCAATTATGAAAAAGCGCGTCTCAGAATTGAGGGCGAAAGGCAGGATAGCAAGGCCACTTTTAAAAGTCGGGGAAAAAAATGAAAGTCGAAAGTATAATAATTCATAATTTTAGATCAATAAAAGAACAAACAATCTATTTAAATGATTATTCGTTGCTTATAGGTGCGAATAACTCCGGGAAGACGAACATAATAGATGCAATACGGGTGTTTTACGAAAAAGATATAAAATTTAACAAAAATAGAGACTTCCCAAAATTTCCTACAGATGGTGATTGCTGGATCGACATTAAATATAAGTTAGGACAGGATGAATTTAATAGTCTAAGGGATGAATACAAAGTTGAAGAGAATAAGCTTTCAGTAAAGAAATATTTAATATCAGAGCGATATGCCGATAGAATAAAAGCTAATCAGAGTAATATTTATGCTTATGAACAAGGCGGAGGTTTATCAAAAAACCTATTTTATGGCGCCAAGGCAGTTGCGGAAGGAAAGCTTGGAGATATTCTTTTTATTCCTGAAATAACGAGAGCGGACGAATATACGAAAATGTCGGGCCCTTCAGCCCTAAGAAATATTTTAGAGTTTGTGGTTAAGAAAGTGGTGAGAAAAAGCGGTTCTTTCGAAAAACTATCTACCGCTTTTGAAGAATTTAACGAAAGATTTCAAAAAGAAACAGATATTGAAGGCTATTCTATCGCCAAATTAAATAAAGAGATTAATAGCGAGATTGAAGGTTGGGGAACATCATTCGGATTAGAAATTAATCAAATCAAGCCCGATGAAATTATAAAAAATCTAATACGGCATTATTTGGTTGACAAAAATATGCCTGATCAGGAAATGGATCTGACGGCATTTGGCCAAGGCTTACAAAGGCACCTAATTTACGTGCTGATAAAATTATCGGCAAAATATAAGGAAAGTCCCGCTCCGAAAGAGAGAAAAGAATTTGCTCCTAATATGAATCTGATCTTATTTGAAGAGCCGGAAGCCTTTTTGCATCCGTCACAGCAGGAAATCATGAACAATAGCTTAAAAGAAGTATCCATGGGAGTCTCTGAACAAGTTTTGATCTCCACTCATTCCTCTCATTTTGTCAGTAAAAACTCTGATGATATACCATCTATGATAAAGTTAAGAAAAGAAATTACGGAAACGGAAATTTGCCAAATTACCAAATCGGATCTCGAAGATCTAATGAAAGAAAATAAGGAACTTAAGTCAATTTTGGGAAAAAGTATAACAAGCAAGGATCTAGATTTAGAATCCTTCTGGTATTCATTGTGGCTAGATCCGGATAGGTGCTGCGCTTTTTTTGCAGATTTAGTTCTGATTTGCGAGGGGGCTAGTGAGAAAGTGTTATTAGATCTTATGAACAAAGAAAAAAAGATTAGCTTTGGAAATAAAAGGATATATATCTTGAATTCTGCGGGTAAGGAAAATATACATAGATATATGAATCTTTTTCATAAACTGGGTATATTCCATTCAGTCTTATTTGACGGAGACAATGACAGGGAAAAGCATGCAAAAATTAACGAATTCATACAAAAAAATAAAAATAGTTTTTCCTTAAATATTCATCAATTCGAAAACGAATTCGAAGATTTTCTTGAAATTGAAAAAATACAAAATAAGTGGGAAAAGCCTCTGAACGTGTTATGGCACTATAAGAATAACAAAATTAAAAACACAAAAATTGAGGAGCTAGAAAAAATTATACTTAATTTACTGCCAAAAAATGAATCGTTTTGACTAAGGAGCCTTAAATGGGAGTGTTAAATAGCTGCAAACCACGCAAGGAAGTCCTTAAAGGTGACCTTGACGACGCCATTTTCGCTGCAGATTTTGGTGATCTGATCGTTGGCAAAGCTCCGAAGGTTTATGGTGACGCCAAGACGTTCTTTCAGAATACCCACCCTGCCAAACGACTATGCGAGGTGATACAAGCAGTATTTGAGAGGCTCGCCGACCCCAAGGAGGCAGGCGCTACACTCCGCCTCAGCACAGGCTTTGGAGGCGGCAAAACCCATACGCTCATGGCCCTCTGGCATCTTGCAAAAAACATTAGTAACCTGTCTATGGGTACGGAGCTTCTCCCCGCCGCCGGACGACCGAAGGCCCTCACTGTCGTTGCCGTTGACCTCGGAAAAGCCGGTCAGCCGGTATTTTCTCAATATGGAAAAATCAAGGTGCACAGTCTCTGGGGAGAAATCGCCTATCAACTCGGTGGCGAGAATGCACTAAAAATGCTCGGTGAGGCCGATCATCCCGAGCGTCAACCGACCGAATCGCTTTTATCAAAATGGTTTCCTTCTGGCCCAATTCTCCTTCTTCTTGATGAGATTGTCGTCTATATGGCGGGGCTTTCTGAACAAGGCCAAGGCAATCTGCTCGCTTTCCTTAATAAGCTCGCGGCAGTCGTCTCCAAGCGCCCCCAAACGGTTCTTGTCGTCACTGATCCGGCAGACCAGAGAGCTTATGCAAGGCAAGCCCAAAAACTAAGCGATGCCAGGATGGCGGCTGCTATCAAGCTTGATGATGTTTTTGGTCGCAGGATATCAGATTTTGATCCCATAGGAGAAGAAGCCGCTAAAGTGATTGTAAGACGCCTATTTGAGAAAGTGGACCCGGCGGCTGCACAGACTGCTTCTGCCGATTATCATTCTCTCTACGAACGCGTGCTTAGAGAATCACCTGGTAATCTACCACCTGCTGCCGGAACCGGCGAATATTCTAAGAAGATTGTCGAATGCTATCCTTTCCATCCTCGCCTAATGGAAACTGCCCAAGGCCGTCTCGGCGCTCTTCAAGAATTTAACAAGAGCCGGGGCACTTTACGCCTTTTTGCTCGCATTCTGCGTACCATTTGGGAATCCGAGCAAGACTTCGATGTGATCAGTGCCGGAGACGTCGATTGGTCGAGCCCCCGTATCCAAGCCGACCTGCTTCATCGCCTAAATCGGGACAATTTCAAAGCCGCTGTCTCGTCCGACCTTGAAAAGCATGCAGTTGATCTCGACGGTGGGAAACCCCGCGGCATCCATGTTCGCATAGCCTCGGCCCTCCTACTTGAAAGCATACCTATGCAGTCAAACAGTGGCCTTGACTCCGCCGATCTTACACTAGCCGTCCTCAGGCCCGACGAAGCTGGCACTGAACCTGCGGAGGCGCTCGACCGACTTGTAGGCGTTTGCTGGCATACATATCCATTAGCCAGCGGCAGGGGTGCCCAATTCCGTTATGAGCCCAACATCAGAAAACAGATCGAAGAGCGAATGACCGATATATCACTCGAAGACGCACGTAGCCGGGTACTTGCAGAAGCCCAAAGCTATTTCCAGGGGCCGGCTTTCCGCCTCGCCGCCTGGCCCGTCAATGCCCGCCAAGTTCAAGAATCCGCTGATATCCAGCTTGCTCTTTGCGAAACAGAACAGCTGGCGAAGACTGTTTGCGGCTATTCTGACGATTCAGACCCTCATGCACCGATCCCGCGACGATTTAGGAATGCTATTCTCGCGGTTTCAGCCACACCTGCTGCTCTTAGCGCTGCCATTGAAAAGTCACAACGGCTGATGGCTGCCGAATCAATCGAAAGAGAATATAAATCTGGAGAAGCGGGGAAACTTATCCGTGACCAACTTCTAAGGATAAAGCCCGAGCTGCAGAGACAGTTTCGGATTCAAACTTGCCGTGCATTCGATCGAGTGGTTTTTGCCGGTGGGACAGCTTATTCAATTGAAGAAAAATATCAGTTTTCGGATGAGCAAATCCTCCAGCGACCCCAAGGCCAAGCCTGTCTCCGGAGATATCTGGAAGACAAGTCACTTATCTATCTACCCGGCGAGGTTCTAGATATCGGACGCTTTATCAAAGATATCCTCCCTGGTACCACTCCGCTGCCTGACGAGCCAGGTGTATATACTGCCAGAGCCGTCCATGAGCGTTTTCTATCTGCCCCAAACTTGCGCTTGATCCCAGATGGTTCTATTGTCCGGCAGACACTTCTAAAGGCTCTTGCCGACGGCAAGATAGTGATCAGACTCGCCGACGGCCGAGCCTATGACAAGAACGGTTGCGTTGAAGGACCAGAAGGGCACCGTCGGCGTATTCCTGGCGTGCTAGCCTCGCTTTCATTGGACGAATCTGCCCGCATTACAATCCTAAGCAACCAGGCTGCATCAGACTGGCTTAAGGAAGATAAGCCCGGAATAGGAGAACATAAAGCTCCAAAAATAGGTGAGCATCCGGTTCCAGGAAAAATCATGGTCTCCACTTGGGCAAAAGCTGTTGAGTGTGCGAAGGAGCGCCCGCTTCTCAGATTGGAGCTTATCGCCTCTTCTCCGGCCTCTGCTCAGTCATTGCTTCCGCTTGCCCAGCCACTTAATGCCGAAAACATCACGCTTTCAATTAGCGTAGGAGGCCAGCTCAAGGATGGTGGGTTGGCTAACTTTAGGATGGAGGACGTTAAGCCGACGCACTCTTTAAAGCCTCTCGATATAGGACAGAGAATCTATTCTGCGACTAGTGAAGATTCCGCTTATGAAGCAATCCTTACTCTAGGCTTTGGCGAATCTGGCCGGACTGGCCTTGATTCTCAGCTCGGGAAAATAGCAGAAGAAGCACCTGAAGGCATTACACTCAACGCCTATTTTGACAAACCCATAGGAGGTCGCCCTTGAATATCCGCCGAGCTTCTTTCGCTCTCCGGGTCGTCCGCCGCCGCGCCGGAGATGCTGCCATTCTTTATCGACGTCGCCTAACCGAGAAAGGGGGTGAGCGGCTTGACCGAGTTGCTGCCATCTCGCCTTTGGCATTCTCTGCTTCCCAAAGCCTCCTCCGAGCCGCGATCAGATCGAACTCCGGGCCGACTGCAAAGCTAGACTATGGACCGTTTCATCCTCTTGATCCCGATTGGGGAGCCCGGGTTGCCGCTTACTCTTTGGTTGCTCGGGGACTCCGCAACGCTGATAGGTTGCATCGCGCTGCTTCCCACTTCCAGCACGCGGATGGAAATGAGGCCGCTTGGTGGCTCGGACTCATGGAGAGGCCCGGAGGCAAGCGTGCCGTTCGGGCCCTCCGCATATTATCTGAAGCTGTTATATGAGAATTAATAAGCATAGTAGGACTCGAGCGAAGATTATATTATTTGTCGCTAAGGTTGTGATTAATGATACAAAAATGAGGTGCCATCGATGTCCCTGAAGCCGCCTAGAGTTCTCATAGAGGAATGGATTCCAGCCGCCGCCATCGGTGTAGAATGTATGAGGGAGCGTGGAAGCCCAAGCGCGCTAGCCCCGACGACTTTCCTTCATGTATGGTGGGCGCGTCGTCCACTGTGCGTTTCTCGTGCGGCAGTTTTAGCATCTCTCCTACCGGCGGACTTTCCCCGTAACTTATTTGAGAGGCTTTTAGGGTTTTGGGGGTCATCCGAACAGATCGTCGAAGCTCAAAAAATCTTAGACGAAGCCAAAACCGCGGGCGTAAAAATCGATAATCCCCACGGAGAGAGAGCCTTTAAAAGATCAATTCGAGAAGATGACCTAGAAAAAGCGCACGAGATAGCTTCGAGGACATGGGGTAAAAATATCGTGGTTATAGATCCAATGGCTGGCGGTGGATCTATCCCATTGGAGGCGGCAAGGCTCGGATTTCTGACTTTGGCGAATGAATATAATCCAGTGGCCTGCTCAGTACTGGAGGCAACGGTTGATTACCCTTTTAGGTTTGGAAATAAACTTGGGCAGCGAGCACGCTTCTGGGGAACGGAGTTGCGAAAAAGATTCAATGCTCGGATCCAAAAATTCTACCCAAAAACCGGCGTTTTACCACCGCTCTGTTATATCTTTGCCCGGACCGTGCCCGATCCCGATCATCCGGAATGGCACACACCGCTTGTGCCGGACTGGCATCTCGTGAAGCCGAAAGGGGAGAAGGGTCACGTCGTTGCCGAGCCGATTGTCGACAAGCAGAAAGGGATTTGGAAAATCCGAGTCCGTGAAGTTGGAAAAAGAGCTGGCCAGCTGCGAGAAATCCCGAGGGCGACATATAACGACGGCAAAGGGATTTCGATTTTTAATGATCATCAGATTCCTGCTGATTATATTAAGGCAAAGGCACAGGCGGGGGAGATGATGAGCGCGCTTTATGCCATCGCCGTGAAAACTCCCCAGGGGCTTCGTTTCTATCCGCCTGAAGAAGCAGACCTCAAGGCGCTTGAAGAAGCAGAAAAAGAGCTTGCCAAGGTTATCGGGAGCTGGAAGAAAAACAATATTATTCCTACTGAGCAATATCCCAAAGTTTCAAGCGATGAACGACCCCGTATATATGGAATGCCGAATTGGTCAGACTTGTTCTCTCCTCGCCAGCTTCTGGCAATGGGCACGTTGGTTGAAGAGCTTCGCAACCTCCGTCCTGAAATCATAAAGGCTGAAAGCAAAGAGTTGGGAGAGGCAGTCGTGCATTTGCTGGCATTTGGAATTAACAAGTTCGCTAATTGGAATGCAATTTTATCTTCTTGGAATGCTCCTTATGCAACGGCGAGAAGCGTTTTCGATCGTCATGACTATTCATTTAAACCCGCTTTCTGTGAGATGGCTCCTTGCAACGCTGGTGTTGGCTTGGAGTGGGTTGTGAATAATGTCTTGGAAGCTTATGAACAAATTAGTGATTTTTCGAAATTCGATGGAACACAGCCTGTCGAAATCTCGCTTGGTTCGGCTACGAATCTTTCTCATATTAAAGATAAGAGCATCACTGCCGTCATTGTTGATCCGCCATATGCCGGCAATGTTCAATACTCTGAGCTCGCTGACTTTTTCTATGTATGGCTAAAACGAACGCAGGGGAACCGCCGGCCTGAATGGTTCTCTACATATCTCTGTGACCATGACCAGGAGGCTGTCGTTAACATCAGCCGTCATCGGGATGCCAATGGCAAGACAAAGGATGCTAAATCAAAGGCTCACGCCTTCTATCAAAACCTAATGACAGAATGCTTCAGGGAGTTCCGCCGCATTCTTTGTGACGATGGTGTCCTGACTGTGATGTTTACGCACAAAAAACAAGAAGCCTGGGAAGCACTTTTTGAATCCCTTATCAAGGCTGGTTTCTCTATCAGCGCGACTTGGCCTATCAAAACCGAAAGTGAACACTCGCTTCATCAGGCGAAAAAGAATGCGGCACAGAGCACCGTCCTACTTGTTGCGCGAAAGCGGTCTCCAGGTGTCGGCGCAGGCTATTTCGACGGCGGGATGAGAGAAGAGATCCGCAGAAGGGCAAGAAAAAGCGCTGAACGTCTGCAAAAAGAAGGCCTGAATCCTGTCGACCAACTTGTGGGGTCGTTTGGCCCAGCCATAGAGGTTTACAGCCGATTCGACTCTGTTAAGACGGACACGGGTGTGCCGATCGGTGTTGGCAAGGCTATCGACGAAGCTTCCGAAGCGGTTAGCTCTTGGCGAATCGAGCAGCTCGCGACGCGTGGCCTCGAAGGCGTCGAGCCTGAGGGCAAGTTCTATCTCTTATGCTGGGATGTCCTCGGAGCGGCGGAGTTTCGATTTAACGAAGCGAAGCTCTTAGGGAATGCCGTCGGCATGGATGTTGACCAGCTCATTTCGGCTGGCCTCGTTTCAAAAGAAAGCGACAAAATCAACATTCTGCCAGTTAGAGAGCGCAGGAGGCCTAAGGCTTTAGAACAAGAAGAGATTGAGCAAACGCTATTTGGCCCTATAGCTAGAGAGAAAAGGCGGAAGAAAAAAGACGTTCTTAAGGTGCATCCGAACGACCCGGTTTTCAGAACAGCGCTTGATGGATGCCATGCCCTTGCCCTTCGTTTCATTGAAGCCGGAAGCGAAGGAGGAGGGATCGGGTCGGCAAAAGCCTTGATCAGGCAGCAGAGGTGGACGAAGGAATCAAACGTTGCCAGGCTTATGGAAGCTCTGGTGCGGGCCGCTCCTGAGGCTCTATGGTTTGAATCAGGGAAAAAGTCCGTCGCGGCCGAATATCCGGAGTTCCGAGCTTGGCATACGCTTCTTGAGCCTATTTTCGGGATAAAGCCCCCGGAATGGAAAAAGAAAGCTGAACCCCAAGCACGACTATTTCTAGAGGAAACCGGAGAAGAAGCGGAAGACGAGGAATAGGAAGGAGAGGAAAAATAGACCGAGGACTGATTGGGGGTCTGGATGGCTAAGATATCCAAGAATCCGGAGAAAGAAGACGTTGTTTCTAATGGGGGGTTGAAATCTAGAGTATGGAAGAGGTTTCTCCGCGGCCCGGATTCGTCACTTCTTGAAGATCTCTACGTCCCTGCACTCAAAGAGGCTATAAGTTATGACCGATGTTGTTCGTATTTTTCGAGTACCGTTCTCGCTGCGGCGGCTCGGGGATTTAGCGGATTAATCGAACGGCTTCAAGGAAGAAATCCAGATAAGTCTCGACCAGCAGTGCGGCTGGTTGTCAACGAGGTTCTCGCTGAGGAGGATGTCCGGGCTATGCTCGAGACCGGGGACACCTCTGCTATTGAGGAACTCCTAAAAAAGAGATTCAAGACACCAAAGGATATCCTGGAGAAACAACGACTCGCTATGCTGGGTTGGCTAGTAAAAAAAGGCTTCCTGGCAGTCAGAGTTGGAATAATGCGACGGGGCGAAGGAATAGTCCACGCTAAGTTCGGCGTCGTCACCGACGAATCCGGAGATTCACTTGTCTTTAGCGGAAGTGGGAATGAATCGGCTTCGGGGCTTATGGCTAACTATGAAAATCTCGAGGTTTCGACCTCCTGGGAGGACCCGGAACGCTTCGAACACTACCAAAACGAATTTGAGGCACTTTGGAGGGATTTACATCCAGATGTCTATACGGTGAGCTTGCCCGAGGCGTTGAAATTGAGGCTTATTAAATTTGCTCCTCCTGAAGCGCCGACGATTGAGCCGTCCAATACGTTAATCCGGCAAAAGGCAGCGATGGCTTGGCAGTTCATAGCTGAGGCACCCTATATTCGCCAAGGAGACCTAGTTTGTGATGCAACCGCAATGGTAAATCTCTGGCCACACCAGAAGCGGGTCGTTTATGAGACAGCGGCCGCTTGGCCCGCAGGTCGCTTGCTTTGTGATGAAGTCGGGATGGGGAAAACCATCGAGGCCATATGTGTTCTTCGGAGGTTGCTGGCGGGCCGGGGGGTGCGTCGGGCGCTTTTTCTTCCCCCAGCAGCCATTGTAAAGCAATGGCAAACCGAGCTCAGAGAAAAAGGCGGAATCATCGTTCCTCGGCTTGAGGGCCAAAACATACTCGTGTGGCCAGATGAAAGAGAGGAGAAGGCTACTGATTTAAGTGATGCTCTAAGAGCTGATATTCTACTGATGAGCCGCGAAACTGCGCGCACTGAAAATAATTTGCCTGTTATCCTAGCTGCAGAAGCTTGGGACTTAATTGTCCTTGATGAATCTCATGCAGCACGGCGCCGGAAGCAAGTGGAGGGCGAATTCAATAGCGCCACCTTGCTTCTGAGTCTCCTCCGTCAGCTTCAGCTTAAGGGTAAAGCGCGGGGATTCTTGCTACTCAGTGCGACCCCTATGCAGACGCATCCATGGGAACCTTGGGATCTTCTCACGATACTGGGAGAGGGAGGATCTTGGATCGCGGAATTCAATGATGTTCGGCAATATTATGGAACCATCGCAGCCATTGCTGGTGGCCGGTGCGATAGCAAGATGGCACGAAAGGCAGCAGAACTAATCATGTCCGATCCCGATGCAGATCCTTTCCCAGGCGAAAAAATAGGCGCCCTCGATAAGAAAAATCTTGCTTGGCGTATTGCAAATGTTTTTATTACGCGAAGAGATGAAATCGCGGAATGGATGCGATGCACTTCGCCCCTCGGCCGGCGAATGCATCGAAATACCCGTGATACTTTAAAAGAATATTATCAGCAGGGAAAGATCGAGTCACCTCCTCCAGGCAGGGTTATTGAAGATAAAGTATTTGACTACAAAGAAGCATCTGAGAGGCGGGTATATAACTCTATTAAGGGATATATTGATAGGCGTTATTCCGAGCTTGAGGCAGAAAAGCCGGGAAAAGGTTTTGTTATGACGATATACAGGCGCCGGGCTAGCAGCTCGCCTCAAGCACTCCAGAGAAGTCTGGAGCGTAGGTTAGGCGGTTTGCGCCGAGTTATAGACCGAAAAGCTTACGATTTTGAAGTCGGGGAGGACGAGAAGCTCAGCTCTCGTGATCGCGATGATGCTGGAATCGCTGAGGAGAAAATTTCTGCTGCCTTTCCGACAGATCCGGAAGTCGCAAGAACAGAAGCATCTGATGTCGAAAGCCTACTCAGTGCTCTGCGAGGCCTACACGGTTTGGATAGCAAAAGAGACGAATTTTACACTGTTATTCGACGCGTGGTTGATGACGGCCGAGCGGTGCTGATATTCACCGAATATGTGGATACGATGGAATACATCCGGGATAACCTCCGGGACCTTTTTAGGCAAGCTCTTGGATGCTACAGTGGAGAAGGCGGCCAAGTCTGGGATGGATCAGAATGGAAGAATGTTTCTAAGGACGTCATTACAGAGAAACTTGATAAGGGTGAACTAAAAGCCATAGTTTGTACCGATGCCGCAAGCGAGGGGCTTAATCTTCAAGCGGCTGGTGCGGTCATAAATTATGATCTTCCTTGGAATCCCTCTAAAGTTGAGCAGCGCATCGGTCGAATTGACCGAATTGGACAAAAACTGGGGGCAATTAAAATTGTCAATTTCTTTTTAAAAGACAGCATTGATGAGCGAGTCTACAGGATTTTACGGGAAAGGTGCGGACTTTTTGAGCATTTTGTTGGGACTATGCAACCTGTACTATCCAAAGCAAGGACGATGTTGCTGGGGCAGGAAGCGTTTGATGTGGATGCTTTGGAAGACCAGGCTTCGCAAGCCGAGAAAGATTTCCTCGCTTCGGAAACATATTTTAGCAGTCGAGCGGCTTTGGAAGCGGCCGAGTCCGCTCCACCACTCAACAAGCAGCAGCTCGAAAAGGCGCTAAGTTACTTACGTGAAGATATTGGCTTTAGAGTAATCAAAGACAAGACTGGAAAGATTATTAGGATTAAGGCTGCGGATTCTTCTGGCTTTAAGTGCACTCTGGATACCTCTGCACTTGAATCGGACCTACAGGTGCTTCCGCTAAATCCTTCAGGCGAATTTTCAGACTGGGTTGTAGAGAGACTATCAAGACCGGGGGAAAATCTGCCTCTAGTGGTTGCATCGCACAAAGGGGGTGGATTTCGTTCTGCTGTGATGCAGTGGATCGAAGGTCGATCAGTTCAAAAGATCGAGAATTTTGAGGATCTCGAGAAAAAAATAGGAAGCTGGGATGGCAATTATCCTGATCCGAACGTTTGGCTGAAAACACAGGAAAAGGCGAGTCGGGAAGCACGGAAAAATGTAAAGGCGATGATCGTACGGGCGCAAGAGATCGAAGAAAAGGCAAGAAAACGCCAGATCGAAGCGGCGAGGTTAAGGCTGCTTAAGGAACTCGGACGGTTCCTTATTTGTGTTAATGAAGAGGTCGGAGAGTTGAATCGGGTCCTTTTCAGGCAGATGAAAAGAGACATCGCGAGCGCTCATAGGTTGGAGAAATGCCTTGAAAGACTCGGAGGCTATCCCGAATGGCCAGAGACACTTTTGGAGGAGCTAAGAGAATTCCTGGATAGGCTGACACCGAACGACCGAAATGCCCGGCTTCTGGGAAGCCAACTTGACGCGGCGTTGGACGATCCGAGGTGGATGGCGTTGATCTAGGATCAGTCGATGAAGGAAAGATTTCTCGGAAAATTATGGTTAGCGGAAATGGTTTAAGATGAGTTTAGGTAATCCAATGCGCAAAAATAAGATAAGTACATCGGTGTGGGTTTTGTTAAGTGGCGGAATTGACTCTACCGCATGTGTACACTTTTATAACAAGCAAAAATCTAAACTCCAAGCGATATTTGTGGACTATGGGCAAAAATCTGCTCTGCGCGAATGGCACGCAGCGCATAAGGTCGCACGACACTACAAAATTACTTTATCGCGCTTTTGTTGGAACGGCAGTAAGAAAGGATACGGTGAACTTTTGGGAAGGAATGCATTCTTGATTTTCGGGGGATTGCTTGAGATCGGCAATCGGCCAGGGCTTCTTGCTGGAGGATTTCATGCTGGCACTTCCTACTACGATTGTTCTATTGGCTTCATGCTTAAAACCCACGAGATTCTTGACGGTTATACAGATGGTAGGCTTCAGCTCGGAGTACCGTTTCTTGAATGGACCAAAAGAGAGATATGGGAGTTTTGCAGAGCAGAACATATCCCACTCGCATTAACTTACAGCTGCGAGCGTGGGCAAAACCAGCCGTGCGGCAAATGTCGTTCGTGCAAAGACTTGGAGATTCTGAATGCTTTATAGATCGACAACCATTCGACATAGGTCCTCGGGAGTAACCCTATGCACACCGGTCCTTATTCCTTCATTTTCTAGCAAAGGTTTCCATGTTACAAAACGCGGCAAATCAGAAGCCGCCAAGATTCTTCAAGCAGCCGGCGAATTCCTTACTCAGTGCTATCTTATCAGTGCCTATGACATATATTATGGTCATATACCTAAACCATCGAAGCTTCCATTTCTTCCGGACGTGATTTTCTTGGACAGCGGAGGATATGAAGTATCAGATGCTTATGATTATTCTGTTGTTGTGCGGTCAATCGTGGCCCCAAAAGAGTGGAGAATAGAGTACCTTAAATCAGTCCTTGATTCGTGGCCATCGGAAATTCCTGCTGTATTTGTGAGTTTTGATCAGCCGAGGATTCGGAAACCATTTCTTGACCAAGTCCGTGAAGCAAGGTCCCTTTTCATGGGACGAGATCAACTACTTACATTTTTGATCAAACCAGAGACTAAGGACCAATTGACTATGGAGAGTTCCCTTCGGAAAGTTTTAGCATCCGTGGATGAGCTTAGCGGATTTGATTTTATCGGAGTGACTGAAAAAGAGCTTGGGCCCAGCATGCTTGAGCGCATGGTTAATATCGCTAAACTTCGGAAAGCCCTCGATGATGCAGGCATATCGGCGCCTGTGCATATTTTTGGGTCCCTGGATCCTTTGTCCGTATGCCTATATTTTCTTGCTGGGGCGGAGATTTTCGATGGGTTGACGTGGATACGCTACGGTTATGATGCCGGATTATGCTTGTACGCACACAACATCGCGGCCACAAAGTACGGGATTCATTTTAAAGATGACCATTGTAAACTCCGGATGCTCGCAGAAAATTGCTATCTGTTGGAAAGGCTTCAGCTGAGATTACAGGAGTTTGCTTCCACCGGCTCTTTTGAGAAACTTGATCCACATGCTAAACTTCTAAAGGATGCTTGGGATACATTAAATACACGACTCCGCGGAGGTGCGTAATGGGCGGATCAGGCGGATTTTTTTCACGTGGTTTTAAACCAGAGCAACAGAGGGCTAGGGTGCGCGATGCGGAAATTCAACACCAAGACCAAGAATACCTCTCGAAAGTCGGCGAGGTAATAAGCCGTGCACTGTCTCAGTATAATAGTCGAGATGCTAGTGAGATAGGCCGCATCCTTGATGAGATTATGACAGAACTCGGGAGAAACATCGAGGGTACCGAAAAACTCCTATTTGGTGGGTCGGTCGCTAAACACACGTACGTGGACGGGCTGAGCGATATCGATGCGCTTGTGATTATGAGTCCGGACGATGCGGAATCGATGACGCCCGCACAGCTCCGTAAGAGAATCACAGATATAATCAAGGCGCGATACGGCGATGCAGCTGTCCAAGAAGGGACCCTTGCCGTGACTGTGCGACGGGGGGAGCACGTAATTCAGCTTCTGCCGGCACTTAGGTGCGGCAGTGATGTTAAGATTCCGAATTCAGATGCGAGTGATTGGTCGCGCATCCGCCCCAAAGCATTTGCTCGCTTGCTGGCGCAGGCTAATCAGAGGCTGAACGGCAACCTCGTACCCACGATAAAGCTGGCAAAGGCAATCATCGATTCGTTGCCTGAGCAACGTCGCCTGCAGGGTTATCATACGGAGGCGTTGGCGTTAAGAGCCTTTGAAGGATACATTGGAACTCTGACTCCCAAAGCCATGCTTCAACACTTCTTTAATTCTGTTCCCACCAAAGTACTACATCAAATCCAAGATGTCACCGGTCAGTCCCAATATGTAGACGAGTATCTGGGCGATGCCAATAGTATAAGGCGGCGAATTGTCGCAGATGCGTTGGGTCGGATTGGACGGATCATGAAAAATGCCGATGGGGCGCGTTCCGTGGAGCGTTGGGAACGCATGTTCTCGACGGAGTAAACAGGTGTTTTCAATTGAAGAAGAGAACGAACGGCAATACCGTGTCATCGACCAAATGTTGACGATGCACGCTAGGTTGAGAGATCGATATGGCCGCCGGGCGTTATTCATCAACTTAATCCTCTTGATTAGTGCAGTTGCACTTAATACGTTTGTCTTTGCAGGAGAAGATGTCTTCCGATTACTTGGCATAGCCCCAGGGCACGCGCGAATCGTCATAGGTTTTATTTCTGTTCTGCTTTTGGTAATCGCTCTCGTTGAATATAAAGTTGATTGGGGCGGACTATCCAAGAGACATGGAGATGCAGCTGACGGGCTGAGCTGTCTCAAAAGCAAATATCGAGCTGATTATGCATCTCGGCGGAAAACCGGGGCACCTCCCGACGAACACCTTGGCAGGGAATACGCAATCACTATGGAAGTTCTGCCTCCAATACCAGACCGACTTTTCAATAAACTTAAGAGCTACTGCCTTTACAAGCGCCTCGTTAGCGAAGAGATTAGCAAGAATCCAAAGGTTCCTGTACTTCTGATTAGGTTTCGCTTTCGTATGCAGGGAATTTGGGCATTTCTCAAAACCAACCATAAAACAGGAGAAAAACGAGTCGATAATGCAAAGCACCAGTAAATTCGATAGTCTTGTATCGGTGTATCTTGACGCAAAGGATTATATAATAGCTGCTGGCTATGCGGCCGAAATCGACTGGCAAGAGGAGCGACGGTTATCAGATGTCACAGAGTGCGGCTTCCTACGTGAGGCGGCATGGGTAATCTTGGCCTCTGGGATGAGTGAATTCGTTGTGCGCTGCAAATTTCCCCTAATCTCAAAGGCCTTCTTCAATTGGGCAAGTGCGAATCAAATTGTAAAAGGAAGGGTTTCCTGCAGAATAAACGCACTTCACGTATTTCATCATGAGAGGAAAATCGACGCGATTCTGAGAATTGCATCGCTGGTCGACAATGTCGGATTCTCAAACGTTAAGCTAGATATCCAGCATGAGGGCTTAGAATACATTAGGCGTCTCCCTTTCATGGGATCGGTAACATCATTTCACCTGGCAAAGAACTTGGGCATTGATGTCGTGAAGCCAGACCGACACCTGGTGCGCATCGCGAAAACAACGAAATATGATTCACCGCAGGAAATGTGCGAACTTATTGCCTCTAGCACGGGCGAGAGACTTTCAGTAATAGACCTTGTGATTTGGCGTTTCGCAACCCTCAATAGGGATTATTTAATTCCTTTTAAGACTAACAAACGGCCGCCCGCAGGATTCTGACGAAGAGTCACGTTAAGCTATAGTTAGCTAAAAGGAATCAGGAGGTAATAAAAGTGGAAATTCATAAGCCCATCGAAATCGAGGTCGAAATCCAGAAACCAAGCATGATCAAGCAGATCATGGAGAGCAGAAGCCATCCGCTAGATATGGTCCGGGAAGCAATCAGCAATATGTCTGCGCCAGAAGTTGCCGCAACCGAAATTGTTATCCAGCATTATTCCGATCCAGAGCTTGGAGCCACTTTTCGTTTTAAGGATAACGGCTGCGGAATGGAATATTCTGAGGACGAAGAGAATCCCGGGCGCCTTAATAGATTTGTCGGCCTTGGGTATTCAAAGGCTGCCGGGCTGACCAGCGATCTCTATGGCTGGAAAGGGTTGGGTACAAAGCTCATGCTCAATTGTAGAAAATTGGAGGTCATAACTTGGACTGGAAACATAAGCTCTCAGGTTTTTGAGCTTAGAGTTAATGAACCCCGTGGATATTTGCTTCAGGATGTCCCCAAAATGCCCAAATTTTATTTAACCAAACGCGAACCTGATGCAACAGACCAAAAAGGAACGCTAATCACTGTTTATGGATACGACGGAGGCCAAAAAGAATATAGCTTTCCAGAGATTAAACAATACTTATATCTGAATACGTTTGTCGGACTCACAAAGCTTCGTGAAGTTCTGCCAAAAGTACGTCTTAAAGTCGGACCCTTAGAGGAAGAACTCAGAGTGGGATTCCAGTGGATTAAACCCCAGTATGAGCCGAGCGGTGAGAAGTCGTGGCGGACCGTAGTTGCTGATCCTCCTATTTGTATTTCGGAAAAAGCTGAAACAGGAGAAGAAGTAACGATTGTCCTAAAAGGGGGCTTCACACTTGATACTGGGTTATTCAAATTAAGTCCACATAAGAGGAATACAGGATTGCGCTTGTCGGTTAAGGGCATTCCATATTTTCAATTAGATTTCTATTCATATAAGGGAGAAAAATTCCAGCAGTATAAAGATTTGTGCAGTTTCGTCGTTGAATGTGATGCGATAGAGTCAAAATTGAATATGGATCGTAGCAACATTAGCAATCAGTTTGGGGACGATCCTATAGTAAAGGCCTTTCGTAGAGCGGTCATAAAAGCGTTCGATCAATTTTCTGATTCTCAGGGATATAAGAGTTATACGGAACGTAGGCGCAGAGAGGATGATGTGTCTAAGGCGAGTTTCCTTATTCAAAGACAAAAAGTACTATCTTCGGCAGACCAAGAATTTGTATGTGTCCAGGAAAGCAATGGAGATATTCGCGTCCTGCACCGTGTCCCAAAAAACGAACAAGACACCCTAGCGCTTTTCTGGAAGCTCGAAGGGGCTGGGCTTTTGCCTTTTGAGAAATTTAATTCTCTTGAACATACGGGGAATCAAGGAATTGATGTTATAGCAACCTTTCAGGAGTCGGACGTAAGTCAACTACGAATCATGGAGCCAGTTGAATTCGAAGCAACTTATGAGAATTTTGTTCGGCACATGCATAATCCCAAACAAACAGCTCTTATCATATGTTGGGAAGTCGAACGACCGAAATCATTAGAGCAGCTAAATTCATATACTTATCGCACAATAATCAATGACTCTGTGCTTACGGTGTTCGAAATCAAGAATTTTCCTAGGTTGATAACAAAGAAATCGCCCGAAATCTACTGACTTAATTCATTAGCGTGAATAATTATACAAGTTTTATTTCTACGAAGAGAAGAGGCAAGCTACTTTTAAAGAAGCTTTGGATTCATAGTCTAAAAGCCCAGGACTGAACTCCGAATTAATCTATGAATTTATTTGATCTCAAATAAATTTAGGTATGGAGGGTATAAATGCCAGTTTTGCATGAATATCGGGATAAGGTTGGTTACTATGTGCTCACGTCCATCCAAGGCAATATCATTACTTTTCAATTGACCTCTGAGGGAGTAAAAAAACTCTTTGCCGCCGGAATAAAGGCTGGAGATAGGTTTAGGCGCTATCTTCTATATGAGCTCTGTCTCACGGGAGATGCGTTTACCCAAAGAACGGGTCCCGGCCAAATAGAATCGGGCGGAAAGAGTCAAGAGGAACTCGACTTCGCGAAAGACCCCGAGCCCGAAACATTGTTCCCGCGATGTTCTATATGCCGATCTTTGGAAGACCTGCACTTGGTGGAAATAGGAGAAGGGGATAAACGTTCTGGCAGTCTTTATTGCGCTTTGTGTCGTAAGAAAAACGCCATGGCCATTGATACGAGCATCCCACTACAGTTCGTAACAAAGGGAGTTTTTGAAAGACTACTCGAGTTAAAGAACCTGACAGGGATCGATGAGGCTGCATCGAATTTTAAGAAGTTGTTGGACAAAGCCTTCCAAGAAAAATGGAGCGATCTCCTTGAAAAAAAAATTCTTGGTAAGTCGACTGAACAGAAAGATTTGTTCGCTAAAGAAGAAGGCCAAAAAAAGTTGGTTTGAGCGCTCAAGCCAAAATATTATGCGATTTAAAGGAGGAATCAAAATGAAAGATAGAAATGATGAAAATGAAGCAAAGGTAATTATCAATGAAAAAATTCCAGATTCAGCCATGCGACAAATGATTCTAACGATCTTTTCAGACGCAATTATTGACGCAAATCAGGACGGGGATGATCAATGGGCGGTTACAGTGTCTATTACCAACGATATTCGTTTTGTTGTCGGGCACTATATCGCTATTACGCTTTATTCTGAAGGGCTCTGGGTAGCTCTTGATAAAGAGCATTATGACTCGATGCTGCAATTAAGACAAAATGATTATGAATTGTTTAAGAATTGTTGGGAACCGGATTCAATCGATGTCAAGGGAAGTTATCCAAACTATAAAAATAGGGATAAGGAAATCTTCTCAATTAATGGGTTCTATAACTTAAAGAACGTATGCCCAGATTCAATACCGATATTACGAAGTTTGTTATTCACATTCATTCAAAAAGCAATTGATTATGGGCAACCGATTATGCCTCGAACAAAGGCTGCGCATTCATCGGGAATTATCAAGTATTTAAGAAATGAGCTTAGAGGAGAAATCCCTGATCCAAATTATTGATAAAAAAATATTAATATAGATATTAATATTTATCTGGAGTTAGGCCGACTGGCTATGAATACGCGACTTTTTTTCTTGGCCGATTTTCTTCGGCAACATCCGCTTGCGAAGAAATATCTCATCGTACCAACCTATCAGTTAGGACACCAAATAGGAAACGTCCTTGCCCAGGAAACAGAGAATTGGGCAAACCTGCATTTTGTGACGCTTCCGTCGCTGGCACAAGAAGTGGCGGGAGCCGAGCTCTCAGGGCAAGGCATCAAGCTCGTTTCCGGAACGGCATCACTTTTCCTCGTTGATAGGATATTTAGAGAATTGAAGGAAGGGGGAAAACTCGGCTACTTTGGAAAGGTTGAAGCGACATCAGGAATTGTCCGGATTATCCGGAATTCACTTTTTTCTCTGAGAATGGCCGCGTTGAAAAGCGCGGATATCTTGCCCTCCCATTTTATCTCTCAACAGAAGGGAGAGGAAATTATACTTTTTCTAAAGAGATATGAAGAGGAGATCCGGAAAGAGAAGAAAATCGATATGCCTGGGCTGTACGAAATTGCCCTAAGCAGAATTGACCTGTGGCGGAAACAAAGGGAAAACTCGCCCAATCAGGAATTTTATCTGTCTTTTCACGACCATGCGCTGGATCATCTGGAGCGCCAATTCCTTGAGAAACTCGCCGGTGAGAATCTCGTCTTGATTCCTCATGATCCGATTTATGGTCTCGTCCGGCCGCGGCGGTTTTGGAAAATATCGGGTTCTCCATCTCGTTCTTTTGCCCCGACGAGCACTTCGCCTACCGCGAATAGCGACCGCCTCCCCTGGCTTTTCGCGCCTAAAGAAGCCCCGGTGCCTTTTGTGGATAAATCGCTTCAGATTTTCACGGCTATCGGCCCGACCAACGAATGCCGGAAAATATTACAGATGATTATTGTCGAAAAGATCCCGCTCGATCAAGTCGAGATCATCCATCCCTCCGGCGCAGTCTATCCTTCAATCATGTATGCCCTCTCCGCGAAAAACGGCCTCATGGTGACCTATGCCGAGGGCATCCCGGTCGCCTTCACCTCTCCGGGAAAAGTCTTCTCCGGGCTCATCGATTGGATGGAACATGATTTCCTGGTTTCCGACATCTGCGCGCTCATCGAAGCGGGCGCCCTCTCGCTTCCCTCAGGCAATGGAGCAGCCGCGATTTCTCCGCTCAAGGCCGGCCGCTACCTGAAAAGCGCCATGATCGGCTGGGGAAGGGAAAGATATATATCCCGTCTCGAAATCCTCGCCGAGAGCGCCAAGGAAAGCGGCAGGGCCGCCGAGGAAGAGGAAGGCTCGCCCGAGA
>Ga0315294_10002168_pt1 | contig 21456 bp, 16 predicted proteins | sample YL17G13_40_MG_FD_203626 | JGI IMG/M metagenome (GOLD analysis project Ga0315294, IMG submission 203626) | Sediment microbial communities from Yellowstone Lake, YNP, Wyoming, USA - YL17G13_40 | ecosystem: Environmental > Aquatic > Freshwater > Lake > Sediment | place: USA: Wyoming | collected...
ATCGGTTACAGGTCTTCCGTCAACGCACAAAAAATCATCAGCCGCTATTGTTCCGCCGTATTCATTGTTATAATTGGACAACCAGTCGATCCCGCGCTCCCAGTCCGGCGGCTGAGACCATTTGACATCGGCGAATACGATCTGAGATGATAGAAATAAAGATATTCCGCACACGATGAGAATGATTTTCAGCTGCTTCATCGCTTTATTTCCTCCTCCTGAATTATCTGTCATTGCTTTCATACCTTGCTACCACCTACAAAAAATTTTAATTTTACTTGTGTCTTGTGACTGGTGACATGTGACTTACTTCGCACCCCGCATCACGAATCTGTGTTAATCTGTTAAAAATCTGCGCTAATCTGTGAACCTATTGAACCAACTTTTTTGGGCCTACGAGGAGGAGTGTTGAACCCCCCCCTCCTCGCACACCCACAATGCATGCATTACATAATATCGTCATTTCCACGCGCGCGCGTTAAGCTGCGCGGAACGCTGATGTATTACGTAATGCGATGTTTTCTTCGTTTGAATCCTGCCGCAGCCAGGCCCATCAGACCGCTTCCCAGAAGGATCATGCTCGAAGGCTCAGGCACAAGGCTTGACTTATCGCCTTTGACCTTTCCGAGGTTGAAGTCTTCGTCCCAGGTTCCATCCCAGCCGTTGAGTATCTCCGCGAACATGTAGATTCCCGTACTCCCCGAATCTGGCCAGATACCGTCGGTAATGAATTCACCGCTCAGGTCGCCTCCGTAGATGATGCAATCGAACTGCCCGAGCAAGTCTCCTTCTCCCCAGCCATATCGAGATACGGCCCCTTGGAGTAGGGTATCACCAACGTGGTAACTGTGGCCATCCACGGTAACCGTTCCGTCTACTACCCACTGCCTCATCAATCCCTCTGTCAGTTTTCCGTTGTCGTCAAAGTACAGGGTCAACTCAATACCTGTCTTGAACCCCGGAAAACCTATCGAAGGGATCGGACCAACAGTAAGCGGTATCGGATCGTCGCCAAGTTGCTGGATCAGCTGGATATCATTTGCACGCAGGTAGAATTTATTCAGGCTCTCTGTCCAGGTAATTGTTCCACCGTTGTCAAAGAGGATATCCGGGTAACCAAGTAAGGGCTTGATTCCCAACAGGGTAGCTTCGGCATTCTGCCCAACCATGAGAATGGTAGTCAGCAGGATAAACGCCAACAATACTTTCTTCATCAATAATTTCACCTCCTTTACCTTTTAAATTTATTTAAATGATAATAAGCAAACACCGTGCCAGATTCATGTTCGTTAGGAAAATAGCGAAGAAATCTTAAGTTATTACTGAGCAACGGGTTACGGTTTACGGTTAACGGTTTACGAAGAGAGAGGAAAAAGATAGTTTCGATGAATGAGATAATAATTGGGGTTAATTCAGGCTTATAATTCGATCAGGTGGGATTACTTGGTGCAACTTGTTATATTTCAGTAGGTTGCGGAAAGTGTTGAGAATTTGGACAGGAAAGCTAGCGTTTAGCGTATAGCGGATAGCGTTTAGTGCATAGAATATCTGGAATTATCGAGTTTGTTGATGTAAAACCGTAGAAGCTTAAGAACCTCTTGATTTAAAGACAAAATTTGCTCCATCGATTTTGATGAGCATAGACCGATATCAACGCAAAGCATAAGTTGCGTATCTAACTCTGCGGATGATCCTAGTGCAATTTTTAAAAATTGAATATATTCTTTTGAACCGCGCATATAACCTTCGGCAATATTTGAGGGGATTGATATCGCAGCCCTTCTTAATTGACTGGTTATCCCGTATAATTCTTCTTTAGGAAATGTTTTAGTGATTTCGTAAACCAACCCAGCTATCTTGTATGATTTTTTATAAGCCTCTAACTCCTTATAGCTTTCTATTCTCATTTTCAAATCCCTTTTCTATACGCTAATCGCTATACGCTAATCTCTGAATACTACACGCTAACCGCTAACCGCTATACGCTATCTTTCTCATCCACGAAGTCCAGGAACCCAGAGTTGACCACCCAACGCAGCGCCAAGAGGCCCGTCGCTATCAGCGCGAGGATCACCCAGATCCCCCTGATGCCTGCCAAAGAAATCGCTATCAATCCGAAGCACGCTGTCAAAAAATAGAGCCTTAACACAGCCTCTCTGTGGGACCCACCGGTTAAAAGCTTATGATGGATGTGCTCCTTGTCTGGTTTAAATACATCGTTTCCTTTGGTGAGCCTTCGCAGGATCGATAGACCTGTATCGATTACCGGTATTCCCATCGCTATGATCGGTATGAGAAGCGTGACCAGTGTTGAACTCTTGTAAGCGCCTTCGATCGATATCAATGAGAGAGCGAACCCCATGAACATGCTTCCCGTGTCACCCATAAATATCTTCGCCGGATGGAAATTGAAGCGCAAGAACCCCAGAGAACTTCCCGCGAGCGCTATCGATAATAAAGCCGATACCGGGTTATTAATTTTTATCGAGGCGAAGAAAAGACTCCCCGCTATGATCGCGACAACGCCCGACGCCAGTCCGTCCAATCCGTCGAGGAGATTGATAGCGTTGGTGAACCCGACGATCCAGAATACCGTTATCGTCATGCTGACAAGGAGCGGAGCGTAAAACGCTCCGCCTAAAGGATGGCTTACTTTTATTATCGTAAAACCGAAGTTTGCCGCGACGAGCGCGGCAGCGATCTGGTAGGTCAGTTTCCGACGGGCGCTCATGCCCTTTGTATCGTCCTGGAATCCGACAAGGACGATGATGAACGAGCTCGCGAGAAAACCGACGAATTTATCGATATTGTTCGCGAACGGCTCTTCGAACATGCTAAGTGCTATTGCTATGAGGAACGCCAGAAATATCGCTATACCGCCCATGAGAGGCATCGGCTTCTTATTGATCTTGCGGTAATTCGGTTTATCGAGCCAATTCATCGAGATACTGATCCTCTGCACGACCGGCGTCAGTATGTATGCGATCGATAGGGCGATTATGAATGTGGAAGTATAAATCCTAAACACGTTTTATCCTATGTTTTACACTGATTAACACTGATTTATAACAGATTAGCGCTGATTTTATAGTCACAAGTTTCAAGTTACAAGTCACAAGTAAAAGAAAAATTAAAGAGATTGGTAGAGCCTCCATAGTAAACGACCTACTTCGCTCCTAAGAGATTCAAGCCTGTTGTAAGTAGTTTCGTTAAAATATTTTAAGCGAAAACAAAATTCCAACAGATACTCTGTTTCAGCCAGGGACCCTAACGCGATATTGGTAAACTGCTTAAACTCTTTCTTTCCCTGCCTTCCGACGCCCTCGACGATATTGGTTGGAACAGATATAGCGGCCCTGCGTAGTTGCGAAGTCATTCCGTAGGTTTCATCTTTTGGTAAGTTTTTAGTCTCTAGATATATCTGATAGGCTAATTCATCAGCTTTTTGCCATGTCGTTAACTTTTTATATCCTTTTTCCATCTTTTTTTCTTGTGACTTGTGACTGGTGACTTGTGACTAATGATTCTACGTCAGTTTTCCATGTCCTCGTGCTATGCGCCTTCTCCCACATCCTCGTCTGATCGCCTTTAATAGCCCTGAAGAGCGCGACTACCGACGACAAATTGACCAGGCAGAAGTAGAATGGGATATAGAAGATCCTGATCCGTGACGTATGCCTTAAGAAGAATCCAACGAGCGCAAGCGCGTAGAATGTTATTTGAGCGGCAAATAATACCAAATAAAACGCTTCATTCAAAAGAAATAGATTCACAATAAATGCTATCATTAGGTAAAACGACACAAACCACCGCAATGATTTATGGAAGAGGAACTCGAGCATCCCCAGCGGACGCAATCGTAAAAGTTCCTGCTTTAGTTTCATAGTTCCCTTTATGCCTTGAGCGATGATCCTCACCTTTTGTTCAAACTCTTCTTTAATGCTCTGGGTCGCTTTTTCGTATACGATCGCTTCGGGTTCAAAGATCAGCTTATACCCTTTTGCCTGGATCAGAAGCGGCACGCTGAAATCATCGGCCACGTCAGAATCGGGGAACGGGTATAACTCTTTTCTGATGGCCTGAACAGAACCATTGGTCACGAGAAGTGTCCCGAGTCTGCTTTCCTGAAGTTTTATAAAATGCTCGTATTTCCAGTAGAGGTTCTCCCCTTTTCCGACGGTACTCGATCCGGTGTCTTTATAACGCAGTCTTCCGCACACGAGGCCTACATCACTATCAGCGAAATTCCTGACTAACTTTCGCAGGAATTCTCTCTCGTGGATCGTATTCGCGTCAGAAAATACGACAATTTCTCCGCTTGCGAATGGCACGACCCTGTTAAGAGTCCGCACCTTTCCTTCTCTTTCATTTTTATCCAGGACCCTGATGCGATTATCCCGGTATTGAGAAAGAATTCTCCTGGTTCCGTCGGAACATCCATCAAGGGCAAAGAGTATCTCCAATTTGTCTGCGGGATAATCAAGCGCTAGAACGTTTTCCGCTTTTTCTTTTATTACTTTTTCCTCATTATGCGCGGCGATGATAATGCTCACATAAGGCGTGATGTCATCCGTCTTCGGCTCCCTTCCCCATATCCTTGCGATGATGTAGATCGCTATCGGGTATCCGAAGTAAATGGTGGTGGTCAGTCCTATGCAGAACCAGAAGGCTATCTTCATTCCTTGATCCTCGATGCTTGATCCTCGATTCTCGTATTAGATTGATGTCCTATATCAACAGATTTTATAAAGTTAGTTAACATTTTTCCTAAATGGTCATATTCTTCGATAAAATATCGATAGCCCTTCTCGTCTTTATAAGACTTTGATTCGTATAGCGTATTCAAGTGTTCTCTTGTTTCGTCGCACGACGCTAATGCGTATGTCAGAAATTTAATAAAATCTTGCTTATACCTTCTGCGACCAAATCCTTCAACTATATTCGTTGTTACAGATTTGCTTGACTGGCGTATTTGGCTTCCTTCTTCGTACATTTCAAACTTAGGCAGCATTTCTAAAGTTATAGCGTGTATCTCTATCGAGAGATTATGAGCCTTCTTATAAATGTCCAGATCTTTAAAGCTTTGGTATGCCATTTTTTATCTTTTCAAGTATCGAGTATCTAGTATCGAGGATCTAGTATCGAGCATCATGGATCGTGTTTCTAAGATCAAGCGCTCGTGTCGTATTGTGGTGTCCCATTTCACGCAGGATGTCATCTAGCGCACCAAACACCACTCCCCAATCATACTTCTCCTCCACCAACCTCCTACCAGCCTCCCCAAGTGTCTTCCGAAGTTCCTCATTCCTCAACAGCTCGACGACCGCTTCTGCGAACTCGTGAGGATCGTCACGGATCAGAAGATGCTTGCCGTCTTCAACATCAAGTCCTTCGCAGCCTATTGAGGTAGACACAACTGCCTTCTTCATACTCAATGCTTCCAGGATCTTCAGCCTTGTCCCGCTTCCGATTCGCAAAGGGACTATGTAAACTGCGGATCTCTCTACGAATGGCCGTACGTCATCAACATAACCTGTGACTCTGATAGAAGTGTCATGTTGTGCATAGTTCTTAATATTTTCCGACGGATTATTCCCTACAACAAATAAGGAAACGTTCTCTACTTTCTTCTTTATTATCGGGTAGATCTCACTAAATAGATATAATACTGCATCTCTATTTGGGAACCAATCGATCTTGCCCGTGTAGATTAGAGAGCTATTTCCTTTTTTACTTGTGACTGGTGACTTGTGACTTGTGACATCGAAATACTCAACATCCACTCCGTTATTAACAACGAAGACCTTTGTGTTTTTTGCCCTTTGCTCAATATGCTTTTTTTCAAGAGATGAACAGGCAATGATGTAATCAAATTTTTTCCAAATTTTCTTTTGAAAATTACTCATTTTGAAATATTCAATAAAAGCGAGCATCTTTTTAAAAATATTGCTTTCATTTATTGCATACCTTTTAAGGATTATCGACTCTATATTATGCTCGTAAAGAACCGTGCGGATTCTCGGATCGAACGGCATGTTTAACGACTGATAGACAGAGTCGCAAATTACAGCGTTTATTTTATTTTCTTTTGAGAGCTGTATTACTGCGCGCTTGATCTCTTTTGAATACCGCCTTCTCAAAGTAAACGCCTCGAGAGAAAACAAACTTTTCAAAAGATGCCACAGCTGATCCCGCTCAGGTTCTTTTGCATCAATAAGTTCAATATGGCCGCAATATTTCTTAAGTTCATCTATCGCGTTTTGTCTTACATTAGATGTTTTTCTCGTGACCAAAATAGTATCTATCCCTCTAGCCTGCAACTCTTTTAGAAGATAATAGTTCCGTTTGCGATATCCGTTATCCGCAGGATATGGTAAGTCGCGTGTGAGTAGGAGTATCTTCATATTAGTTCCATGTTCTGTGTGTCTAGTGGTGTGTGGCGAGTGGTGAGTGGTGAGTGGTGTGTGGCGAGTGGTGAGTGGTGTGTTCATAGTCTTGTAAGTAATGTTTGCACAGATTAACGCTGATTTATAACAGATTATCGCTGATATTTAGTCACAAGTTTCATGTCATAAGTCACAGGTTGTGGGTTAGCGAGTTTGCGCGTTGGCGGGTTAGCGCGTTACTCATCACTCACCACCCACCACTAAGACGTAAGCTCCTTCCTATAACTTGCCTACTTTCGAACCGTCCAAAAGTCCGCCGCGAGTTCCTCAAGATACCGAAACGGCATGAGGAAGTAACCCCCGAGGCCCCAGCCGGTGCCCCAGGAATTACGGGCGATGAATCTCTTCTTGCGCTGGTCAAAGCCTACCGCAAGAACTGCGTGACCACCGAGTGTAGCCTCATCCTTTTTTGGCATAGGAAGAATACCCGTCTTTCTTACCTTCTCCGATTGGATCGATTCATAAACGGTGAACCCGAATACGAAGGGATACCCATCTGAAAGGCAGGCAAGCATTTCTGACAGCGAACGTATCCGGTAGTATGATGATATCGTATGTTTTATAGCCTGCTCATAGCACTGTTTTGGCGGCTTTGTTCTGTATCGCTTTATTTTATAAGGCCATATCTCCTCGTGGCAGACACCATCCTTTTTCAACGTTTTTATCCCGTCTCTTAATCTCGCTCCCGAGTCATAATCTACCGTGTCGATGATCGCTCTTTCGTTGTAATAAATAAAGAGCCTGCTCATGTCGGTGTATTCATGATCGATCATATTATCCAGGTATTCGAGGTTTCCCGCAAGCGCCTGCGCAGTACAACTGCCGAGTTTTCCCTGATACTCTATGGGAGAGCAGCACTCTCGCAGGTCTACGGTCTTCGTGAGCCGGATCCTCGGCTTTACCGCCGTATAAAGAAAGTCCCTTTTATCCGGAATATCAGGTAGCCATCCATATGCGTAGTTCATTGTCTTTCCTTATGTTTTACACAGATTGTCACAGATTTATAACAGATTATCGCTGATTATCTGCGCTTCTTTCAATCTGTGTTAATCTGTATCTTTTAATCTGTGCTAATCTGTGTTATAAAATCTGTGCTAATCTGTATCTTTTAATCTGTGCTAATCTGTGTATAAAACGGGCTAACCCGCCAACGCGCTAACCCGCTAACCTACTAAATCTGTGTAAATCTGTGTTATAAAATCTGATCAAAATCTGTGCTAATCTGTATCTTTTAATCTGTGGTAATCTGTGAATAAATAGCCCGTTAGTTATTGAACTTCCTCAAGCCCAACATCATCAAACCACGCCGTGCCATCACCTACCAATTGGCACGACAGATATTCGATCGCGCAGTCGCTATCCGGTTGAATCTTCTTCGATGCATACTCCCAGTCGCCTGTTCCGTTTAGTCCGCTTGTTTCGAAGTATACGGCGTTGCCATCTTGTTTCTTAGCTTTGATCCTGATAAAAGCTTTATCACCGACATTCTCTGTTTTGATCCACCCGCTCAGCACATACTTTTTGTCTTTTTGTAGATTCGCATCTAATTTTCTTACGGCAACACCTGCCGAATCCCAGCCACTTCCACTTCCTTGAATTCTTACGCTATTCTTGCCTGTATGCGCTATTCGGTTATCAACGCCTGTCTTCGGTTTCCCCTTCCATGCCTGCAATCCCCAATCTTTGGCGCCCTCTTCAAATCCAGCGTTTGAAATGGGCATTCGGTTTACGGTTAACGGTTTACGGTTTTCGGAAAGATTTTCTAACCCGCCAACTCGCGAACCCGCTAACTCGCCAACCTGTGATTTACTTGTGACTTGCGTAAACTCTTCCGGAGACGCTCCTTCGGGTGCCATGACCTCAAGCTGGATATCATCAAACCAGGCTGTTCCGCTGCCGACAAGCTGAGCGCCTAAATATTGCACGGTATTTTCTTCGCGGGGCGAAAATTCGACTTCATAAAGCTTCCAATCGGCCGTTCCATACGCTCCCGGCGTTCCAAAATATGCATCTTCCCCATTTTTATACTTAGTCTTGATCCTGACAAAAGCAGAATCTTCAACATTTTGAGTCTTTATCCATATAGAGAGCTTGTATTTGTAGCCTGGCTTTAAATCGATATTCATATTCCCTTGGACGCCGACACCTACCGACCCCCATCCTTCATCTGGACCACCCTCGATTTTAAGCGAATATTTCCCGTCATGTTTGATCACCGAATCAATTGATGCCTTGCTGCTTCCTTTCCATGTTTGTAATCCCCACAATCTTCTTTCGCTCTCAAAATCTCCGTTTGCTATTGGTAATGTTATATTTTTTAATGGGCCTTTTTCGATTTCAGTAGTTTTCTTTGCGCTCAAAAACGTATCAAATTCTGGCGCGAAATCTGTCAGTCCAAGTGCGTAGGCATACACCATCTTATTCGCCTGCGCGATCAAAGTAACAGCGTCCTTATATGGCTCATCATTCTCGTTTACCAGCCCCCAATTTGCCGCATGATCATCGTAGCATTTTATTGGTGGATCAAAATATTGGAACCAGTGCAACCCAACAATATGCTTGTTTGAGGCTACGTTAGCCATATATCTCCAATAGCTTATCCCTCTATCCCCCTGTGTTTTTACGATACCGTAAGAAAAACCGGTATCCCGCGCAGGAATCAATGCTCCCAGTATAATAGGTTTTTTTGCGTATTTATATAGACCTTCTATCTCATTAAAATATTTTGAATCGACGTTATATCCCTGATTAAATCCATACGAACTCGTGCTGAAAATATCTGAATATTTTCCGATGCCCTCTACTACCTCCGGATATAGGCATGAAGGTCTTGTTCCTAAAATCATATGATTTTTATCGATCTCTCTTAGTGAATTGGATAATATTTTTGAAAATTCCTCGGCTATAAGTTCCAAGAATACAAGCTTATCTTTCTTCGAGTTTTCATTATCTTCAACTTTATTTACCCCTATCACCTCATTGATATCCTTAAAGTTTGTCCCCCAAGATTTATTTAGATTTTGAACATTGCCATAACGATCTTGTATAAATTTGCCCCATGCTTTTTTCCCGGGCCTCTCATTATCTAAATTGATAAAATCATCGACCAGGCTGCCGCGTCGTTGCTTGCTTCCATACCACGAGGGCTCATCAGCTAAAAAATAACCCAGTAACCAGGGGTCATTTACTAGATCTGGCTGCGATTTAATCCTTTCTTCCACAGCTTTTAAAGTAGAACTTTTAAATTCCTGAGAAAATACATCGGGAAAATAACCATAAGCGTTCTTTGGGATTACATTTGGAACATTGCTAGGGAAATCAATGCCAATAACATAGGCAAAGCCCGGTTGCGTGTAGATACTGCTTGATGACCAGTCTCCGATTGTGTTGAACCCCCATTCCTTAAGTTGCAGCCTGGTAACTCTCGCCCATTCTATTTCGCCCCCATATTTTTTAATACAAGCATCTTTATAATGACGCTTTCCTGTTCCTGTTTCAGGAAGTCCTCCGAATCGCACGCAATACATACCCGTAGACCAAAAAACATTTCCTTCCGGTGTAATAATCCACCATCTGCCGTTAATTTCTTCTGCATGGAACCATCCGGTTTTTGCCCCTTTCAATCCCGTCCAGCCTCCATACTGATCAAATTGCGCATTTTCTTCCGCAAAACATTTTAGCGATATACATAGCATTATAACGATCAATAAGGCGATAATAATTCTTTTCATGGTGCTCCCTATATTTAGCAGGATTGAGTATCTAGGATCGAGCATCGAGTATCTAACATCGATAATCTTATCTTGTGACCTGTGACTTGTGACTATTATTGCGCAGCCGAGCCTTGTTTACCCGTGAACCCGATAACTCGCCAACACGCAAACCCGTCTTCTCCTTCTCCCAAACATTCTCCAGAGCCATTGCCATAAAAATGACAAACCATAATACTTTTTCTTGCTGTGCATGCAAGAAAAGGGCGGCAATAAGAAAGCCGGCTAAACCGGTGTATAATCCTTTGGCATATCCACTGTATGCCTCATGCTGACTTTGTATAATATTTTCAAGCGTTTTAAAAGTATAAAATAGTATCCCCGCAAATATGAATAATCCAATTATTCCCAGTTCTGCTAATATCTCAAGATATGTATTATGTGCCCTCCCATGACCGATTGGTGCATATTTTCCGCACTCCCAATAATAATTTCCAATTCCTATTCCATTTAACGGATGCTCAAGAAATATCCTCCATGCAATATTAATATGAATCCATCGAAGCTGGGTTGATTGCACTACCTGGTCACTGCTAGGCACATTTATTTTGGTCTTTTCAAATTTTTCCCAAACTCGAGGTGGCATAACACTAACAAGCAATAGGCCAAATACTATAAAGAATATAAATGATTTAAATTTATTATTCGATTTTAACATACCAATTAATAACAGACCGGCAAACCCTAATATCCCTCCGCGTGAAAATGTAAGAATTAAAGTTGAAGCAATAATTGCAGATATTATTAAAGAGAAAATAGTAAGCAATTTATTTTTTTCAGTAAAACTGTTATAAAAAGCAATTCCTATAAAAGGAATAAGCCCAATAGCAAAATAACCTGATCCATACGAAGCACCGCTCACACTTATTGTTTTATTAGAATATGCGTAATAAATAAACTCATGTATTGCAACAGCAAACGTTGAAATAAGCCCTACCCATAAAGCTAATTTAAACCTCTTTTTATTAATTATTAAAACAAGAATAATAAATCCTAGCATTGCAAATGAAGTAAAAAGTGTAAAGTTTTCCCGAGTAAAAGAACCTGGCTGGCTGAATCCAGAAATAATAATCCATAGTAAAAAAATGATAAAATATTTCAATTGATGTTTTTTTATGAAATTCAACCTTTTCCTTTCAAGCAATTGTTTTATAAATACTGAGACAAACGTTATACCACCAATGATCTTAATGGGCGTGGCCACGGTGAATATGCCAAATATCGTACTGCTCATTGAAGGAATAATTGATTGGGGGATAAGAGCTATTGTAGTTAATAACCCAACGATTGGATTAATGAAAATTACTATTCCGCCGATAAGCCCTAGTATTATGATTATTGGATCCATGTTTTACTTTGCGTTTGTGCGTTAACGGGTTCGCGAGTTAACGCGTTTAATGAATTAGCTCTTGAATTTGCTAGCTCGTAAACCAGAGAACCCGTTAACATTCTGTATAACTCTTCGGTATTATTTATCTGCTTTCGAAGATCGAACATCTTTTCAATGTGCGTTCTTGCTGCTTGCCCCATTTGAACGACTAGATTTTTGTCATCAAGGAATAACTCAATGGCTTCTTTCAGTGCTTTGCTGTCTTTTGGCGGAACTACAATACCCGTTTTATGATTAATCACCACTTCGGGCGTGCCATCAACATTTGTTGCTACCATAGGCTTACCCATTGCTTGCGCCTCTAAAGCTACCAAGGGGAGCCCTTCGTATATAGATGGTAAAACAATCAAATCAATCTGATTCATTAATTTAGGGATATCATTTCTAAATCCTAAAAATTCCACCTTATCACAAATCGCTAGCTGCTCTACTCTACACGCTAAATCCTCTTTTAAACTCCCTTCCCCTATTATCAAGAATTTCGCATTTTTATGGGCCCCATTTAGCATCTTTATTGCTTCGAGGAAATATTTATGTCCCTTTTGAGGTTCAAGGCGGCCGATAACGCCGATGGTGAATGGTTTTTTATTGTTAGAATGTTCAAAATGTTGGAATTGTTCAAATTGTTCTCTTGGCTTGAATTTCTCAAGATCTACGCCATTATGGATTACTTCGATCTTATCAGTCGATAATTTCTTTTCATTAACCAGGTATTTTTTTACGGCATGAGAAACCGCGATAATCTTATCTACATACCTATATATAAGGCAGTCTATCCAGAACATCCTTTTGAAACCTTTTCGCCATGCCTCTCTTAAATGAGCTGTTTCAATAACAGTCGGGACGCCTGCTATTTTGCTAATAGGTGCCGCAAACATTGTCGCAAAAAAGAGATGCGAATGAACGATATCGGGCTTTTCGTTCCTTAAGATCTTTAAAAATTTTCGTATTTCTCCAAAATACCTCCATCTTCTGATGCATACCGGGTAATGTTTGACTCCGATTCTCGCGAGATCGTCTTTTATGAGGTCTATCAATCGCTGCGGGCACACAAGTATCGGTTCGAATTGGTTCTTGTCGATCTTCTCAATGAGCTGTAGGACGTGCTCTTCTACCCCTGCCCGAACGATGGAGTTGAGAAAGTAGAGTACTTTGATCTTCCGGTTTATGGTTGACGGCTTACGGTTTACGTAATCTGCGCTAATCTGTTTCTTTGAATCAGTGTTAATCTGTGTATTTGTCATAACCCGAAAGAAGTCCCTTACATCCCTCAATTCAACCCCCGGATCGAAGTTACTCAAGAAGCACGCATCCATCCACTCATCTTTAGGATCGTAGCCGTGCATGCCCTCTAATTTCTTTGTTCCCATATAGCTCGGGAGAATGATAGTTCCGGGATTCATTATAAAGATATCCTGGCCATAAAGGCCGTCTTTAAAGTTTGCCCCAAGATTAGTGAGGTCGTTTTTCGAATAGAGGCGCCCGGAATCGATCTTCTCGAGTATTCCCCTGATTGTTTTACTCGATTCTTCGTTGAAATAGTAAAATCTCGCCATGGTCGAGTCATATAAGGCGATATAATCTTTCCCTATTTCTAGCCCCAACGATTCTATTTTACTTTTTATGTCTATGCAGTTAGAAACAGGACTCATGCCGTGATCAGAAAATACGCATAGGTTGACAGTGTCATAGTGTAGTAACGCGGTCTTGTATAGAGAGCGGATATTATCTTCATACCACGCAAGTTTGCTGGATATCTTTTCTTGATCTTTGCAGTTATAGTGCAGGAAGTGGTCGAATTCGGATAAGTATAAGAATAGATTGTTTTTATTGCACAGATTATCGCTGATTTTAGACAGATTATCGCAGATTTGACTAATGCGGCCACGAGATATATCGTTAAATGCGCTATCGAATATTTCACTGTCTTTCATGTTGTAGTAGTACCGCCTATAGCTGATGCCCTGTTCTTTCCATACGTCAAAAACGCTTTGATATTTCTCAAAAGCCCCCTCGTTATAAGCATTGGTTCTTTCGGGAAGGTCGAAATAACGAAGCAAGCGGATGGGAACGAGATAGGTTTCAAAATATCCTTTATAGCCGAATACATTCTTCGATATTATTTCAACGATTTTACGCGTAACCCTATTTTCCAATACCATATCCGGGAGCCATAGGATGTATTTGGTCCATCTAAAGGGCGATGTTTTTGGGCTATAATAAAAAAGTGCCAATTTTCCATGCTCTGATGGTAACTTGCCTGTAAGTATAGACGGAATAACGCCGCAGCTGTATCCTAATATACTTCTGACCTTTTGTCTGCGAGGACAAATATCCTTCAGGAATGGACTATCTTTTATGTAGTTCCACCCTAACGCATCGATTAGCATGCAGATGTTTATTGTAGACATATGCTTAATTCATTCATGTTTGATTTTTGATTCTTGGTACTCGTTACAAGTATTTTGATATCAGAATATAATAATAGCCTAGACCCGTGCTAAATTTTCAATACTTTTCTTAAAAATGTTTAGATGGGCAAGCCTTTTTTTAATAAGAAAATACAATGCTCTTCTCCTTACCCAGAAAAATTTAATGCATTCAATTATTCTTAAGTTTTTTAAATAGAGATAAATATACGCCATTGTTTGATATTTGACTAATTTATCATATGGTAATCCGCTTAATTCTAATGCCCTCCCACCATATTTGTCATACTCTGACCAGTTTTGAGTAAGTAGCCGATAACCGTTTTCTCCCTTTAGAGCCATATCAAAGATGCGTGTTCCGGGATAGGGAACCATGATACCCACTGCTATGGTTTTAGTATTTAATTTTGTTGATAAATCAATGGTTTTTTGTAAAGTTTCTTTTGTCTCGTTTGGATGGCCTAAAATGTAAAATGACTCCAGGGGAATTCCAGCTTTCTTAATAATCTTTACAGCCTTTTTAATTTGCGCAACAGAAATTCCTTTTCCGATATCTTTTAAAATCGTATCATCGCCCGATTCAACCCCCATCTCTAACCGAATACATCCCGCTTTTTTTGCTAAATTAATCAATTCTTCAGTAACAAAGTTTGCCCGAGTCATGCCTTTCCATTTAATCATTTTCGGAAGTCCTTTATCGATAAACAGTTGCAGAAGGCGCTTTGATTCTTGCGAATTCATAAGAAATATCTCATCTTCAAAGTCAAATATTCTTGCCCCGTACTTTTCTTTGGCATATTCAATTTCTCGAATAACATTTTCGGCAGAGCGCCGCCTCACCTTTCTCCCAAGGACTTGCATGCAAAATGCGCAATTGAATGGACAGCCTCTGCTCGTATACATAACATAGGAAGTATTTTTATCCGAAAGCGCTTGCGTATCATTCCCATAATATTGCTGATATGCAGGGAACGGAAGATTATCCAATTCGTCTGTCTCAAGAAAAGGCCTTGGCTCATTCACTATTACTCGGCCTCCATTTCTAAACACTACCCCTTTCACATAAGGAAGCTCAGAGACTCTTCCCTTCTTGAGCGCATTTAGAAGCTCAAAAAAGGTATTTTCCCCTTCTCCATACACCCCATAATCAAAAACAGGATATTCAATAAGAGTCCTCTCTGGTAAGGCGGTCACATGGCATCCGCCTATAACAGAAGGAATGTTTAGCGCATTTTTCAATTGGGCCGCAATAAGAGCTGTTTTGTTGATTTCATGAGTCATCGCGCTTAATCCTATTAAACTCGGTTTGTAATCTTTAACATTTTCAATAAGTTCCTTTTCTGACCAACCTTTGAAATATGCATCGAATATTTTACAATCGTATCCCTTTTTCTCAAGATATGAACAAATATATGCCAAACCAAGAACCGGGCGTTTGTACCAATCGGCATATGTTGCGGGGGGTCTAATTAATGCTATTTTCATATATTTTCCTTACTTAACATATCTTTTCCATTCTTCAACAATATTGCAAATTCTCACCATATCCGCCTTATCGCTGGAATACTCGCTTATCGCCTTTTCGTATATCTTAAACTGAGGAGAAGTTCTAATATCTGGAAAAGACTTACCTTTGCTTATAAAATACTTTATCCATCCCCTAATACGGTTTTTTACTCCTGGGATTGCCGTGAACACATTAATTAATATTTTTATATCATAAACATCATTTCCTGTTAGATTAGATGCTTCATATATCCAGACCGACCTTATACACGATCTTAAGTTTTTCCACTCGTTCAACGCCTTTTCTTTTGACAAGGGTTTTATGTCTAAATCTTTAAAAGATGCAAATGCCAGCCTAACCCTATCTTCCAGGGCAGGAACTATATATTTTAGATATTCAATCTTTCCATATATTTTAAAAAATGCTTCTTTTTTCTCAGAGTAAAGACTCTTGTATAATATTTTAAACGCCAGTATCGAATTAACGATCTGAATATAACCTTTATCGATTTCATATTGGTAAACCGGGCATCCGGTTTCGATCTTATCTAAAAGCATCAATTGTTCGACAATGCGATTATTGAGCAGGATAAACCCATCCTTAGGGTCGATGTCCGTGTAGCTAAAATCCGGGATTATCTCAAGCGCACTTTTATCCCCCCACAAAACTTTTCCATATTTCTTCATTTCAATTGTAAAAATATATGGCTTAAGCTTTCGTAAATGTTTTTTAGTGGTAAACCCTAGGCTTACCTTGGTATTAATTCCCGAAGAATTTATGTGATTTTCAACCCCGTTTTCTAACTTAACGCGCTGAACGCGCAAACGCGCAAACGCGCTAACCCTCACAACCGCCACAAACTCCAAGTCGCTCAACCATCTCAGCTTCCCATTATCCTCAGCAACAATCCCCTCTCCCCGCGAAAAGCTCCCTACGAGTATCAACGCGTCAATATTCTCAGCACCAACCGAATCAACAATATACTTGATACATTGCTTAATAACCGTATCATTCTCGCTTTTACGGGCATCGAGCATCGAGGATCCAGGATCAAGCGCTAAAGATCGAGAATCATTCATTGAGCAACCCTCGCCTTCTCATGAGCCCCAGAACAAGTCTCGCATTCTTCTCAACCTGTGTACATCCATCAAGCACCAAGTCAGCCCATTTCTTCTGACGCTCAACATATCGTTTTTGCATAGGAAGGACAATGCTAAAATATTTCTGACATACCGAATCTAAACATTCCCCTCTATGCCGCACATCGCGCTTAATCCTTCGCGATAAAGAGATCGGTGCGTTAATATCAACATATATTTTTATATCAAACAATTTCCTTATAGCTTTTTGATGCATGGGGTACAAGCCCTCAACGATAATGTAGCGTTTAGGGTATAGAGTATGCCGTCTCGTTAGTCGGCAGTGTTTTTTGTAGCAATAAGTAGGAACTTTAATCATCTCGCCTCTTTTTAAGGCTCGTAAATGTCTTTGTAGCAGGCTAAAATCAAAGGAATTAGGATGATCGAAATTAATATTTGCTCTTTCTTTAAAAGGCAGTCTAGACCAATCCTTATAATACTGATCTTGGGAGATTAAGGTCGTATTACCAATCCCTAATCTCTTAGCTAATGACGTCTTCCCGCAGGCGCTTGGACCTACGATTGCAATCAATTTCGGTTTATGGCTATCGGTTAACGGTTTATGATTCATTGCAATTGTTATATCTTTACAATTGTTTACCAGCAATCTCTTCCAATAAATCTAAAACTTGTCTCATAGTATTTTCAATAGTGAACATCTTAGCTTTCTCTTTGGCCCTTTGTCCCATTTTTGTTGCCTGACCATCAGATTTTAATACCAATTCAATAGATTGGCGTAAAGCTGCTGGATTGCCCGGAGGGACGATGATTCCCTCCTCTCCATTAACTATATAATCGTAAGCCCCCTTCTTATCACAGACTATAACAGGTTTACCCATTAGCATCGCATCAAGATAACTTCTCTGCCCGGCTGATCGTAAAAATTCTTTTTTTAGGGGCACGACTACTACCTTACTCTTAGCCATACAGAGAAAATAATCTTCTTCAGATAAATATGAAATCTCAACATTATCGGGTACATTAACATTAGAGAAATATTCCGGTATTTGAACAGCTAATTTACATTTTATGTTCAGATTTTTAACCGCATTAAATAAGGTACTATAATCTCGATAATGGGGGTGTCCACCTGAAAACATATAACCCTCATCAGAAGCATTATATTTAAGCGAGCTCGGCGTAAAATAAAATGGAATATATATAAATTTATCTTTTGGCAAACTATAAATTGTAGAATAGTCTTCGATTTCATGTGATGCGAATACAATATATTTATCCACACCCTTAGAGATAAACTTCCATATCTTTTTTCTAAAATACCAACTTATTTTGTTTAGATATTGCGGATTCGGCCAGAGACAATTTAGCATAACGTGATGGATTCTTTTTCCAAATAAAGCCTGGAAAATAGCAAATATATTGCTTACTCTATCGCTATTGGTTAACAGAACGTCGTATTTATTTCTTATCGAAAAGTACTTAAAGAACAACGCCATATCTTCAGATATTCTTACCATCTCTTTAAGAATACTATTTTTTATAGCGCGACTTCTTGATGAATAATTAATAGGCGTGGCGTTTCTTTCCCACAAGTCACAATCTGTAATTCTATATGTAGTTACTATCCTTGGTTTTGAAACGCGAATTGCTTTATTTTGTTCATGTTTCTTTTTTGAGCAAAGTTCAGCGGTTAAATTCCATAATCCTATAAGGTCCTCTATGTTACCCTCTTTGCCAAATATCTTATCCAGGCGCTCATGATTATAGATCTTGATGTTCTTATATTCATCTGGATAATCCAAGATATGAAGAATATCTTCTGCCATCGCTTTATAATCTTTTTGGTTAACGACAAAACCATTCTTACCATCAACAATTAGGTCTTCGGCTCCGGCAAATTTTGTTGCAACTACCGGTTTTCCAGCCGCCATGGCTTCGACCATTGCGATGCATGTTCCTTCGAATATCGAAGAGATAGTATATACATCGCAAGCCGCGAGATATTGGGGGATTGCGTCATGCGGCACGCTTCCAGTAAATATTACGTTGTTATTTATACCGAGTTCGACAGACAGGTCTTTCAAATCCTTCTCTTCGGGTCCTGAGCCTACTACCAATAGAAGCGTAGACGGTTTTCTTGCTAGTACTAATTTGAGAGCATTTAGCAAAGTTGTAACATCCTTTTGCTGAACAAGTCTTCCTGTATAAAGAAGAAGATTGTTAAATCTACCATTCATATATATATTTCTTATTGATCTGCCATCAGCATTCGCGAATTTATTTAAATCTGAATTAACGGGAATAACAAATATCCTATCTTCTTTTATTCCCAGGTTTATAATGTTTCTCTTTTCTTTATTAGTTCCTACCCTGATGGTATCTGCTCTCTTTAAGGTATATTTTCCTAAAATATTAAATTTTCGATTAATCTTTCGCAGGCTCATCCAATATGGGTTGTCACAAAAATCTACATGTACTTGTACGTTTAATGGGACCTTGAATTTTCGCTTCAATATATATCCAATTAAGCCGGTTGTAAAAGGGTCTTCAGTGGTAATCATATCAATTATTTGCCCTCGGCATATTTTTGAAGCAATTTTTAATGCATCCAAAATAAAGGTGGCTTTGTTTTTTGAATTCGTAGGATAAATATACAAGTTCTCAGTCCATTTCTCGGGCCCTAGCTTTAATTCTGCAGGTGAATAGACAATTAGAGTAAGAGATTTAAGGTGTTTTGCGTAATCGAATTGCCTTTCTCGGACATCGCCGCGAACATTGTCATCCTTCAACATTAAATAATCTAGGCCTATCCCTAAGACATTAATCAAGTTTCTATCCCCTTTAACTTATTAATACAATATTTATATGAAACATTAACTCACTTTAACCTTTGCCGTTTCTTCCCAACATCTAATTAGAGTATCAACATCATTTAGAACTCTCAATTTCTCTTTTACAAAATTATATTCTCGTTCTCCGAACTGTCTTGCAATATCTGAGTTATCTAATAAATATAATATTTTATCTGCTAAACAATCGTGATCTTTTTGTTTGATAATGAATCCGGATTGATTATTTATAACCCACTCCTGCGCCCCCGTGCCGCTAGTAGTAATTATAGGCTTTTTACATAAAGCTGCTTCCACTACGACATTTCCTCTTGCTTCACGAAGGGAGGGCAACACAAATAAGTCGCAAGCCGCAAAATATTGAGGAAGGAGATCGTACTGCACTGCTCCTTGAAATAAAACATTTTCTTTCATATGAAGTTCATCTACGATGTTCATCAATTGCGCTCTTTCTCTGCCTTCGCCTACTATTAGTAATAGTGCTGAAGAATGTTTATGTAATACTTTCGCAAACGCCTTTAGCAATGTAGGGATATCTTTTTCAGGCGATAGTCGGCCAACGAATAAAACTAGTTTATTATATTTGCCCTTAAGTAAATCTTTTCTTATCTCATCGCCAACAGCATTCTCAAACATGGAAGCGGTTATTCTAACAGGAACTACCCAAATCTTTTTTTCGTCTATACCTATATTTAGCAATTTCATCTTTATTTCTTCTGAAACCACTCGTATGCTATCAGCACGCCTTACTACCCATTTGGCAATTATATTATACAAGTGATTCCTTTTCCTTTGTGACAATCGGTAAGGATTGTCGATTGCATCGAAATGAATTTGAACATTTAACGGTATCTTATATTTATTCCTTAAGAACAATCCAACGGGGCCTGCAAAAACCGGATCTTCAGCACTTAAAACATCTATATGTTTATCTTTTATTATATTTCTCGTAATATTAACTACATCTAAAGGGAAATACATTCTGTTCTTCGAGGAAGAATAATATATCTCCAGATTATTCTCGCAACTATTCCTATCTGTATTTGTATTTTGGGGCGAATACACAATACGAACAAGGCTCTTTAATCGCTCGGAATATTCTCGTTGCCTTACATTAAAATCGCCGTTGGTTCCACTATCGAGATTTCTAATATAATAATCCCAACTAATTCCGAGAACATTCAGCATATGATAATTATTCTCTTATTTAAATAAAGTTTTTACACGATTATACTGTATTTTATCTTTCGCTGCTATAAAATCAGAATGAAAATATTGGAGATCGGGTTCTTGGTTTAAATCGTGCAGTCTTACTCGTAACTTAGTCTTAGACAATCCAAATATTGTATATCCTCTTGATTCAAGATATGTTATAAGCGCTTGTTCTCGTACAGGCCTTCCTCATTCTTCAAATAGAATAATATCAGGACTTCGTTCTCTAAGAGATTCCAGCACGTCCTTAATAATAATATATTCGTATCCTTCAGCATCTACTTTCATTAGATGAATTAGTCCCAAAGAGAGACTAGAAATATAATCAGACGCCTTTTTAGTCTGAACTTGTATTGTTTTGTAGGGGAATTTATTTCGCAACATTAATGTAGCTTTACCAGAATTGTCTTCCGGAATTGCAAGATTCATAGTGCCGTCACAATCAGATAAAGCAATTGAATGAACAGATACCTGACTATATCCTCCTATTGCCGCAGATTTTTGAATAAGAACTGCCAAATCTGGCTGAGGTTCAATTGCATAAATATGACCTTTAGGCCCCACGAGCCTAGAAGAATAGATTGTTACTACACCACAATTAGCGCCTACATCAACTACAGTGTCACCAGGTCGCAGAAGTCTTCTACATATTTCAGTAACCTTAAGGTCGTAATCACCGAAGTAGTATATTGTACGTCCAATAAAATCATTTAAATTAACAAGAATTGGAGATCCATCACGCAGTTTTGTTAA
>Ga0315294_10002169_pt1 | contig 21455 bp, 23 predicted proteins | sample YL17G13_40_MG_FD_203626 | JGI IMG/M metagenome (GOLD analysis project Ga0315294, IMG submission 203626) | Sediment microbial communities from Yellowstone Lake, YNP, Wyoming, USA - YL17G13_40 | ecosystem: Environmental > Aquatic > Freshwater > Lake > Sediment | place: USA: Wyoming | collected...
CATGCTCCATCTTCCCCATCTGGACACTCCTTTCCGTTGGTTCCTACCTACCCTATCGGAAGCAAACGAGTGTCCAATCCAACCCTGGGGCGGGAGACCATCCCCTCCGAAAGGGAAGTAGTGCTGAAGGGGAGGCGCATCCTTCATCGGATGGAATTCAAATGAGTATCCGTCCTCGGAGAGAAAACTGAGGGTGTCGCGCAGCGCACGGGACACCTCGGAGCTGTTCCAGAAGTCCGGCATTCGCACCGGAATGCGAAAGAAAAAAGTCCGTCGCCAGTCTTCGCCAGCGTTCTCTACGCCACTTCCACCGCGCGGTGTCGCCTGATCTGCAACGTAGACGTAAGTGGCAATATCGAGTAGATCGAGGAATTGGGGCGGGGTGTTTTGGAAAAGCGGCCGCTGGATGTCATCAACGTGCAGGTGGCAATTCTTCCCCGCGCCCCACAGCAGCAGCCGCAATGAATTGCCACCACCGACCGGCAGTTTGCCGTCTGGCACACCGCGACCGAGGATGGCACGTTCGTTAGGCATCGGAACGTGCCCCCGCTTTTAGCTCGGCCACCAACTTCCCCATAGCCACATGGGCAAACCGTGCGGCATCTTGCCGCGAGATACCGCCTTTCTCCCAGTTCGTCTTCGAGACCCATTCACCAAAGAACTTCTCTACGATCACTGCGGCTTGGTGGCAGTGCGTTTCAAGGGCCCTGCTGAAGTCGGCGTGCTGGGCAAGGGTGGCGAAACGTTGGCCTTCGCCTACATGGAATGCCATGGCGCGACTGAGATAGTAACTCAGGCATCTGTTGGTCATTCTGGCAAAGAAATACTTCCCGAACGTGCTGAACTGCTTGACGGTGGCCAATGAGGCGAGTGTCTGTTGAACGTCACCTGTCGATGGTCCAAACAGGCCTCCTTGGACCCGCGACCCAACGTACTTGGACAGGGTCTCCGACGCCGCCATCTGCGCAATCTCGCCGAGGTCAGTCCGCCTCTTGTTGTTGGGAAGGCGGAGGTCAATGGCATCCGAAGCCGCGCCGACAATCTCCATCAGGCTTGGCGAGTCCGAAATTGCGAGTCCGGCTTTGCGGAGCGCTCCGACGAAATCCCTGCTCTTGGCGGCCAAAGGCAATTGCGTTAACAGCCAGATTGTCTCGACAAGCCCGCTATCCTTGGCCGCAAAGTTCATGCCGCGTTCCGCGGCCGTGATGGTCGCGTTGGCCAGCTGCGCGGCCCCAGCACCGCCCCCAATGAGGGCAACGACCTGAGCCCATTTCCGAGTGCGAGGAAGATCGCCAAGTCTGGTGTGACCCATTATGGGACCCTCCTTGGTGGACAAGCCGCCGGCTATTCTATCGACTGGGGAGTTTGAGGTCCACCATCAGAACAGTTTCCGGCTCTGGGAGTATCCCTGCATGCTACGCGAGAAGTAGCAAGTGCTACGCCGGGTGTGGCGCCCTTCCAGTGAAGGCGCGGCCCGGCGAATATAACCGCGCACAGCGCCCGAAAGGGCGTGAACCCGACCCCGAGAGGCACCTTTCGCCGGGCCCGCCTCTCGGGGTCCTTTTCTACGCCCCACAGGGGCGAAGGAGCAGTGCAATGGTGACCACGGTGGTAAAGGGGGCGCTTTCACCCCGGCGGAGAGCGATCATCGAGTTGATGCAGCGAATCAACTTCGGGCGCATCGAGGGACTTGGGGTGCGCGGCGGCGAACCCGTCTTCGACCCGCCGCCGCGCGTGGTCCGCACGGTGAAGATGGGCGGGGACAACGGCCCGCGCCCGCAGGCCCGGTCGGCGGACTTCCACCTGAAGCGCGAAGTGGTGGAGTTCTTTGAGCACCTCGGGCGTCTCGGCAACGGCGTCGTGGGGTGCATCGAGGTCAGATATGGCTTGCCTTTCAGCATGGAAATCGAGGGCGAATCCCAGGCGTAGGGCCTGAAACCAGTCAGGACACAGCACACTAACCGGCCGCAAAGCGGAGGCGTGTGGGTGTCGCCGAGACAACGGCGCACCACACGCCTCCGCTTCTTGGCCCTACGCCCCGCTCGGTCGGCACCCATACGTCCTCCTCGGCCAAGGAGGACGCACATGTATTCTGATGCAACCGTCGAGTATGCCGGCCGTATCATCGGACACCGCGTGCGGAAACTGCTCGGGCGCGCCGGGCTCACCAAGGGCGACCGCGAGGACCTCGAGCAGCAGTTGATGTGCGACGTCCTGCGCCGCCTCCGGCGGTTCGACCCGTCGCGCGGCGCTATCGGAACGTTCATCGCCCGCATCGTCGAGCGGCACATCGCCATCATCCTGCGCGACCGCCGGGCCCCCATCCGCGACTACCGCCGCAACGGGTGCTCGCTGAACGACGACCTCACCGGCGAGGACGGCGAGACGGTCGAGCGGGCCGACGCCATCGACGCCCAGGTCAACCGCCCTGGCCGGTTGGACGAGGACCACAGCCAACTGGTCCTCGACATGTGCCAGGTCACCGACGGCCTGCCGGATGATCTGCGGACCCTCTGCGTGCGCCTCAAGGCGCAGACTGTGACCGAGATCTCCCTTCAGACCAGGACGCCCCGGACAACGCTCTACGACGCCATCCGGCGCATCCGGGGCCACTTCGAGGCGGCGGGCATGGACGGATATCTGTAACCGCCGCGCCGACGTTTGGGCCGCAACGCGGGTAAGTTTCTCAGTGTAGGCCTCGTCCGTTCGACGAAAGGAGCCGCCGTGAACAAGCCTGGCTATCGGTTCGCCTTCAACCCCGAGGTCTCGATGCAAGACGTCGAAGACTTCCTCCTTCTGGCCGTCCTGGCCGCCGAGGGGTTGCACGGCCAGGCCCGCGTGCGTGCGGATGTCGCCTACGGCATGGACGAGGCGAAGCGGGCGTGCGCGATCGACGGGAGCACCCAGGTCGGGCAGGACGTGGCGGCCATCTTCATCGGCTTCGTCCAGTGCGTGTTCGGCCCGGGCGCCTTCCGCATCGAGCGCGCCGCCGCTTCGCCTTCCCGCGAGAACCCCTGCGCCTCTGGCGCGAGGACCCCATAGGTCACCAGCAGAAAGGAACCATTCGCATGACCTTGCTCGAACGCATCTTAAGGGGGCGGCGGCCCATGCCGCCGCGGCTGATGCTCTACGGCACCGAGGGCATCGGCAAGTCGACCTTCGGCGCCTCCAGCGACCGGCCCATCTTCATCCAGACCGAGGACGGCCTCGGGGAGATCGCCTGCGACAAGTTCCCCCTGGCACGGTCGTTCGGCGACGTGACGGCGGCTCTCTCGGAGCTCTACTCCGAAAAGCACGACTACCAGACGGTCGTGGTCGATTCGCTCGACTGGCTGGAACGGCTGATCTGGGAAGACGTCTGCCGCGAGTTCGGCGTCAAGAGCATCGAGAAGGCCGACGGCGGCTACGCCAAGGGGTACACCCACGCCCTGACGCAGTGGCGCGAGTTCCTGAACTGGCTCGACGCCCTGCGGAACGACCGGGGCACGGTCTCCATCCTCATCGCCCACGCCAAGGTCGAAAAGTTCGAGGACCCGGAGTCCACGGCCTACGACCGCTACTCGCCGCGCCTGCACAAGCACGCGGGGGCCCTGGTCACCGAGTGGTGCGACGCCGTGCTGTTCGCCACCCGCCGGTTCCGCACCGAGACCGAGGAGGCGGGCTTCAACCGCACCCGGACCATCGCCACGGCGGTCGGCGCGGACGGCGGCGAGCGCATCCTGCGCACCGTCGGCGGCCCGGCCTGCATCGCCAAGAACCGGTACGGCCTCCCGGCCGAACTGCCGCTCGCGTGGCCCGCCCTCGTGGCGGCGCTGACGGCGGCCACCAGCACCCCCAGCGAAGGAGCGAATCCCAATGGCTAACCTCAATGGCTTCGACGCCAACCAGGTCGAACCGACCAGTTTCGACCCGATTCCGGCGGGCAAGTACCTGGCCTGCATCACCGAGTCGGAGATGAAGGCCACGAAGAGCGGCACGGGCCAGTTCCTCTATCTCACCTTCCAGATTCTGGAGGGCGAGTACAAGGGCCGCAAGGTCTGGGCAAGGCTGAACCTGAAGAACCCGAACCCCCAGGCCGAGCAGATCGCCCGCGGCCAACTCTCGGCCGTCTGCCGGGCCGTGGGCGTCATGGCCCCGAAGGACTCGGTCGAACTCCACAACCTCCCGCTGGTCATCACCGTCAAGGTCAAGAAGCGCGAGGACACCGAGGACCTCCAGAACGAGATCAGCGGCTACGCCAAGCGCGAGACGGCAGCCGCCCCTGCGCCGCCGGCGGCCGCCGGAAGCACCCCGCCGTGGAAGCGCTAGCCCGTGGGCCGGCGCGCTTCAGCCCTCCTCGTGCTGGACGCCGATTGCCCCGCCTGCAGCGGGCCGCTGACGACGCCCAGGTTGGGCGAACAGGATGAGCAGCAGTATCCGGCTTCCCCGGAAACAGTGCGGCTGTGTGTTCGGTGCGTGGCGCTGGTGCTGGTGCGGGCGACGGTGGCCATTCACGGGCCGCCGTCGCCCCACCCGGAGAGCAACCGCTGTCCTGGCCACGAGGAGCGGATGCTCTTTCATGAGGATCGCGTGGCGAGGGAACTCCAAGGTGACCATCCGAACGATTCGGCGGCTCAGCCGGACGCGAGTCCATGTGCTCTTGTCGAGCATCGAGAACCCGGCGATGGCCGACTATGTGCGGCGCCGCGGCCGGGAAGTGCAAGGGAGCAACGGCCTCTGGCGGCAACTGTCGTGGACGGCGTGGAAGAGGCGGCCATCGGGCGGCGCAGCGCGCCGAGCGCGGAAACCCCGTAGTCCAGGCGAGGTTGCCGCCCATGCTTGAGTTTGAACTGCCGTATCCCCCGTCGGTCAACCACTACTTCCGCATGGTCGGCGGTCGGATGCTCATCAGCCGCGAGGGTCGGGCGTTCCGCAACCGCGTCTGCTCGATCCTCGCGGCCCTGGGGGTCCGGGCGCTGGCGGGGCCGCTCGCCGTCGAGGTCGAGGTGTATCCGCCGGACAACCGGCGGCGGGACGTGGACAACACGCTCAAGAGCCTCCTGGACGCACTTCAGCATGGCGGCGCGTACTGCGACGACAGCCAGATCGTGGACCTGCGCGTCAGGAAGTGCGCTGCCGTCGAAGGCGGTCGCACCCTCGTGAGGATTGCCCAAGCGTAGCATGGAACTACGGCCATACCAGAACGAGGCGGTCGAGGCGGTGTACCGCCACCTGCGGGAACACGACGATAACCCGTGCGTGGTCATCCCCACGGGCGGCGGCAAGACCCCCGTCATGGCCACCATCTGCCGCGACGCGGTCGCGCAGTGGAACGGCCGCGTCCTGGTGCTGGCGCACGTCAAAGAACTCCTCGAGCAGACGGCCGGGACGCTCTCACGCGTGGCGCCGGACCTGCCGCTTGGCGTCTACTCGGCCGGCCTCGGGCGGCGCGACCGCGGCTACGCCGTCACGGTGGCGGGCATCCAGTCGGTCTACAAGCGGGCCTGCGACCTCGACACCTTTGACCTGGTCATCGTCGACGAGGCCCACATGATCCCGCCCGATGGCGAGGGGATGTACCGGCAGTTCCTGGCCGACGCCAGGGTCGTCAACCCGCAGGTCCGCACCATCGGCCTGACGGCCACGCCGTACCGGATGTCGAGCGGCACCATCTGCACGCCGGACAACCTCCTGAACGCGGTTTGCTATGAGATTAGCGTCCGTGAACTCATCGTGCAGGGCTACCTCTGCCCGCTTCGCACGAAGGCCGGGAGCGAGAAGGGCGACTGGTCGGCCCTGCACGTTCGTGGCGGTGAATATGTCGCAGGCGAAGTCGAGGCGATGATGGACACCGACCGCCTGGTGCGGTCGGCCTGCGCCGAAATCGTCCAGCACACCACAGGCCGCAAGTCCTGCCTCGTCTTCGCGTCAGGCATCGAGCACGGTCTGCACATCCAGCGCGTGCTTCAGGACCACGGCATGCGGTGCGGCTTTGTCTGCGGCGACACGCCGACGGCCCAGCGCGACGAGACCATCCGCGAGTTCCGCGAAGGGCGCCTCCTATACCTGGCGAACGTCAACGTCCTGACGACCGGGTTCGACGCTCCGAACGTCGACTGCATCGCCATGCTCCGGCCCACGCTCTCACCGGGCCTCTACTACCAGATGGTCGGTCGCGGATTCCGTACCTGCCCGGGCAAGGCCGACTGCCTGATCCTCGACTTTGGCGGCAACGTGCTGCGCCACGGCCCGGTGGACGCCATCCGCATCACCGAGCCGAGTAGCGGCGACGGCGAGGCGCCGGCCAAGGAGTGCCCGGACTGCCATGCGGTCATCGCGGCGGGCTACGCCGTCTGCCCCGAGTGCGGCCACGAGTTCCCCGAGCGCCAGCTGCGCCAGCACGAAGCGAAGGCGTCGAGCGCCGCCATCCTGTCCCCACAGGCCATCACGAACGAGTATCCCGTCCGGGAGGTCTCCTACGGCGTCCACACGAAGCGCGACGCGCCGCCCGACGCCCCGAAGACTATGCGCGTCCAGTACCGCATCGGCTGGAACACCTGGCGCAGCGAGTGGGTCTGCTTCGAGCACATGGGCTGGCCCCGGGCCAAGGCGGAATCCTGGTGGCACCGCCGCACGGACCACCCCGTCCCCGCGACGGCGGCCGAGGCCGTCGACATCGCGAGCGCCGGCCACCTGGCCGAACCCGTCGCCATCACCATCAAGTGCGTGGCCGGCGAGAAGTACGACCAGATCGTCGGCTACCGCTTCGCCGACGAGCCGCCGCCCGACGCCGCATTCGCGCCGGAAACACAGACCGTTCCCACTACGGCCGACGACTTCGACTTAGACAACGAGGCCGTCCCCTTCTGAAAGGACACCCCATGAACCCCAAGGACGCACAGGCGGCCATCGCCACCATCTGCGACGAGGTGAAGCGAATTCTCCTCGAGAAGAATCGGGCCTACGGTAACTCGGCTCTCGCGCCCCTGCGCATCTTCAGCCGAGCCGACCCCGTCGAGCAGTTGAACGTCCGCATCGACGACAAGTTGTCGCGCATCGCGCGCGGCCGCGAATACGCCGGCGACGACACCGAACTGGACCTCATCGGCTACCTCATCCTGCGCCGCGTGGCGCGCGCCCTGGCGAAACCTGCTGAGCCGCCGCTGGTGCGCATCGGCCAGGGGGACGGCCAGCGCGACATCCAGGCCTGAACGAGAGAGACTGATGGCCGACCGGCCTGACCATCTTGCCGACTGGGCTGCCGCCTATCTGGGGGCCGGCCTGAGCGTGCTTCCTGCCCGCCGTAGTGGCGACGAGAAGCGCGTCGCGCTTCGGTCCTGGAAGCCCTACCAGGGCCGTCTGCCCACGCCGGATGAGGTGCAGGCTTGGTTCAGCAACAGCCACCAGGCGCTCTGCCTGGTCTGCGGCGGCGTCTCCGCGAACCTGGAGATGCTGGACTTCGACCTCGGTGCGGAGGCGTTCGAGCCGTGGTGCCGGCTGGTCCGCGAGGCCGCGCCCGGCCTCTTGGAGCGGCTCGTCATCGAGACGACCCCCTCCGGCGGTCGCCATGTCGCTTACCGCGCCGCGGCCGCTGTCTGCGGCAACCTGAAACTCGCCCAGCGTAAACTGCCCGGAGCCAGCGGCGACCCGGTTGTCATCTGCGGCAAGACCCATGTGCCGCGCAGGGACTCTGGCGGCGCCTGGCATGTGCTGCTGACACTCGTCGAGACGCGCGGCGAGGGCGGCATATTCCTCTGCGCCCCGTCCGATGGCTACCAACTTGTCCAGGGCGACTTCACGAACCTGCCGGTCCTTTCGACCGACGAGCGCGAGACGCTCCTCTCGGCCGCCTGGGCGCTGAACGAGGTCGTGCCGGCGCCGGAACCCGTTCCCCACGGCACGGACGCCGGCACCAGGCCCGGCGACGATTACAGCGCCCGCGGCGACGTGCGGGCCGTTCTCCAGAAGCACGGCTGGACGCTCGCCAAGCCCGGCGAGAATGAATACTGGCGCCGGCCCGGGAAGACCGCCGGCACCTCGGCCACGCTCAAGGACCGCGTGTTCTACGTCTTCTCGTCGAACGCCGCTCCCTTTGAGCCGCAGAAGGCCTACGCGCCGTTCACCGTGTACGCCCTCCTGGAACATGGCGGCGTCTTCGCCAAGGCGGCTGCCGCCCTGCGGGCCGAGGGCTACGGGGCCGACACGCCGGCCCATGACGGCGTGGACGTCTCGGCCATCGTCGCGGCGGCATCCGACACCGGTGATTCACCGCCGGAGAGCCGCGGGCCGCCCGATCCCGGGCCGGTACCGGACGCGCTGCTGTACGTCCCCGGTTTCGTCGGCGAGATGATCGACTTCTGCATGGCCAACGCGCCGTACCCCAGCCTCGGCATGGCGTTCTGCGGCGCGCTGGCGATGCAGGGCCACTTGTGTGGCCGCAAGGCCCGCGATGCGGGCGACCTCAGGACAAACCTATACCTCCTGGCGCTCGCGAGCTCCTCGGCCGGCAAGAACTATCCCCGGCAGATCAACTCCCACCTGGCCATCGCCGCCAACATCTCCGAGACAGTGCGCGTCCGGTTCGCATCCGGCGAGGGCATCGAGGACCACCTGGACTCCCAACCCTGTTCCATGTACCAGACCGACGAGATCGACGGCATCCTCCAGTCGATCAGCCGGGCCCGCGACGCCCGCCACGAGTCCATCATCACGACGCTGCTGACGATGTACTCCTCGGCCAACATGATGTACCCGATGCGGTCCAAGGCGGGCAAACAGCCGGCCGGCGTCATCCACCAGCCGCACCTCACCATCTTCGGCACCGCCACGCCGGGCCATTACTACGAGGCCCTGTCGCAGCGCATGCTCACCAACGGCTTCTTCGCCCGGATGATCATCGTCGACACGGGCAAGCGCTCGGCCGGCCAGGACACCGTCCCGGTGGAGAACATGCCCCCGCGCCTGGTGGAGACGGCCTCCTGGTGGGCCGGCTTCCAGCCCGGCGAGCATCGCGGCAACCTCGTCGGCTTCTTCCCCCAACCCGTCGTCGTGCCGTACAGCGACGACGGCAAACGTGCCGCCGACGACTTTCGCCGCTGCGCCGACGAGGAGTACACCAAGGCGGAGGACAAGCGCGACGACGTGGCCACGACCGTCTGGGGCCGCGCCAACGAGAACGCCAGGAAGTTGGCGCTCCTCTACGCCTGTAGCGAGAACCACGCCGAGCCCGAGATCACCCGCGCCGCTGTCGATTGGGCCACCGCCTTCATCGAGCACCAGACCCGGCGGATGTTGTTCATGGCCTTTCAGTACGTGGCCGAGAACCCGTTCCACAGCGAGTGCCTGAAACTCTTGCGCAAGTTGCGGGAAGCGCCCGGCCGCCAGATGCAGCGACAGCATCTCCTGCGGATCATGCGGTGCAAGGCCGCAGACTTCGACCAGATGGTCGGGACGCTCTACCAGCAAGGGGACATCATGCCGGTGGACATTCCGACCCGAACCAAGACGGCCCTGGGGTACCGAATCGCATGAAACGGCTCGCACGGAATCCTTCCCGAATCCTTCACAATCCTTCACGCGGGCGTGAAGGATTGGGCCTTGGCGGGGCGTTTCCCAGCCCGAAAGAGGCGGTCCGACCGAATCCTTCACGAATCCTTCACGGGTGTTTTGTGAAGGATTCGGAGCGGCGTAAGCCTAGGAATTATAAGAGAATACACACTCTCTCTCCCTCTATATCTAATCCTTCACACCCCCCCGCCCGCGCGTGTGCGCCTACGTGCGCGCGTAGGGGGGATGTGAAGGATTGCGCAATAGGTACTTCCTGCCATTCTGGCAGACAACTGGGCACGCGAATGTGTCGCCAAAGGCAGCAGAGTTTGTTTTGGCGTGAGAAAAACGCCACGTCGGCCCACGGGCCGTCCGGGGCGGCCCGGTTGGCCGGTCCGGCGCTCCGGTGGCCTCGGTTGCCCTGGGGGCGAACGTGGGCGTCCGGGGGCCGGTCGTGGCGCAGAAAAAAGGCGGTGGCCGGACGGGGGGACATCCGACCGCCGCACGAACCACGCGGGAACGTCCCGCATGGCATAACGGGATTCTGACCACCGGCAGCTGCAAAGTCAAGCGAAGGAGAAGAACGTGAAGGTTGAACTGCGAAACATCGAGGCCATCCGGCCTTACGAGCAGAACCCCCGCCTGAACGACCAGGCGGTCGAGGCGGTCGCCAAGAGCCTGCGGGAGTTCGGGTTCCGCCAGCCCATCGTGGTCGACGAGGGCGGTGTCATCATCGTCGGCCACACGCGGTGGAAGGCGGCCCAGAAACTGGGCCTGAAGCAGGTGCCGGTCCACGTGGCCACGGACCTGACCCCGGCGCAGGTGAAGGCCTACCGCCTGGCCGACAACCAGACGGCCACGCTCGCCGAGTGGAACTACGACCTCCTGCCGCTGGAACTGAAGGACCTGGCGGGCATGGACTTCGACCTGTCGCTCCTCGGGTTCTCGCAGGAGGACCTCGGGGCACTGCTCGCCCCGCCCGGCAACGAGGGCCTCACCGACCCCGACGCCGTGCCGTTGCCGGGCGACGAGGCGATCACGAAGCCGGGCGACCTGTGGATCCTCGGCCAGCACCGGCTGCTCTGCGGTGACTCCGCCAGCGCCGCCGATGTGGACCGTCTGCTGGCCGGGGCCGCCGTCCACTTGGTCAACACCGACCCACCGTACAACGTCAAGGTCGAGCCCCGGTCGAACAACGCCATCGCCGCAGGCCTGTCCTCCTTCCCCGCTGCCGACGCCCACCACGGCCTGATGCACCACCAGTCCTTCGACGTGGCCCGCCAGGGTGCCAAGCACGCGACCACCGAGAAGTTGCGCCCCAAGGACCGGCCGCTGGTCAACGATTTCGTGTCCGACGAGGACTTCGACCGGATGCTCCGGGCGTGGTTCGGGAACATCGCGCGGGTGCTCGTGCCCGGCCGCTGCTTCTACATCTGGGGCGGGTACGCCAACTGCGGGAACTACCCGCCGGTCCTGAAGGCCTGCGAGCTCTATTTCTCGCAGGCCATTATCTGGGTGAAGGAGCATCCCGTCCTGACGCGCAAGGACTTCATGGGCAACCATGAGTGGTGCTTCTACGGGTGGCGCGAGGGGGCGGGACACGAGTTCTTCGGGCCCAACAACGCCACGGATGTCTGGCCGGTCAAGAAGGTGAACCCCGCCAGCATGATTCACCTTACGGAGAAGCCCGTGGAACTGGCCGTGCGGGCCATCGAGTACTCGTCGCGGCCGGGCGAGAACGTCCTGGACCTCTTCGGCGGATCGGGTTCGACGCTCATCGGCTGCGAAAAGACAGGGCGGCGCGCCTTCCTGATGGAACTCGATGCCCTGTACTCGGACGTCATCGTCCAGCGCTGGGAGCAGTTCACGGGCAAGAAAGCCGAGCGGGAGGCGGTCTGATGGCGTACCACGTCGAACCCATCCCCCGGTCGTTGATGGCCGCGTTCGTGGCGGCACACCACTACGCCGTCCGCGTGCCGCCGCACTGCCTGTTGTCCCTGGGGTGCTTCCGGGGGAGCGACCTCGTCGGCGTGGCCTCGTGGGGCTTCGGCGTCCGGCCCCGGCACACCATCCAGCGGCTGTTCCCGTCGCTGGGAACGGCCGACTACTACGAGCTCAACCGCCTGTGCATGCTGGACTCCGAGCCGCGGAACGGCGAGAGCCGGTTCCTCAGGCTCTGCCGCGAGTACATCGCCCGTCACGACCCGCGGCGGGTGGTCCTCTTCACCTGGGCCGACGGCATGCGCGGCAAGCCCGGCTACGTCTACCAGGCCGACAACTGGCTCTACGGCGGCTTCATCCGCACCGAGTTCTACGTCACGCGCGAGAACGAGGTGGTCCACCCCCGGCAGGTCATCACGCGCTGTGGCCGGCGGGACCGGGCGTTCACCCGGAGCGTGGGCCTGCGGCGTGTGCGCGGCCGGCAGTTCCGGTACTGCCACTTCCTGTGCGGCCACGCGGTGCGGAAGCGGCTCCTGCGCGAGTCGCCATTCCGATGGGGCCAGGAGTACCCGAAGAGGGATGACTGCGTCTGGACGTTCGAGGGTGGCGCGGAAACGAGAGCGGCGGAGGGCTCAAGAGAGAGCCGGGAACCTCCCAGGTTCCAGGGCGTGGGGCAGTTCCACGACGCCGCTCCACTTTTCGCCCAGGTAGAGGCCGAAGACACGCCCAGGCAGGACGCGCCCGGGCGTGACATGGAGGTGGGTTGATGCTACTGCTTCTTGCCTGCGTGCTCGTCGGCCAGGGCGAAGTAGCCGCGCAGGCTGACGGCCTTGCCGTCCCGCGTCTCCTTGACCTCGGCGCGGCGGAACCGGGCGTCCTTGCCCTTCGCGGCGCACTCGCGGATGATCGCGGCGTAAAGCGTGGCCGCAGGCGTCGCGCCCTTCGTCTGCCAGTAGCCCTTCGCCAAGGCCACCTTCACGATGTCCTGGCAGCCCATGGGCTTGCCGGCCTCCTGGAGGACGCGGACGGCGGCGTCCAGGCACCCAGCCTTCCGCTCGCCCTTCGCCTTGCCGGCCTTGGCCTTCTTCGCGCGGCCCTTGGCGTCGGCGGCCTTGATGGCGGCGTCGAGCTGCGGGTCAGGCTTGGCGGCCTTCGCGGCGATCTCCTTGCGCCACGCAGCGACCTTGGCGGCCTTCTCCGCCTTCGCGGTGTCCTTCTGACCCCGGTAGTGGGCCTCCAGGGGGTTGGTGGTTTCGCCCCCGGCGGCCGCGGGCAGGGCCTTGGTATCCTTGGCCGACCCGGCGGCCGGTTTGGCCCCTGCGCCAACGTGGGCCGCGGGGGCGGCCTTGCGGCCGGCCTCGGCCCGCAGCCGCTGGGCACTCTTGATGCGGACGGCCTTCCTCGTGGCCAGGTTAGTCGCGTCCCACCCGCCGTGCGGGTTCTCGCGGTCGATGCGGACCTGGGCCAGCCTGCCCGACACCTTCGCAACGTACTGCCCGCCGACCTTCACCTCGTTCTTCTTCATGACCGTGCTCCCTTCGCTCTGTGCGACACCGTGGTCCAGGGCCGCGTGCCGGATGGCCTCGTGCTTCGCCGCGATCCGCGCGGCGCGACGTGCGGCCCGCTCTTGTCTCTGTTTCAGCGTGAGCATGGCGACCTCCTATCCGCCCGAGGCGGACCCGCCTTGGGCGGGCTTCGTGGGCGGCGCGTACTGCTTGCCGCAGGTGGTGCACTTGACCGTGCCGTCGCCCTGCCACACGAGGTTGTCGACGTTCCGCTCGCCGCAGCCGGGGCAGGCGTCGGCCTCGGCCACCTCGTCGTCGAGCTGGGCATTCAGGGCGTCGCGGACGTAGTCCACGTCAACCGACTCGGCGTCATCGACGCCCGCGGCCATGTTCTGGATGATGCCCTCAAGGCCGTCCAGGTCGCGCCCCAGGGCCCGCTCGACCTCGCGGCACTTCTCCCAGACCTCGTGCAGGGCGGCGACGGCGGCCCGCATGGTCGGGAGGATCGTCTCGGCCTGTTTCGTGGTGATCACAGGTCTCCTCCTTTCGGTTGGGCGCTACAGCGCGCGCTCGATGGTCTCAATCTCGGCGCCCCGCAGGGCGGCCAGGACCTCCAGCAGGCCGCTGCGGACGCGGTACAGGTCGCCCGCCGCGTCCCAGTTGCCCGGCTCGGCCTGGGCCGCCCTCGCGTGCTTCGCCAGTTCCTGCCCGAGCCAGTCCATCAGGCGGTCGATGTCCCGCCGCCGCTCGGCGTACATCTCAGCAGCCGTCTGGCCGTCCTTCGTCGGCGCGGCCACGCCCGTATCGAGGAACGCGAGCCACGCCTCGCGCGTCATCGGCTCGTGGGCCTGGATGCTGCCGGGCCGCTCGACGCGCCACAGCCGCGGGTCTTCGGGGTCGCGCCTCACCTTCACGGTCTTCCACCGGCTCTTGGCCAGGCGGTTCGCCTCAGGGATCGTGAGGACCTTCGCCATCGCCTTCTCCTTTCCTGGTTCGCATTCCCATGCGTCTATGCTGATCAGGGCATGGGAATCGCCCCCAGGCAAGGCGGATTCCGGAATATTCCGGCCGCCGGCCGCCTACCGCTTCCGGCGGCCCAGGGGCGTGACCTCGAAGTCCCAGAACCAGTACTCGCCCTCCTTGTTCCTGGCGATGGCGGGCGCCTGGCCTCGCGTCGGCCGGACGCGGTAGAGCCACCCCGCGTCGTACTCGGCCTTGGTGACGATGCCGTCGCACTCCTCGGCGAAATGGTCGCTCCTCACGTGGACCCGCGTGCCGTTCGCCAGGCGCGGCGGGCGGGTTTCGGCTTCGCGGAACTTCACCCGGTCGCACTTGGCGCACCGCACGGCCCGCCGGCCGTCAGCCAGGAGCGTGCCGCCGCACCAGTGGGTGCCTACCGTCCGTCGGTTCTGTCGCCTGCTCTTCCTGGCCATCGCATCTCTCCTCGCGGCGGAATTGCCGGGCTGGGGGCCGCTGGCGGGCGGCCCGTCGCCGGGTCCCTCCTACCGGCCCGTGTGCTCCACCAGGACGCCGCCATCGATCAGGTTCCAGCCCCACGCATCGCCCCAGGCGGCAGGCGGCCGGATGGTCGCCAGGACCTCGTCGGTGCCGGTCCGGCGAAGTTCCACCTTGCGGCCAACCTGGGTGGCGTACCAGGCGGGGGCCTCGGTGCGGCAGACAAGGCGCCGGGGCCTGGGGTTCACCACCCGCATCCAGGGGATGTCGTCGCGCTGGGCGGTGTCGAAGCTGTTGTTGAAGAACTGCGGGTCGGGGCCGTTGCCCGACCAGTGGCAGGTGCAGACGTAGCGCGGGAAGTCCGGCTCGAGGGTAATGCGGTCGATGACCCACTCGTAGCCGCCGCGGATGACCACGTCGCCCACCCGCAGGCGCTTACCCATCACGTTCTCGGTGTTGCGTGCCGCCGTCTTCATGGTCTGCTCCTTGTTCTGGTCGCCTCAGTCGGCGAAGTTCTGGATGGCCCGCAGGTAGTCGGCCACGTCGCCCGCGGTGCCCTGGTATCCGTCGAGTTCCCGCTGGAGCCGGGCGGCGGCGTAGCGTTGGCTGCCTTCGTCGCGGGTATCGACGTTCAGGTCGAAGACGCCCGCCGCCCCGTCGCCTCGAATGCCGATGACCACCTTGCCCGCCACCTCGCGCCGGGCGATGTTCGCCCAGCCCTTCGTGCCCTCGACCGTCATTCGCGTGGCCTTCATTGGCGTCTCCTTTCGCTGTTTGCCTTACCACGTGGATCAGGGCATGTTTTCGGCCCGGAATCAAGGTGAAATATGGACGGGACGGCATAATTCGGTCGCCCGTATGTCTAGGAAAGGGCGCTAGTTACGGCGATGGGCCGAAATGGGGAAAGATTTCCGATGACCGATGACCAGGCGGGATTCGAAGACGCGCCGCCGCAGCGGGCAGGCATGAACCCGGTCGCCCTGACCTTGGCCGACGCGGCCAGGCTGCTGACCGCCGCCGGCGGCAGACTGGTGACGGCGGCCATGCTTCAAATGGCCATCGACCGGGGCGCGCCGGCGCTGCCGGACGGCCGCGTGAACCTCGTGGCGCTCGCAGCGTGGCTGGAACGGGACGTGGCGGGCGGAACCCGCCCAATGGACAGGCAGGCATGAGCATCGACCTTCGGCAGATGCGCCCGGGGCAACTGGCGGGCCTCCTGAACTCGACGCCCCTGGGCGAGGTGACCAGCGAGGCCCGCGTGCGCCGCAACATCGTCCGGGCCGGCCTGCGTGTGGGCGACTCGACGCGCGTCAACGCCCTCGCCTACGCCGCATGGCTCGTATGCACCTGGTACGCGACGGCCACCAACGTCCAGGCCGCCAGGGGCCTGACGGGCTACGAGGCCATGAAGGAGCAGGCCCGGGCGCGGAACGCCGCGCTCTCGGCGGCAGGTCGGGACATCGGTGACATCCCACCCGTAGCCGATCCCGCGCGGAAGGCCCGGGCCATGACGGATTTCCGGTTCTTCTGCGAGACATACTTCCCCCACACGTTCTACCTCGCTTGGTCGCAGGATCACCTGAAAGCCGTTGCCCGCATCGAGGATGCCGTGCTGCGGGGCGGCCTCTACGCCTACGCCATGCCGCGCGGCAGCGGCAAGACCGTCCTCGCGGAGTCGGCCTGCATCTGGGCGATGCTCATCGGCGCCCGGGAGTTCGTGGCGCTTATCGGCAGCGACGAGGGGCACGCCGAGTCGATGCTTGATTCCATCAAGACGGAACTCGAGACCAACGAGCGGCTGCTCGAGGATTCTCCGGAGGTGGTGTACCCCATCCGGTGCCTGGAGGGCATCGCCAACCGCTGCGCCGGGCAGACCTGTCGCGGCGAGCGGACCTACATCAGCTGGACCGCGCGGGAGATCGTCCTCCCGACTATCGAGGGCAGCCCGGCCAGCGGGGCCATCATCCGCGTGGCCGGAATCACGGGCCGCATCCGGGGGATGAAGTTCAAGCGGTCCGACGGCCGTTCCATGCGGCCGTCGCTGGTGATCCTCGACGACCCGCAGACGGACGAATCGGCACGGTCGCCCTCGCAGTGCGCGACGCGCGAGGCCATTCTGGCCGGGGCGATCCTCGGTCTGGCCGGGCCGGGCCGCAAGATCGCCGGCGTCATGCCGTGCACCGTCATCCGGCCCGACGACGTGGCCGACCGTATCCTCAATCGCGACAAGCACCCCCAGTGGCAGGGCGAACGCACGAAGATGGTCTATGCGTTCCCCACGAACGAGAAGTTGTGGGCGCGCTACGCCCAGATTCGGGCCGAAAGCCTGCGCAACAACCGCGGCATCGTCGAGGCCACCGAGTTCTACCGTCAACACCGCGTGGAGATGGACGCCGGGGCGCTCGTGGCCTGGTCGGAGCGGTTCAACGGCGACGAACTGTCGGCCATCCAGCACGCGATGAACCTGCGCCTCCAGGACGAGGCCGCGTTCTGGGCAGAGTACCAGAACGAACCCCTGCCTGCCGACGAGGGCGACGGCGAGACGCTCTCGGCCGAGGCGGTGGCCGCCAAGACCAACGGCATCCGTCGGGCCGATATCCCCGTCGGCGCGAACCACATCACGATGTTCATCGACATCCAGAAGGAACTCCTCTTCTATCTGGTGGCGGCATGGGAGGACGACTTTACCGGCTACGTCGTGGACTACGGGACATACCCCGACCAGAAGCGGCCGTATTTCACGCTGCGGGACGCGCGGCTGACGCTGGCCTCGGCGGCGCGGAAGGCAGGCATCGAGGGGGCCATCTACGCGGGCCTCGATGCGCTGACGGGCGATTACCTTGCCCGCGAATGGCGGCGGGACGACGGGGCGGTCCTGCGAATCGAGCGGTGCCTGGTGGACGCCAACTGGGGAGAATCGACCGACGTGGTGTACCAGTTCTGTCGCCAGTCGGCCCACGCCGCGGTGCTGCTGCCGAGCCACGGCAAGTACGTCGGGGCGTCGAGCATCCCGTTCTCGGAGTACAAGCGGAAGGCCGGCGACCGCGTCGGTCATCATTGGCGGATTCCGAACGTCCACGGCCGCCGGGCCGTGCGGCACGCGCTTCTCGACACCAACTACTGGAAGTCGTTCGTGCACGCCCGCCTGGCCGTGCCGATGGGCGACAAGGGCTGCCTGTCGCTCTTTGGCCGCTCGGCCGAGGCCCACCGGCTCCTGGCCGACCACCTGACGGCTGAATATCGCGTGAAGACTGAGGGCCGCGGCCGCACGGTGGACGAGTGGAAGGCCCGCGTCGGCAAGGCCGACAACCATTGGCTGGACTGCCTCGTGGGCTGCGCCGTGGCGGCGTCGATTCAGGGGGCGGTCCTCTTCGCCACAGGCGGGGGCCAGGGGCCGCCGAGGAAACGGCTGAAGCTGTCGGACCTTCAACGGAGCAGGCCGTGACCGAACCGACCGTCTCGCCGCAAGCGCAGGAACCGAAGGGCCTGGAGTGCCGCGACTGCGGCTGCAGGCACTTCTTCGTCATCTACACCCGGCGGGCCGTCGGTGGAAGACTGCTTCGCCGACGGGAGTGCCGGAACTGCGGGAAACGCATTACCACCTCGGGAAAGCCCATCCGATGACGGCGTGGGCCGCCCCGTTGTCTAGCGGTAGACATGATTTGCAGGCATGGGGCGGCGCCGCCGTACACTTCGCCGAAACGCGGGTAGGTTTATCAGTAGGCAACCATGCCGGGGCTTCGCTTGGCTTGGTTGGCGCTGAGGAACATGCCCGTGGCCGACGAACTGGACGACGCGATTCGCACCAACGCCGAGGGGCCGGCCGAGGCCCACGGCGATTCCGGGGGCATGAAGCAGCATAGCCTCCAGGACCAGATCGCCGCCGACCGCTACCTGGCGTCGAAGAATGCCTCGCGGGTGAAGGGCCTGGGTGTTCACCTCACCAAAGTGGTTCCACCGGGAGCAGCGTGATGTTTGCGTGGCTGAAGCGCATCCGGGCGTTCGCCAAGCCTGCTGGCGGCGGGCTACGGATGGCCGTGCGCTTCGTGCGCGGCCGGTACGATGCCGCGCAGACGACCGAGGGTAACCGGAGGCACTGGGCGGGGGCCGACGGCCTGTCGGCGGATGCGGCCGCCAGCGCCGAGGTCCGGCGCATCCTGCGGAACCGTGCCCGTTACGAGGTGGCCAACAACTCCTACGCCCGCGGCATCGTCCTGACGCTCGCCAACGACGTCATCGGCACGGGCCCCCGCCTCCAGATGCTCACCGACGCCCCCGAGGTCAACCGTCAGGTCGAACGCGAGTTCATGCGGTGGGCCGCGCGCATCGGCCTCGCAGCCAAACTCCGCACCATGCGGATGGCCCGGACCCAGGACGGCGAGACCTTCGCCCTCCTCATCTCGAACGAGAACCTCGGTGCGCCCGTGACGCTGGACCTGCGGCTCATCGAGGCGGACCAGGTGGCCACCCCCCTCGTCAGCCTGCTCGCCCCCAATACGGTTGACGGGATCGTCTTCGACGCCGTCGGCAACCCGGTGGAGTATCACGTCTTGAAGACGCATCCGGGTGCCAAGGTGTCCCTGGGCCTCGACTACGACCGGGTGCCGGCGGAGTCCATGCTCCACTGGTTCCGCGCTGACCGGCCGGGCCAGCGGCGCGGCATCCCGGACTTGACGCCCGCCCTCCCGATCTTTGCCCAACTGCGGCGGTTCACCTCCGCGGTCCTCGATGCCGCCGAGACGGCGGCCAACATCTCCGGCACCGTCGAGACCGACGCCCCGCCCAACGGCGAGGCGGAACCCATCGACCCGATGGACACCATCGAGTTGGAGCGCAACATGCTGTTGACGCTCCCCGGCGGCTGGAAGATGAGTCAGGTCCGGCCCGAGCAGCCGGCGACGACGTATGTCGAGTTCGTCCGCGAAAAACTCAACGAGGCCGCCCGGTGCCTCAACATGCCGCGCAACATCGCCCTGTGCGATTCGTCGGCCTACAACTACGCCTCGGGCCGCCTCGACCACCAGACCTACTTCAAGAGCATCCGCGTCGAGCAGGCCCACCTTGAGGACGTGGTTCTTGATCGGATTCTCGATGCGTGGCTGCGCGAGGCCACCCGGGTGCCGGGCCTTCTGCCAGCGTCGGCCCGCGCGCTCCTCGATTACCCCCACCAGTGGTTCTGGGACGGGATGGAGCATGTGGACCCGGCCAAGGAAGCCAACGCCCAGGCGACGCGCCTGGCCAGTCACACCACCACCCTGGCCAGCGAATACGCCAGAGAGGGCAAGGACTGGGAGACGGAACTTCGCCAACGGGCCAAGGAAGTCGCGCTGATAAAGGAACTGGGCCTCACCGTGGAGCAGGCGCAGCCGAAGGCGCCGCCCGCCAACAGGCCGGACGACGAGGAAACAGACCGTGAAGACGAGCGACGAGCCGCGTGAACTGAAGTTCATCGCGGCCATCAACATGGAGGCGGCGGCCCCCGCCGCGGCGGGTGACGCCCAGGCCGCGCGGCCGCGCCGGTTCCACATGGACGCCTACTCCGGCGCGCCGATGGCGGTGGCCGGGTGGCGGTTCCCTGTGGTGGTGGACCTCAACGGCCTCACGGTGCGCGGCGGCGCGAAGGTGTACCTGGACCACGACCGGGGTGCCCGCGTCGGTCACATTGACGGCATCCAGATTGAGCACGGGGGCCTGCGTGTGTCGGGCGTGATCTCGTCCACCACTCAGGCCGCCCGTGAGGTCGTGGCCGATGCCGACAACGGATACCCGTGGCAGGCCAGCATCGGGGCGTCGGTGCGCGATGTCGAGTTTGTGGGCGAGGGCAAGATGGTGACCGTCAACGGGCGCGAGTTCGCCGGGCCGGTGAATGTGGCGCGGCGGGCCTCGCTTCAGGAAGTGAGTTTCGTGGGCAACGGCGCGGACGACCAGACGTCCGCCAGCATCGCGGCGGGAATCGCCGGGGAGAAGGAAATCATGGACGGCAGCGACAAGACCAAGACGGTGGACGGCGAGGTGGCGGGCGGTGCGGCTCCGGCCGGCGAGGGCGCCAAGGAGGCGGTGGTCCAGGCGCAGGCCCCGGCGGGCGTGCCGGCGAGCGCGGGCGGCGCCGCCGAGGGCGCGCTCGTCATCGACCCCGTCGCCGACATGCGCACCAAGGCGGCCGCCGAGGAAGAGCGGATCGCCGCCGTGCGCAAGGTCTGCGGTAGCGGGCACGCGGACATTGCCGCGCGGGCCCTCCGCGAGGGCTGGGACGTGACGCGGACGGAACTCGAGGTCCTTCGGGCCGACCGGCCGAAAGCCCCGGCCGCCCACGTGCCCGACAACACGATGACGGGCACGGTGCTGGAGGCCGCCTGCGTCCTCACGGCGAAGCTGACCGGCGCCGAGAAGGAGTACGAGGAGAAGGCGCTCGACGCCGCGTCGAAGCGCTTCCGCGGCGGCATCGGCCTCCAGGAACTGCTCCTCGAAGCCGCCTGGGCGAACGGGTACGCGGGCCGCAACTTCCGCGACTCGCGAGAGGTCCTCCGGTTCGCCTTCGGGAAGGACATCCAGGCCGGCTTCTCCACCATCGACATCGGCGGCATCCTCTCGAACGTCGCCAACAAGTTCCTCCTGGAGGGGTTCTTCAGCGTCGAGCGGGTCTGGCGCTCGATCTGCGCCGTCCGGAACGTCTCGGACTTCAAGACCGTGACCTCCTACCGCCTCATCGGCAAGGACCAGTACGAGCCGGTCGCGCCGGGCGGGGAACTCAAACACGGCACGCTGGGCGAGGAGAAGTACGAGAACAAGGCCGACACGTTCGGCCTGCTCCTCTCCATCGACCGGCGGGACATGATCAACGACGACCTCGGGGCCATCACCACGGTGCCCCGCAAGCTCGGCCGTGGGTCGGGCCTGGCGATCTGACCTTCCCCCCGAAAACTGTACCAAGATGAATGAGAGTTTTTGACGACCTAAAGGGTCGAAAGGAGCTCTCGATGAAGAAGCACAGCGGGCAGCAGATCGTGGCGAAGTTGCGAGAGGCGGACG
>Ga0315294_10002170_pt1 | contig 21448 bp, 22 predicted proteins | sample YL17G13_40_MG_FD_203626 | JGI IMG/M metagenome (GOLD analysis project Ga0315294, IMG submission 203626) | Sediment microbial communities from Yellowstone Lake, YNP, Wyoming, USA - YL17G13_40 | ecosystem: Environmental > Aquatic > Freshwater > Lake > Sediment | place: USA: Wyoming | collected...
CCGTCCCGCCCTGCGGGATCCGTGGTGAATCATCCCCCGGGTCATGGCCGCGGGGCCTGCCAGAACAGGCGGTCGCAATTCCACAGCAGCACCGGCTCGATGATCGCCGGCTGAAAATTGCCCAGCCCCCGGCGCGCGGCAGCCAGCACGTGAGGGCCGGCCAGAAAGATCACCGGCAGGTGCTCGGAAAGCAAGAACTGAACGCGATCGTAGGCCGCCTTGCGCGCCGCCGTCCCGGTGGTTGTCATTTGCTCCCGCATCAGGCGGTCGATCTCGGTCTCCCAAGCCTCCAGCGGCAGGCGCGGATCGGCGCCGCCGCCCCTCTTCAGGTTCCAGACGTGCAGCGAGCCGCCGCTGGTCCACACGTTCATCTCCGGGTTGGGATCGGCGTCGCCGCTGGCCAGGCCCCAGACCGCGGCCTGGAACTTGCGCGTGTTCAGGACCGCGTCCACCATGGCCCCGAATTCGGTGGGAGTGGCCTGGGCCTGGATTCCGATGCGCAGCAGATCTTCCTGGATCAAGATGGCCATCTTGCGGCGCAGCAGGTTGCTGGAGGAAACCAGGATGGTGAACTCGACCGGATGCCCCGCGCCGTCGCGCAACACGCCGCCGGACGGATCCCGGCGGAAGCCGGCCTGGCGCAGCAGTTGTTCGGCGCGCGCCGGGTCGCGCGGGTAGGTGGCCAGCTTCGGCGCCCGCCACAATCGGTTTCCCTCGGTGACCTGCGAAGACAGGGCCGAGCCGTAGCCCTGGTACACCAGCCGGACGACGGCCTCGCGGTCGATGGCATGCGCCACGGCCTGCCGAAAGCCGAGATTGCGGAACCAGGTGGAGTGCGGCTGGGGCGCGTTCCAGTTGAAGAACACGAAGTTGTATTCCAGTCCGGGGCCGGCGTCGCGGGCCTGCAACTCCGGCATGGCCCGCAGGCGGGCGAAATCTTCGGCGCGCAGCCGCCCCGCCGCGTCCGCTTCACCGGCCATCAAGCGCAGCAATTGCGCGTTCTGGTCGGCGGTGAACACCAGGTCCAGCCGCTCCAGGTAGGGGAGCGGTTTGCCGGCCTCGTCTTTTTTCCAATAGTAGGGGTTGCGCTCCAGCACCAGCCGCTGGCCCGGCAGATACTGTTTCAGACGGAACGGTCCGGCAGTGGCGAAGTCCGCCGGGGAGGCGCCCAGGCCCCACATTTGGGCGGTTCGCCCTTCGCTGTGCGCCTTCTCCAGCTTGTGGCGGGGCAGGATCCAGAACGAGTCGAACAGGCGCTCGCCCGGGCCGTAGGGCTCCGGAAGATCGAACCGGACCGAACTGGCGGAGACTTTCACCACGCTGATCGGGTTGCCGTTCAACACCAGCAGGTCGCGCTGCGGCGAGTTCACGGCGGGATCCAGGTACAGCCGGAAGCTGAAGACCACGTCGTCGGCCGTCAGCGGCGCGCCGTCGGAGAAGCGCAGCCCGTCGCGCAGCTCTAAGGTATAATGCCGCCCGTCCGGCGTCTTGCTCCAGCTCTTGGCCAAAGCGGGCTCGGTGCGCTGGCTGGCGCGGTTGATGTGCACCAGGTCGGCCGACATGGCGTAAATCACGTCGCGGGAGGGCTGGTCGGCGGCCAGCAAGGGATTCAGCGTTTTTGGCTCTCCGGTTTGCGCCACCCTCAGCATGCCGCCCGGTTGCCCGGCGGAATCGCCCGCCGCGAGGCCCTGGGCCCACACAGGCACGAATGCCCGCACAAGCAGTGAGGCCTGTGCCACGAGCAGCAACGCGAGAGACGCGCCCAGCCACACGGCGCGCGGCGCGATTGGCGAACGGCGCGTGGCGGCCATGCCGGCCCGATGATCCATGGCGGCTCCTGTAGCGGCGGCCTCCGGCCGCCAGGCCCCGATTGCGGTGAACGGCGGGCCGGCGACATAGGCTCGCCGCCAGTCACAGGTGAGAAGCGATGAGGCTGGGAAGATTCCTGCTCACCCGTCTCCTGAATGCGGCGGCCATTCTGCTGCTGGTGGCGCTGCTCAGCTTTTTGATGGTCGGTCAAGCCCCCGGCGATTATCTGAACGAGCTCGCCTCCGACCCCCAGGTCTCCCCCGCCTCGCTGCAGCAAATGCGGCAGCAGTATGGCCTGGACCGGCCCTTTCATATCAAATTCCTGAACTGGTTGCAAACGGGATTGGCGGGGAACCTGGGTTACTCGTTTGTCTACCAGCGGCCCATCGCCGACCTGATCCTGGAGCGCATCTGGAACACCCTGCTGCTGAACGGCGTGGCGCTGGTGGCGGCCTGGGCGGCGGGCGTGACGCTGGGGGTGGTGGCGGCGCTGAAGCGCGGAACCGTGGTCGATTGGCTGGTCGGAGCGCTGGCCACGCTGCTGGTGTCGACCCCGGCCGTGATCGTCTCCCTGCTGTTGCTGATGCTGGCGGCCCGCCTGGGCCTGCCGATCGGCGGAATGAGCGCCCCCGATTCCGAAGCGCTGCCGCTGGCCGGGCGGCTGGCCGACCTGGCCCGCCACCTGGCGCTGCCGGCGGCGGCGGTGACCGCGGTTCTTTTGCCGGCTGTCGTCCGCCACACGCGCTCGGCCATGGAGGAGGCCCTGGAGGCCGACTACATCCGGACGGCGCGCGCCAAGGGGGCCGGCCGCGCCCGCATCCTGATTCATCATGCCCTGCGCAACGCGCTGAATCCCCTGACCACGCTGTTCGGCTTCTCGGTGTCGGCGCTGCTGAGCGCCTCGCTGCTGGTGGAAGTGGTGATGAGCTGGCCGGGCATCGGGCAGCTCACCTATGACGCCGTCCTGCGCCGCGACCTGTTTCTGGTGGTCGATCTGGCGGTCCTGTCGGCCTTGCTGCTGATGGCCGGCAACATGGCCGGCGACCTGCTGCTGCGCCTGGCCGACCCGCGGGTGACCGAAGAATGAAGCGGCTGCGCCAATTCGCCTGGGCCTTGCTGGCGTTGGCCTACCTGGTGGCTCTGGCGCCCGACTTCTTCTCCCTGTACCCGGCCCGCGAACAGCACCGCGATTATCCCTACGCCGCGCCGGGCCGCTATGGTGAAGCGCGCCTGGTCCTGCTGGCGCGAGCGGAGCCGTACCGGCTGCTGGGTGTCATCCCCGCCTCGCTGCACCTGCTGGCGGTGCGGGGCAGCGGCGGGATGTTTCCGCTGGGCACCGACGAATTCGGCCGCGACGTTTACTCGCGCCTGTGCCACGGCGCGTCCACTTCGTTGCTGCTGGCGCCGGCGGCCGTGTTGTTCTCCCTGGCCCTGGCCCTGGCGCTGGGAGGGTTGGCCGGCTACGCCGGCGGCTGGACCGACGCCGTCATCATGCGCGCCGGCGAGGTTTTTCTTTCCCTGCCGTGGTTCTATTTCGTGGTGGCGCTACGGGCCGCGCTGCCGCTCAACCTCAGCCCGCGCGCCACGCTGCTGATGATTTTCGTGCTGCTGGGCGCGCTGGGATGGGCGGCGCCGGCGCGCCTGTTCCGCGGCCTGGTGCTCAGCCTGCGCACCCGCGAATACGTGCTGGCGTCGCGCGCCCTGGGGGCCAGCCCCCTCGGCGTCTTCACCCGGCACGTGCTTCCCGCGCTGTTGCCGACCGCCCGCGCGCAACTGCTGCTCACGCTGCCGACCTACATCATTACGGAAGTGAGTCTTTCGTTCCTCGGCCTGGGCGTGGTCGAGCCCACTCCCACCTGGGGCAACTTGCTCACTCCCCTCCAGCAGTACGTGGTTTTGACCGCCTACCCATGGATGCTGGCGCCGGCCTTCGCCGTTATCGGCGTATTCCTTGCCCTGCACACCGTGGCGGAGGGGCGCGGCACAGCCGGACAAGCAGGTCTCTGATAAGACAACGCCCCAAATTCCGGTTTTCACGGCAACATCTTTGCCAGCAGCTTTCTGGCGTCTCATATTTGATTTTTCTGGTTCTCTGCCGGGCCTGTGATATAAAGCAACGGAATCCGGGCCGGTGGCGGCTCGACAAACAGAGAACTGTGCGGAGGTCCAGGCGTGCTCACTCGTTCGACCAGGCTCAGGCAACTGGGAATCTTGTTGCTTCTTATCCCCACGCAACTTTTGGCGGCCGCCGGCAAGGCCGAGGCCATCGTGATTGTGGCCGACAGCCGCAGCTTCACCGGGTGGAAGGCCTGGTGGACCAACCTCTACAACGAAAGTCATTTCTTGTTCGCGCTGGCCACCATCGTGATTATCCCCACCTTGGGCGTCATCCTCGGCACGCTCACCGGCCTGTTGCTGTCCCGGATCGGAATCGACCTGCGATCCCGTGAGCTGGCCGAGCACTGAGGCGCGGGCGGCGCGGCCCGGATCGCTAATGGGGCGTGGAGGCGGATGGCATGGATTGGCTTTATGCGTTGATGCCCATCGCGGGCGTTGAGATTTTCTGGCCCGGTTTGATCATCCTGGGACTGGGCGTGGGGATGATCGGCGGTTTCTTCGGCATGGGCGGCGGGTGGATGGTGACGCCGGGGCTGAACATTCTCGGCTTTCCCATGGCCTTCGCCATCGGCACCGATATCGCCCAGATGGCCGGCCCGGCGCTGATCTCCACGGCCCGGCATACCCGGTTCGGCAACGTGGACTACAAGCTGGGCTTGATCATGGTGGCCGGCACGGTGGGCGGATTCGAGGCCGGGGCGCAGCTCATCATGTGGCTGGAGCGCATGGGCAAGGTCGATTTCTACGTCCGCGCCACCTACCTGGTGTTGCTGACCCTGATTGCCTGGCTGGTCTTCACCGATGTCTCCAGGAAGATGCGGAAAGACCGCGAGGCGCGGGCCGCCGGCAAGGCCCTGGACAAGCTCTCGACGGGCATCGAGTGGCACAAGCGGCTGCACAACATCCGCATTCCCCCGGTGGTGCACTTCCAGCGGGCCGGCATCCGCTGCTCGGCGTGGCTTCCCATCTCGGTGAGCTTCCTGACGGGGCTGCTGGCGGGCGTCATGGGCATCGGCGGCGGCCTGATCCGCATGCCCGCGCTCATCTACCTGATCGGCTGCCCCACTCACCTGGCGGTGGGCACGGACCTGTTCGAAGTGGCGATCTCCGGGCTGTACGGCGCGGCTTCCTACAGTTACAAGGGGCGCACCGAGTTGATGGCCGCGGTCATTATGCTGATGGGCGCCTCGGTGGGCGCGCAGATCGGCTCGGTGGCCACCAAGTACGTGAAAGGGTACGGCATCCGCATCTTCTTCGGCTTCGCCGTGGTGGGGTGCGCGGTGTCCATCGTCTTCAAGCTGATCGCGGCGGCCAGCCCCGTGCTCCGCGCCTTCTTCGACAAGGCCGCGACGGTGCTGATCCTGGGCCTGGTCACCTCGCTCTCCCTTTACATCTTCACCCGGTTTCTGCTGGGCGTCCGGGAAGAGCTGGCCGCCAAACGCATGTATCGGGCCTCCGTCTGACGAGGAGAATGGCGATGCCATCGCGGAATCTTTGCCTGGCGCTGGTTGCCGGTGGGCTGCTGCTGGCGGGCTCCGGCTGCGGAAAATTCGGCCGCGTGAGCCAGGGGCGGGTGATCGAGTTTGACCGCTCCAAGGGGCTGATCACCATCATCCAGGATTCCAACTCCAGCGGGTCGGGCCAGCCCCGGTTCGACATCCTGCCGCCGCTCACCGTGCGTCTCCCCCGGAACCCGGCGGAGATGGGTCCGCAGCCCGAAGCCGGGAAACTGATCGAGGTGGACGCCGCCGGCCGCCGCGCGGTGGTCTTCGATGCGCGGGCCGGCGCCTTGCGCAGCGTTGCCGTCACGCTGCTGGAGCGGCAGGACAATGTGGCCCCCGACGACCGCCGCGTGGCCGGCCTCGGGTTTCCCCTCATCGACCGCGCGCGGCGCACCGTCACCGTCTATTCCGCCGCCCGCCGGCAACTCCTGCGGCTGTCCGTCGCCGACGAGCACCTCAACCTTCCTCCCGAAAGCTGGAAGATGGGCGACGACGTCCGCTACTACTACAAGGATTCCGGCCAGGCCCTGCGGCTGATGAACCTGACCCGAACCGACCTGGGCAAGGCCGGCAGATAGGCTGTGGGCCGCGGCGCGCAGCCTGTTGCTGCGGCGGTCGAGTGCCGGGCGGGCGCCGGGGCGGCCCTGCTGTATATTTCTATTTGAAATAACATAGCATGAAAACGATAGCTGCTGCGCGCCTGGGCGCGGTGCTCGGCGAGCTGGGGCTGGCGCAGTCGCCCGCGGCCCTGGCCGCGCTCGTGGCGCATTTCGAGCTGCTGCTTACCTGGAGCCGCAGCATCAACCTGACCGGGATCCGCGACCCGGACGAGATCCTGCGGCGGCACTTCGCCGAGTCCCTGTTTCTGACCCGGGTGCTCGAGTTGGGCCCGGGCCTGCTGTACGACATCGGCGCCGGGGCGGGCTTTCCGGGGCTCCCGCTGAAGGCCGTGCACCCGGAGATCAGGCTGGTGCTGGTGGAAAGCTCCGAGAAGAAGTCGGCCTTCCTGAAGGAGGTGATCCGGGCCTCGGGGATGGAGGGGGCAAGGGTCGAGACCGCCAGGGCCGAGGAGTTGGCCGGCCGCGCCGGGGTCGAGCGGGCCGCCTGGGCCACGATGCGGGCCGTAGGCGGACTGCGGCGGCTGCTGCCGGCGATCCGGCGGTTGCTGGCGCCCGCCGGCCAGGCAGCCTTGTTTCTGGGCGCGGGCGACGTCGAGGCGGCGCGGGCCGCCGGCGCCGGCTTTGAGTGGCAAGCGCCGGTGGCGGTGCCGGGCTCGGAGCGGCGCGTGATCCTGGTGGGCAGGCTGTAGGCAGAAGGCGGAAGGCAGAAGGCAGTAGGCGGCGGGCGGCTGCGGTAACGATTCAGCCCCGTCGGCCTCGGCCGGCCACGCCCGCAGGTTCCACGTGGAACCCTTGGGGGCGCGGCGCCAGGCGGCGGAGGGTGATCTTTCCTGCTGACTGCCTTCTGCTTTCTGCCTTCTGCCTTCCGCCTTCTGCCTTCTGCTTTCTGCCTTCCGCCTTCTGCCTTCTGCTTTCTGCCTTCCGCCTTCTGCCTTCTGCTTTCTGCCTTCTGCTTTCTGCCTTCCGCCTTCTGCTTTCTGCCTTCCGCCTTCTGCCTTCTGCTTTCTGCCTTCCGCCTTCTGCCTTCTTGCTGTATCCGTTCCACGTGGAACTGTGGTAGATTCCTGCCTTGGGCCGCACCATTGCCATTGCCAACCAGAAGGGCGGGGTGGGCAAAACCACCACCGCCATCAACTTGGCCGCGTCGCTGGCCGCCGCCGAGTGCCGCGTGCTGCTCATCGATTCCGACCCGCAGGCCAACGCCACCGGCGGCCTGGGCTTCCGCAAGGACCCCGGCCGGCGCACGCTTTACCACGCGCTGGCGGGCGAGGCGGCGCTGGCCGAGCTGGTCCTCCAGACCGAGGTCGAGGGCCTGGCCCTGGTGCCCTCGGACAAGAACCTGGTGGGAGCCAGCATCGAGCTGGTCGACGCCGAGAACCGGGAGCGACTCCTGGACGGGCTGCTCGAGCCCCTGCGGCCCGAGTACCGCTACATCCTCATCGATTGCCCGCCGGCCCTGGACCTGCTGACCCTGAACGCGCTGGTGGCCGCCGATTCCCTGCTGGTGCCCATCCAGTGCGAGTACTTCGCGCTGGAAGGCGTCTCCGAGCTGCTGGATACCATGGAGCGCGTCCGTGCGGCCTTCAATCCCGCCCTTGAGCTGGAAGGCGTGGTGCTGACCATGTTCGACGAGCGCACCAACCTGGCCCGGCAGGTGGCCGAGGACCTGCGCGAGTTCTTTGGCCCCAAGGCCTTCCGCACCGTCATCCCCCGCAACGTGCGGCTGGCCGAGGCGCCCGGTTTCGGCAAGCCGGCGCTGCTCTACGACGTCCGCTCGCGAGGCACCGAGAGCTACATTTCGCTCGCCAAGGAGATCATGGCCCATGACCAACGAGGCATCACCGGACACACGGCCCAGGCGTAAGGCCCTGGGCCAGGGCTTGAACGCGCTGCTGGGCGCGCGCGCCGCTCCCGCGGCGGCCTCCGGCGCTCGCGCCATCCCCGTCGAGGCCATCGGCCCCAACCCCCGCCAGCCGCGCAGGCAGTTCACCCAGCAAAGCCTGGAGGAGATGGCCGAATCGATCCGCGCCCACGGCCTGCTGCAGCCCATCATCGTCAGCCCGCTGCCGGGAGCCGCCCCGGAGCGCTACCAGTTGATCGCCGGCGAGCGCCGCTGGCGCGCCGCCCAACTGGCGGGCCTTCATCTGATACCCGCCCTGGTCCGCGAAGCCACCCCGGACCAGTCGCTGGAGATGGCGCTGGTCGAGAACCTGCAGCGCGAAGACCTCAACGCCATCGAGGCCGCCCAGGCCTTCGATCGCCTGACCCAGGAATTCGGGCTGAAGCACGAGGAGATCGCCCGCCGCACGGGCAAGGACCGGGTCACGATCACCAACTTGCTGCGGTTGCTGAAGCTTCCCGTCGAGGTCCAGGAGCTGGTGCGGGGCGGGAAGCTCTCGGGGGGCCACGCCAAGGCCCTGCTGGGCCTGGCCTCGGCCGAGGAACAGCGCCGCGCCGCCGCCCAGCTCGTGGCCCAGGACCTGTCGGTGCGCGCCGCCGAGCGCCTGGTCGGCAGGCTGGTCGCCGGCGAGGCCCAGCCCCGCAAGTCGAAGGTCCAGCCCCTGGATCCCAACATCCGCGCCGCGCTGGCCGATCTGGAGCGCCTGCTGGGCACCCGTGTCCGCCTCACCGGCGGCGGCAGGAAGGGAACGCTCATCTTCGAGTATTACTCGCCCCAGGACCTGATGCGCCTCTACGACGCCATCGCCAACCAGGACAGCGTGGAAGTCTGAGCGGCCTGAAGACGCCCCAGCACGGCTCCCTGCGCGCCCCGGGCCCCTGTGCCGAGAAATGAGCCGCGGCCATGTAGCGGCGACCTTCAGGTCGCCATCTGCGTGAGTGCTCGCCTGGCCATGGCGACTGAAGATCGCCGCTACACTTCATTGTATCTGGCCGCGGCAGGTGGCTGCAAACTTTGTTGGCAGCGCTTCATTCGGGGAAAAGGGACAGCGGTTCGTCCCGCTCCTCGGTGCGCACCGGGAACAACGACCTGGCGGCCACCGGGCGATAGCTTCTGCGGTGCTCGGGCGTGACCCCGAACTCCCTCAGCGCCCGGAGGTGCGCGGCCGTGCCGTAGCCCTTGTTGCGCGCCAGGCGATACTGGGGGAACACCCGGTCCCAATCCTCCATCAGGCGGTCGCGGTGGACCTTGGCCAGGATGGAAGCCGCGGCAATGGATATCGACCGCGCGTCGCCATGGATGATGGCCCGCTGCTCCACTTCCCAGGGCAGGTCCAGGCGCAGGGCATCGACCAAGACCAGATCGGGGCGCGGATCCAGGCCCAGGACGGCGTCGCGCATGGCCTGGCGTGAGGCCTGGTAAATATTGATCCGGTCGATGCCGGCGGCATCGACGGCCGCCACCGAGTAGGCCACGGCCCCGGCGCGGATCTTCTTCTCCAGCGCCGCGCGCGCCGCCGGCGACAACCGCTTGCTGTCGTCGATTCCCGCGATGCGGCAGGAGGAACCCAGGACCACGGCCGCCGCCACCACCGGCCCGAACAGCGCGCCGCGGCCCACTTCATCGACGCCGGCAACACACCTGCGGCCCGCAGCGTAAGCCAGGTTCTCGAGGCGGCGCGTGCAACGCATTCAGCAGGGACCAAGAAATGTTTAAAATGCGGCCACTGCCGCCGCAGAACCCTTCCTTCAGCAAAAACAGAATCTGTCGGCAGCCCGGTCCGGGTTCGCAGAATAAGACACTTCCGCTGCCAACGCAATACGGAGGAATCCTGCGGCGGGATCGGCCAGCGATGGCCAGGGCCGGCCTCGCCCGGCGCCCGCCTTGGGGTATTTGGCACACCTCGCGGCTGGTGTCAAAAATTAACTCTTTTCTCTTCAATGCCCTCCCGCATGGTCCACAGCGTGCTGGTTTGAGATAGAACGATATATAATCGTCGTCTACTTCCCGAAACGAGCGGGAGACCTGCAAATGAGTCAGTTCTGGCTGCGCGTCACCCTGATCCTTTACTCGATCGGTCTGGCGCACGCCCTGTTAACGGTATTCATCCGCCGGGCCAAGCTGTTCCGGGTGGCGCTGGGAGCCATTTCGCTGGCCGCTGTGTTCCACCTGGTTTCGATCGTTGAGCAGGCGGCCGCCACACGCCGCTTTCCCATCACCGATTTTCACCACTCGGTCTCGTTTCTGGCGTTTTCCATTACCTGCGCGTTTCTGATCGCTTACGCCCGGTACAGGTTCCAGGCGCTGAGCGTATTCGTGTTCCCGCTGGTGTTCATGCTGACGCTGTCGGCGGCGGTCAGTTCGGGCGCCCGACTGGAGGACCCTTTGCTGCGCAGCGGCTGGATCTGGCTGCACGTGCTGCTGCTGCTGGCCGGATACGCCATGCTGTTCGTCACCTTCGCGGCCGGCATCATGTACATCCTGCAGGAGCGGGAACTGAAATCGAAGAAGCCGCGCGCGTTTCATTACCGCCTGCCACCGCTGGAACAGTTGGACGACCTGGCTCACAAGACGCTGGCGGCGGGCTTCCCGCTGATGACCCTGGGCATCATCAGCGGCGCGCTGTGGGCGGCCGCCGAGTGGGGCAGCCGCTGGCCGCTGGATCCCAAGATCGCGCTCTCCTTCGTGACCTGGCTGATTTACCTGGGGCTGATTTTCTCCCGCTGGACGGCGGGCTGGCGGGGCCGCAAGGCCGCCTACTTCGCCATCGCCGGCTTTCTTGCGACGGTGGCCACCTGGGGCGCCAACAGCGGCCTGCATTCTTTTAAATGAGGTCCAAGGTCGCATCAGACCTCCGGACCTCGGACCTTGGACCCGTGGACCTTGAGATGAACTTCGGACTGGTCGGGCTCAGCCACAAATCGGCTCCCGTGGAGATCCGGGAACGGTTGGCGATTCCGGAGGCGGCGCTGCCGCAGGCGCTGGAGGCCTTGCGGCGCCACGACGGCATCCGCGAGGGCCTGATCCTGTCCACCTGCAACCGCGTGGAAGTGTTCGCGCGCGGCCGGCCGGGCGGCAACCCGGCCGACTCGCTGGTGTCGTTCCTCGCCGGCTATCACCGCTTGCCGGCCGGCGAGTTGAAGCCCCACCTGTACCAGTACGCGCAGCGCGACGCCATCCGGCACGTCTTCCGCGTCACGGCCAGCCTGGATTCGATGGTGGTGGGCGAGCCGCAGATCCTGGGCCAGGTGAAGAACGCTTACGCGGCGGCCCGCGCCGCCGGCACCGCCTGCGGCCTGCTCGAAGAAGTGCTGATGCGCGCCTTCTCGGTGGCCAAGAAGGTCCGCAGCGAGACGGGGATCGCGCAGTCGGCCGTTTCCATCAGCTACGCCGCCGTCGAGCTGGCGCGCAAGATCTTCGGGTCGCTGGAAGGCAAGCACATGCTGCTGGTCGGCGCCGGGAAGATGTCGGAGCTGGCCGCCCGGCACCTGCTGCGCAGCGGCGCCGCGTCCTTGATGATCGTCAACCGCAGCCTGGAGCGGGCCGAAGAGCTGGCCGAGGCCTTTGGCGGCCAGGCCGTGCCGTTCGAGCGGCTGTTCGATTCGCTGGCCCACGCCGACATCGTGATCACCTCGACCGGCGCGCCGCACTTCATCCTGAAGAAAGAGGACGGGCCGCGGATCCTGGCGCGGCGGCGCAACCGCCCCATGTTCTTCATCGACATCGCCGTGCCGCGCGACGTGGATCCGGAGCTGAACAAGATCGACAACATCTTCCTCTACGACATCGACGACCTCCAGCAGGTGGTCGAGGCCAACCTGGCCGAGCGGCGGCACGAGGCCCAGCGCGGCGAGCAGATCATCGAGCGCGAAGTGGACCGCTTCCTGGCCCGCGCCCGCACCCTGGAGGTCGTGCCCACCATTGTCTCGCTGCAGGAGCGGCTGGAGGAAGTCCGGCGCGGCGAGATCGAGCGGCTGCGTGCCAGGCTCGGCGACCTGTCGGCCGAGCAGGAGCAGGCCATCGAAGCGCTCACCCGCGGCATCGTCAACAAGATCCTGCACGAGCCGATCACCCATCTGAAATCGGCCGCCCAGGAGCCGGACAGCCGCAAGGCCATCGACCTGGTCCGCCGCATCTTCAACTTGAAATGAACCACGAAGACACGAAGAACACAAAGCGACACAAAGTCCGGCCGCTTTGTGATTCTTCGTGTTCTTAGGTCTTTGTGGTGAATAGACGGCAATGCGATTGATTATCGGAAGCCGGGGATCGAAGCTGGCGCTGTGGCAGGCGAACTGGGTCAAAGCCGGGCTGGAGCGGCGCGGCCACGCGGTCCGGATCGAGATCATCAAGACCACCGGCGACCGGATCACCGACGTGCCGCTGGCCAAGGTCGGCACCAAGGGCCTGTTCACCAAGGAGATTGAAGAAGCGCTGCGGGCCGGCCGCGTCGACCTGGCCGTCCACAGCCTGAAGGACCTGCCCACGGAATTGCCGGCCGGGCTGATGCTGGGCGCGGTGCCGCCGCGCGAAGACCCGCGCGACGCGCTGGTATGCGGCCCGCGGGCGGAAGCCGCGCAACAAGTAAGCAGCCTGCCGGCCGGTTCGCTGGTGGGCACCAGCAGTCTGCGGCGCTCGGCCCAGTTGCTGCATTTCCGCCCCGACCTGAAGATCGAGCCTCTGCGCGGCAACCTCGATACCCGCCTTCGAAAGCTGGATGACGGGGGCATGGCGGCCATCGTGGTTGCCTGCGCCGGCCTGCGGCGCATGGGCTGGGAGCAGCGCATCACCCAGCTTCTTCCGCCCGAGGTGGTATGCCCGGCAGCCGGCCAGGGGGCGCTGGGCATCGAGGTGCGGGCCGACGATGCCGCCACACGGGAGGCGCTGGCCCCGCTGGATGACCGCGCGGCTCGCCTGGAAACCACCGCCGAGCGCGCGCTGCTGGCCCGCCTGGGTGGCGGCTGCCAGGTGCCCATCGGCGGCTCGGCGCGCCTGGAGCCTGACGGCCGCCTGCGCATGACCGCGGTGGTGGCCTCGCCCGACGGGTGCCGCTTGTTCCGCGCCGCCGGGGACGGCTCCGATCCCGTCGAGCTCGCCAGCCGCCTGGCCGACCAGCTTCTCCGTGACGGCGCCGCGCGCATCCTCGAAGAAGTCTACGGCCGCAGCGCCCCGCTGCCCGAGTCGCCCTGAGTCAGTTCCAAGCTGAGTGGAGTGAGGATGTCCCAAAGAGCCGATACCCTGTCGCAGGTGCCGCAGTTCATAGAGGCAGATGACTAGGAGGACTGCGGCGACTACTTGATCTTTGGCAGAGACGCTTTCGCGAAACGGGGCCCAAAATCCTCAATTCACTCACGTCCCACCCAGTACATCGGACGCCGCTTCAGATGCATAACGGCGAGAATGCGTATTCCTTCTGGTTTGATCGAGTAGAGCACCGCGTAAGGAAAGCGCCGCGTAAGCCGCCGCCGCACCGAGCCCACGACCACGGCCGCTGCTTCCGGATAATCGAGAATACCCTGTATGCAGCGCTGAATCTCATCCAGAAACGCGGCTCCCAGTCCCGGGCATTCCGCATCGTAATACTGCGCGGTTTCGTTCAATTCGCGCTCGGCCAATCGATGAAAGCTGACTCTTCCGGTCATGTGATTCTGGACCGGGCTGCGCGAAACACGTCGTCCGCAGGGCGCCCGGATTCAGGCTCGGCATCCATCTGCGCATCCCGCCGCTGGGCCTCCTCGGCCCAAAGTTGAGCGCACTCTTCTTCAGACAGTTCTTCCAGGCTGCCCAAAAGTTTCTGAGCCAGTCGCGCGCGCGCCTTCGGATCTAATTTGAGGGCCTGCGATTCGAGTTCCCTGGTGTCCATGATCACATTCTACATCCAGTGTCCAGGTGTGGGCTCGTCCCGCCCTGCGGGATCAATCGCGGCGCGAACCTTGCGGCGGTTCGACGACGGACGCCGATCGGCCGGCATCGGCCGCGCTGATCGAATGGCCCCAGGCCGGTGGCGCTGCGCCACGTGGACTGGGAATAAGCCGCTTCGTTGTAAACTTGGCGTAGATGCTTCCCAAAGTCGCATTGGTCGGAGCGGGCCCGGGCGATCCGGGTTTGCTGACGCTGCGCGGGCGGGAGTTGCTGGAGCGCGCCGAGGTGGTCATTTACGACCACCTCGCCAGCCCCGAGCTGCTGAACTACGCCCCGCCGGAGGCGGAGCGGATTGATGTCGGCAGGCGCTCGAGCGAGCATCCGGCCTTCCAGGAAACCGTCAACCGCATGCTGGTGGAGAAAGCGCGGGCCGGCAAGCGCGTGGTGCGCCTGAAAGGCGGCGACCCCTTCATCTTCGGCCGCAGCGGCGAAGAAGCGGAGGCCTTGCACGGCGCCGGCATTCCGTTCGAAGTCGTGCCGGGCGTGACCGCCGGCTCTGGCGTGCCGGCGCCTGCCGGGATCCCCCTGTTCGGCCGCCGCATCGTGGTGACGCGGGCCGCGCACCAGGCAGCGGCGTTCGTTCGCGAGCTGCGCGATCGCGGCGCCGTAGCCATTGAACTGCCCACCATCGAGCTGCGCGATCCGGAGAGCTTCGAGCCGCTGGACCGCGCCATCGCCGGCCTCGATCAATATGACTGGCTGATTTTCACCAGCGCCAACGGAGTAGAGCGCTTTTTCCGGCGGCTGGAAAGCCTGGGGCGGGACGCGCGCGCCATCGGCGGCCGCGTCTGCGCCATCGGCCCGGCCACCGCCGAGGAACTGCGCCGCCACGGGGTGCGGGCCGACCGCACCGCCGCCGAGTTCCGGGCCGAAGGCCTGGTGGAGGCGCTGGCCGGCGAAGAAGTGAAGGGCCGCCGCGTGCTGATCCCGCGCGCCGCGGTGGCCCGCGACCTGCTCCCGAAGGAACTGGAAGCCCGCGGCGCCCGCGTCGAGGTGGTCGAGACGTACCGCACCGTCGCGCCGAAGATTGACCCGGCGAGAATCGCCGAGGTGCTGGAGGAGGCCGACATCATCACCTTTACCAGCTCCTCGACCGCGCAGAACTGCCCGCCCGATCTGCGCGCGCTGCCGGCCGCTTCCATCGGCCCGGTCACCACGGAAGCCGCCACCCGCGCCGGTTTCCGCGTCGTGGTGGAAGCGCGCGAGTACACCACCGGGGGCCTGCTGGCCGCTTTGGAATCCTATTTCGCCCGGTAGCTGAACCACAAAGACACTAAAGGTACAAAGATCACCAAGAAGAATCTTTGTGAATCTTTGTGTTCTTGGTGTCTTTGTGGTTCAGTTCATGGGCCACTACCCGGTGGCAGCTTTGGCGGAGAAGAACTCATCGACGCGGGCGATGATTTCCTCGGCGGTGCGCGCGTGGTGGACGGCGGCGCGCAACTGTGCGCCGTCGCGCACGCCGTGGCTGAAGTAGGTGGCGAACTGCTTCATCTTGCCGGCCGCTTCCGGGTTCGCTTCCTCGATCAGCATCCGGTAGTAGTCGCGCATCATCTGGTAGCGGTCGGCCTCCGAGGGCCGGCGGTAGTCGCCGCCCGCCCCGAGTTCGGAGATCTGGCGGAAGATCCAGGGGTTGGCGGCGGCCGCGCGGCCGATCATGATGCCGTCGCAGCCGGTTTCGGCGACCATGCGCCCGGCATCCTCCGCCACCCGGATGTCGCCGTTGCCGATGACCGGGATACGCACGGCCTGCTTGACTTTGGCGATCAGGCCCCAGTCGGCCGTCCCGCCGAACCCTTGCAGGCGCGTGCGGGGGTGCAGGGCCACGGCGTCCAGCCCGCAATCCTCGGCCATGCGCGCCACATCCGCGGCCACGATCTCTTCCGCGCTCCAGCCGGACCGAAACTTCACGGTGAAGGGGATGGTGACGGCCGCGCGAATGGCGCGCAGGATGCGCCGCAACAGCGGCAGGTCATGCAGCAGGCTGGAACCGCCCTGGCAGCGGACGACTTTCTTGGCCGGGCAGCCCACGTTCAGGTCCACCAGGTCGAAGCCCAGTTCCTGCACGATGCCGGCGGCAGCGGCCAGGCGCGCCGGGTCGGCCCCGAAGAGTTGCGCGGAAATGGGGCGCTCTTCCTCGACGAAATGGAGGTAGCGGAGCGAGCGCCGCCGGCGGCCGGCGGGAAGCGCCCAGTCCCGCGCCAACCCTTCGCCGGACGTGAACTCCGTCATGATCAGCCCGCAGCCGCCCAGGCGCCGGATGAAACGCCGGAACACCGTGTCCGTGAGGCCGGACATGGGCGCCAGCACGGTCGCCGGACGAATCGCGACCCGGCCAATCTGGAGCTCGGAAGGGACCATTGCCGTTATTGTAGCTGAGGCCGGCCACCGAAGCGGGCCGGAAGGGCTCAAGTCTCGGGGCTCAGGCTGCGCTCGGGCGCGGGATTCCACTTGAGGCAGCGATGGCAGAGCAGTTCATGCGAGGCGGTCAGAAGGCCGCGGAGCAACACGGGAGCCGCGCCGCAGCACCGGCAGCGCAGGTCGGCCAGGCGCTCGGCCGTGACCCAGCAGACGATACCCCCGAACAGCGCAAACTGCCAGCGCCAGATGAAATCATCCCCAAGGGCGGGCAGGAAATCCATCTCCGCCGCTATGGCCCAGACGAACAGGGCCCAACACAGAGAGCACAGTACTCGCAGCGCACCAATCGTCTGGTTCATTCACGGCCTGCTTTTTGGCTGGCGGCTCGGGGAGAATACCAGTATAACATCGACAGGTTCGCGAAGGAACATGAATCGCCGCGGTGGTCCATCCTGGTAAATGCCGTGGCGGTGGTACATGCATTGCTAGGAGGCCAATATGCGCCAGCTCTGTCTGCTGCTGATGGTGATCGCGGCCGCGGCCGCGATTCTGCCCGCCCAGTCGCACAACCCCATCCTGCGCCAGCCGGGCTTCGAGCCCCGGTTCCCGTATAGCCCCGGCGTGATCGCGGGTGACCTGGTGTTCGTCGCCGGGCAAGGCAGCCGCGATCCGAAAACGGGACGCCATCCGGAGACCTTCGAAGCCCAGGTGCGCCAGGCCATTGAGAACATGCGCGCCGTGCTGCAGGCCGGCAACATGGATCTCGGCAACCTGGCCTCCTGCCACGTCTACCTGGACGACCTGGGCAACTACGCCCGCATGAATGCCGTGTACGGCGAGATGATGAAAGCCGGCTCGCCGGTGCGGACCACCATCGCGGTTCCCGCGCTGCCGGACGAGTCGCACGTCGAAATCACCTGTGTGGCCGCGCGCGACGCCGGCCTGAAGAAGCCCGTATACCGCGACAACAAGCCTCCGGCCAAGCCCGGCCTGTTCCCTCCCGGGATGCGGGTAGGCAACTGGGTGTTCACCTCCGGCGCCGGAAGCAGAAACCCGGCGACGGGCCAGCATCCCGAGGGATTCCCGGCGCAAGTGAAGCAGGTGATGGAGACCCTGGGGGAAGTGTTGAAGGCGGCCGGCATCGGGTTCTCCGATGTGGCCTGGGCCAACGTCTACCTGGACGATGCGGCCAACATCGCCGTGGCCGACGAGGTTTACAACAGCTATTTCCCCGGCCGCAAACCGGGCCGCACCGTCTCCATCGTCAAGACCATCCCCGGTGATTCGCACGTGGAAATCACGCTGCTGGCGGCCACTCCGGCCGCGCGGTTCCGGGCCGTGCCCCCCGGCGCCGGCGCGATGGTGGATAACACGCTGTTTCTTTCCGCGCAGTCGGCGCCCGGCGGAAGCATCGAGGAGCAGGTCCGCAGCACCCTGGAGAAGCACAAAGCCGCGCTGGCGGCGCTGAAGATGGACATGGGCGACGTGGTGAAGGCGCACGTCTATCTGAAGGACTTGGCCGATTTCCCCAGAATGAATGCCGTCTATCGCACGTTCTTTGTCAAGGACCCCCCGGCGCGCACCACGGTGCAGGTGAAGCAGCCCGGCTCCTCGCTGAGCGCGCTGGTGGAGATTTCCCTGGTGGCGTTTAGGTGACGCCATTACGAGTCTGCAACCTAAGCGGTTCGTTCAGGAGCCGGGAGGCCTGGCGCCCGCGCTACCATTTACGACATGAGCGACAACCCGAAAGCGCAATTCGATGAAATCGGGTCCTGGTCCGAGGTCAAACTCGAAATCATACGAGAGTACGCGGTCGCTTACTCGAGGATCCTGAGTCGTCAGCCGTCTCTCGAACACTTCTACATTGACGCCTTTGCTGGGCGAGGCGTGCATATCTCAAAAACGACGGGGCAGTTCGTTTTGGGAAGCCCGCTCAAGGCCCTGGAGGTCCAGCCCCCGTTCCGAGGGTACTTCCTCATCGATTTGGACGGCGAAAAGATCTCCGCGCTTCGTGAGGCAGTCGGAAACAGACCGGACGTAAGAATTCGCGAAGGCGACTGCAACCGAATACTGCTCGATGAGGTCTTTCCGAATGTGAGGAAAGAACAATATCGCCGTGCGCTCTGCCTGCTCGATCCCTATGGATTGCATTTGAACTGGGAGGTCATACAGACGGCCGCAGCCATTCGAAGTATCGACATGTTCCTGAACTTCCCGGTGATGGACATGAATCGGAATGTGCTGTGGCGCGATCCCGAAAGAGTAAGCCCGGAGGATATCGCCCGGATGAATGCCTTCTGGGGCGATGAGTCCTGGCGGCAGATCGCTTACACGGCCACCCCAACGCTCTTTGGCCCGAAGGACGAGAAGCTTCCGATCGAGGATATCGCTGAGGCGTTTCGTAGCCGACTGACCGAAGTTGCGGGCTTCAAGCGCGTCCCCTCTCCGATGCCGATGAAGAATTCAAAGGGCGCTATCGTTTACTACCTGTTCTTTGCCAGCCAGAAGCTTGTCGCGGAGAAGATCGCAGAGCATATCTTTCGTAAACATGGTTAACACGCGTGGCTAAGACTTCTATCGAGTGGACCGAGTCGTCCTGGAATCCGGTCACGGGCTGCAGCAAGGTCAGCTCCGGATGCAAGCATTGCTATGCCGAGCGGATGAGCGTGCGGCTACGAGCCATGGGACAGCCGCACTACCGGCATGGCTTTCAACCGGCGGTGCATGAGGATGCACTGCACGCTCCCCTGGATTGGAAAAAGCCGCAGATGATTTTCGTCAACTCCATGAGCGACCTCTTCCATCCGGATGTGCCAACGAGCTTCATCGAGCGCGTGTTTGACGTGATTCGGCGCGCGCAATCGCACCGGTTCCAGGTGCTGACAAAACGCTCCGAACGCCTGGCGGTGCTGGCTCCCGATTTGGTGTGGCCGCATAACCTGTGGATGGGCGTGAGCGTAGAGAATGCTCAGTACACCTTTCGGGCAGAGCATCTGCAATCGACAGGAGCAAGAATCAAGTTTCTCTCATTGGAACCCCTTCTGGGGCCTCTTCCCCGCTTGTCGCTGGCCGGTATCGACTGGGTGATTGTGGGCGGTGAATCGGGCCCCGGCGCCAGGCCACTACAGCGTGCTTGGGTAACCGAGATTCGGGATCAGTGCGTGGAAGCAGGTGTTCCCTTCTTCTTCAAGCAGTGGGGCGGATTCAACAAGAAGAAGGCCGGGCGAGAGCTTGACGGACGCACGTGGGACGAATTGCCTGTTGGAGTTTCAGCGCAGGTCTAAGCAATGGCCATTGACGAACACCTGGACGAATGGCGGCGGCGGGAGGCGGCGGCCCAGGCCGGCGGCGGCGCCGAGCGCCAGCAGCGCCAGCACCGCGAAGGCAAGCTGTCGGCGCGCGAGCGCATCGACCTGCTGCTGGATGAAGGCAGCTTCGAGGAGCTCGACCAGCAGGTGGTGCATCGCTGCACGGACTTCGGCATGGAGGCACAGAAGTACCCCGGCGACGGCGTGGTCGGCGGGTATGGCCGGATCGGCGGCCGCCTGGTCTACGTGTTCGCCCAGGATTTCACGGTTTTCGGCGGCTCGCTTTCCGAAGCCAACGCCGCCAAGGTCTGCAAGCTGATGGACCTGGCCATGAAGAACGGCGCGCCCATCATCGGGCTGAACGACTCGGGCGGCGCGCGCATCCAGGAGGGCGTGGTGTCGCTGGCCGGCTACGCCGACATCTTCCTGCGGAACACGCTGGCCAGCGGCGTGATTCCCCAGATCTCGGCCATCCTGGGGCCGTGCGCTGGCGGCGCCGTCTATTCCCCCGCCATCACCGACTTCATCTTCATGGTGAAGGACACCAGCTACATGTTCGTCACCGGCCCGGACGTGATCCGCACCGTCACCCACGAGGAAGTCACCAAGGAGGCGCTGGGCGGCGCCATGACCCACAACGCCACCAGCGGCGTGGCGCATTTCATGGCCGGCGACGACGCAGAATGCCTGGCCATGGTCCGCGAGCTGCTGGCCTTCCTGCCCTCGAACAACGTCGATGACCCGCCCCGGCAGGCCTGCACGGACCCGGCCGAGCGCGCCGACCCCGAGCTGGACGGCATCGTTCCCGCCGAGCCCAACCTGCCCTACGACATCAAGGACATCATCCACCGCGTGGTGGACGAGGGCTATTTCTTCGAAGTGCAGGAGCACTTCGCCGAGAACATGGTGGTGGGTTTCGCGCGGCTGGACGGGCGGCCCGCGGGCATCGTCGCCAACCAGCCCGCCGTGCTGGCCGGCACGCTGGACATCAATTCCTCGGTGAAGGGCGCGCGCTTCGTGCGCTTCTGCGACGCCTTCAACATCCCCATCGTCACCTTCGAGGACGTCCCCGGGTTCCTGCCCGGCACGCAGCAGGAGTTCGGCGGCATCATCAAGCACGGCGCCAAGCTGCTTTATGCCTACGCCGAAGCCACGGTCCCCAAGATCACGGTGATTACGCGCAAGGCGTACGGCGGCGCCTACTGCGTGATGGGCTCCAAGCACTGCCGCACCGACATCAACTACGCTTACCCCACCGCCGAGATCGCGGTGATGGGGCCGGAGGGAGCCGTCAACATCGTGTACCGGCGCGATCTGCAGGCGGCTGCCGAGCCGGACACGGTACGCGCCGAAAAGATCCGCGAATTCCGCGAGCGCTTCGCCAATCCCTACATCGCCGCCGAGCGCGGCTACGTGGACGCAGTCATCAAGCCGCGCCTGACCCGCCCCAAGCTGATCGCCGCCCTGCGCATGCTGGAAAACAAGCGCGACACCATGCCCCGCAAGAAGCACGGCAACATCCCGCTATAAGGTCCGACCGGGCGGCCGGCGTGAGCAGGAACCGCCGGCTCATCGAGTTCGCCGCTTCGGGTTTCGGGTCCGCTGTCCAAGCTCCTCGAACACCTGCTCTCCATCGAGCAGCTCGCCGCGCCGGGCCTGTTCGAGACCCAGAGCGATCTTGTCACGCAGTTCGCGCAACAATGCCCCCTTCGCGGTTTCCCTCTCCTCTAACAGCCTCAAGCCTTCCCTCACCACTTCGCTCGCGGACTGGTAGCGGCCGGAAGAAACGCGGGAGTTCACAAAGCGTTCGAGGTGGGGCGTGAGGGAGACATTCAGGGCGGTTCGGCCAGCCATGGTCTGATTGTAGCACATTGTGCTACTAGGGAGTGACCCTCGAGCGTTCCCACA
>Ga0315294_10002171_pt1 | contig 21445 bp, 17 predicted proteins | sample YL17G13_40_MG_FD_203626 | JGI IMG/M metagenome (GOLD analysis project Ga0315294, IMG submission 203626) | Sediment microbial communities from Yellowstone Lake, YNP, Wyoming, USA - YL17G13_40 | ecosystem: Environmental > Aquatic > Freshwater > Lake > Sediment | place: USA: Wyoming | collected...
GTCCGCTCTGTGGCGCCCGACGCCACCGTGCTGAACGGGAACGACAACTTCCTGCTCGAGGCCTACCTGCTGGGAGCGGAGGGCGCGCTGCTGGGGTTCGGGACGCTGGCGGCGCGAGAGCAGGTCGAGATGTTGGATCACGTCCGCGCTCGCGACCTAGAGCGGGCCACCGCGCGCGGCGATGTGCTGCAGCCGCTGTGCGACGCGATCTTCGCCCCGCCGGTCCGCGACTACCGCGCGCGGCTCAAGCACGCGCTCGCGACCCTCGGCGTGATAGACGAGGGGCACGTGCGGCCGCCGCTTCTTCCGCTGTCGCCCGACGAGCGGGCCGGCGTGGAGCGGGCGCTGAGGGAGGCCGCGCTGCTATGAGCATCCCTGTCGGCGTCTTCCTGCCCAGCTTCTGCGACGACGAGGGGCGGTCGGGCCCTGAGATCGCCGCCTTCGCGCGCCACGCCGAGGAGCTCGGCTTCGACTCGGTGTGGGCGACCGACCACCTGCTACACGGCAGCGTCTTCTACCGGACGCCGTGGCTCGACCCGATCGTCACCCTGACGTACGCGGCCGCCGTGACCTCCCGCGCCCGGCTCGGCACCTCCATCCTGGTGATGCCGACCCGCCACCCGGTCGTGCTCGCGAAGGAACTGTCGACCCTGCAGGCGCTGTCCGGCGAGCGGTTCATCCTCGGGGTCGGCACCGGCTGGGACGAGCGCGAGTTCCAGGCCGTCGGGATGCGCAGGTCCGAGCGGGGCGTGCGGACCGACGAGGCGATCGATGTCGTGCGCCGGCTGCTCGCGGGCGAACGCGTCTCGTACGAGGGACGATCCCTTCGGCTGCGCGATGTCGAGATCGGTCCGGCGATGCGCGGAGCGCTGCAGCTGTGGGTGGCCGGCGGCAGGCAGCTCCCGCACGCTGCCTCACCGGAACGGCCGGTGATGGCACCCGCCGTCCTGGAGCGCATCGCGAGGAGCGACGGTTGGATCGCGCGACCCACATCGCTCCCCTCGCAGATCCGGGAAGACGGCGATGAGATCCAGGCCGCGTTGCGGGATCGCGCCCGCGATCCGGAGATGTTCACCGTCGCGCACGAGAACTTCCTGCACCTCGTGCCGACAGACGACCCCACTCGTGCCGAAGCCGAGCAGCGTGCGGCCTTCACCGCCGTGATGGGAGAAGGCCGACCGTTCGAGTACTTCCAGCAGGTCTATCTGACCGGCACGCTTCCCGAGGTTCTCGCCAAGATCGACCAACGGGTCGAGTCCGGCGTGAGGTACCTGATGCTCCACACGCTCCACCCGTCACCCAGGCAGCTCGATGTCTGGGCGGAGTATCTCCTGCCGCATCTGGCGACCTGCGCCACGTCTGGGTGATGTCGGGTCGGTCGGTCAAGGCGGAGGGTTAGGTCCTCGAGCTCTGGAACTCCGAGTAGTCCTCCTCGACCTTGGACACGAACTCCTGGGGCGTGATCCTCATGGCCATGAGCTCCTGGATAGCAGCTGTGAGCGTGTTGTAGAAGGTCGGGGTGCTCCAAGACTCGTACGGGACCAACGCGTTGTCGGCGCTCGCCTGGGCTGCGGCGTCCAGCACGTCCGAGAGGACCGTGCCGGAGGGGATCGACGTCGTGACGCCTGTCGCCAGGGGGATCTGGCCGGTGTTGACGAGCATCTCCGCAGCATGATCGGACGTCATCCAGTCGATGTAGGCGGCTGCGGCGTCGGGATGCTGGGAGCCGGCGGCGATCGAGAGGGGGAAGCCCGCCGCACCGGTCGAGACCGCGACCCCGCCCCCTTCGACGGGTGGCAGCGCGAAGAACCCGAAGTCGGTGCTGTTCGCCCCCAGGTTCTGCACGATCCAGTTCCCGGTGATCATGAACAGGCCTTCGCCCTTGGCGAACAGGTTGACCGCATCGTCGTAGCCGGCGCCGCCGAACCCGGGCGTGAAGTAGCCCTTGGTCACCCAGTCCTGGAGGATCGTGGCGGCCTGGATGTTCTCGGGTGTGTCGAAGGAGAGCTGGTTGCCCTGTAGCCCGAAGATGAAGTCGGTCAGGTAGGTCTCGGGCGCGAACCGCTCCTGGACGGCCTCGAACTGGTGAGACCCGGGGAACCCATCCGAGTTCGCGAACTCGATGGGGATCTCACCGGCCTGCTTGGCGGTGGCGAGGGCCTGCTCGAACTCGGCGAAGGTGGTCGGCAGGCTCAGCCCGAGCTTGTCGAGGATCGCCTTGTTGTAGTAGACGCCGACGATCTCGCCCATGGTCGTGTACCCGAAGAGGCTGCCGGTCCCGAACTGTGTCCCGTCGGGGGTCCATCGGCTGGCGGAAAGGACGTTCTCCGAGACCCTCTGGTCCCAGCCGTAGGCCTTGGCGTAGTTGTCGAGCGGCAGGAGCAGCCCTGCCTTGACGAGCTGGCCCATGTCCGGCCAGCCCTGGTTGGCCTCCACGATGTCGGGGGGGTGAGGTCCGGACATCGCGAGCTTGAGGAGCGTCTTCAGCTCCCCGAAGTCCCTGTTCACCCGCTTCACGGTGACGTTCGGGTACTTCTGCTCGAACTCGGTGTTGAGCTGGTCCCAGATCCTGCCCACCTGCCCGGACTCCTGGTCCCAGATCGTGAGCGTGAAGGGCTCCGTCTCGGTGACACCGGTGATGGTGGGTACCGGAGGGGCGGACTTGTGCGTGACCGTGGTCCCGGGTGTGCAGGACATCGCCGTGAAGGCCACGATCGCGATCACGGCCAGGACGCTTACCCGCCGCGTGAACCTCACCCGCTGCCTCATGGAAGACCTCCCAGATCGTTGGGCGATGAGCCGGCCTATGGGGGCCGGCGAGCGCGGATTCTAGCCATCGGGCTGAGTGAAGGCAAGTCCATGGTCTGCGCTCGGTATGGACTTGGACGCTATTCGGTCTACCATACGGAACTATGCGCGCCGAGAGGGATGAGGGGCCGGTGCTCGACGGACTCAAGCTCCGCTACCAACGCGTCCAGGAATCCTTGGCCGAGGAGATCAAGCGGAACGGCAGGCCGCCAGGTTCGCCGCTGCCACCCGAGCGGGCCTTGGCGGAGCACTTCGGTGTCAGTCGGGTGACGCTCCGACGGGCCCTCGCCGAGCTCGAGCGGACGGGGATGATCTCCCGCGCCGCCCCGAGAGGGTGGGCGGTCGCCGAGTCGCGGATCGGCGAGCCGCCGAACGCGCTCATGAGCTTCTCGAAGATGGCTGTTTCCCGAGGCCTGGCCCCAGGGGCGCGGGTTATCGGGAAGCGAGTGCGTCCGGCGACGATCGACGAGGCCGAGACCCTGGGCCTGGCGCCGGGAGCAGCGCTCTTCGAGCTCGAGCGACTGCGATCCATGGACGACGTGCCGATCCTGATCGCCTGCGCGCAGGTCCCTCTGGCGCTGGCGCCCGGGTTGGACAAGATCGACTTCTCGACCGCGTCGCTCTACGAAACGCTGGAGGAGCGGTACGGCTTGCGGCCGGCACGGGCTCATTTCACGGTCGAGGCTACCGCCACAGGCGAGCGCGAGTCCGCGCTCTTGGGACTGAAGCGGGGCCAGCCACTCCTTCGGTGCCATCAGCTCACCGAGGATGAGGCCGGGCGCCCGATCGAGCTGTGCGAGATGCTCTATCGGGGAGACCGCTACCGGTTCCGTGCCACGCTCGTTCAGGGTGGAACGGCTGGGCTCGAGGGCGCGCCGGGTCCCGGACCGAGGTTCGCCGGGCCGAACACGGCCTAGACAACGGTTGCGAGATCCCGTCGTTCGGTCAGATCGCGCCGTTGTCGGGCTCGTCGAGTGTCCGGCTCCGAAGCCCCCTCGGCGATCTCAGCCTTCGCGATCTCTACGTGTGCTGGACCTTGCTGGAGACCGCGAGGCGGCACACGTCCGAGCCCAGCACGAGCCGCGGCGCCCGGGCCCGGTAGCGGCCGTCGTGGTCGGGGACGGCCTGCGCGTACCTGCCCTGCGCGCTCGTCGTGGTCGACCCCACCATCGTCCACGCACCATCGATCTTCCGTTGGATCTCCACGGTCGCGCTCGCGGCGCAGGCGCCGAAGCCGTCGTCCGCGGTCAGCTGCCCCGAGGCCGTCAGGCTGCCCGACAGACCGAGCGTGATCGACCGCGAGTGCCTAGCCGTCGTGCCACCGCAAGCGCCATCGGGGCATGGCTGCATGTCCGGGTTGAAGTTCCCGCCCGAGACGCTGGTTAGCTGCGTCTCCACCCCTTCGGGGCTCTTCTTCCAGACCTGGGCCGTCGTCTGGTCGCCCACGGCAGCCCGTGAGAAGAGCAGCCAGTTCCCGTCGGGCGACCAATCGGTGCCGAACTCCCACTTCGCGGTCGTCGTCACCTGGATCTCCCCGGCCTCCAGCGTCAGGTCCCAGAGGTCCCCCACGCCGGGCGCGCCCCGGACGAACAGGATGTGGTGGAACGTCGCACCCGGATCCGACGGCGCCCAGCTGGGCGAGTAGTCCGACGCCGCGTCGTCCGTCATCTGCGTGGCGGGGTCGCCGGGAACCGCGTCCCACACCCATATGTCGTTGTTGCCGGAGTAGTCGCTCACGAACGCGACACCATTCTCGGACCAGTCCGGGCTGAACTCGTCCACGAGGTCCGCACCCAGCAGGAGCTCGGCACCGGTGCCGTCGGCGTCCATGACCCAGAGATCCTCGTCTCCGGAACGGTCACTCACGAAGGCGATCTGCGACCCATCGGGCGACCAGGTCGGCTCCGCGTCATACGCCGAGTTCGTCGTCAGCCGCGTCTGGTGGCTGCCGTCGGGATCCATCACGTAGATCTCGGCGTTCCCGTTGCGCCAGCTGGTGAACGCGATCTTGTCACCGTCCGGCGACCACGCCGCGTAGTCGTCCATCGCCGCGTTGTTCGTCGTCAGCCGCTGCTGGTCGGCGCCGCCGGGCTTCATCGTGTAGATCTCGAAGTTGCCGTCGCGGTTGCTGGTGAAGGCGATCCGGCCGTTCGTGGTCTCGGCGGGCGCGGTCGCCTGCCAGTCCGGCTCTCCGTCCACCGCGGTGGCCGTCGTGATGCGCGTCCACGCTCCGCCAGCCGCCGGCATCCGGTAGATGTCCCAGTTCGTTCCACCGGCGGGCTCGCCCTGGAAGGCGATCTGCGTGCCGTCCGGCGACCAGGTCGGCCACATCGCCGAGTCGGCGCCGGAAACCTTCGTGGCCCCCGATCCGTCGGCGTTCATGGTCCAGACCTCCATGTTCACGAGGCCGTCGCCGCCTGTGTCGAAGCGCGAGAACGCGAGCTTCGATCCGTCCGGAGACCAGTCGGCGTCGACGTCCTCCCGGCTGTTGGTCGTGAGCCGCGTGAGACCGGAGCCGTCGACCCCGATCACGTAGATCTCAGAGGACACGTCGCCTGCTCCCGTGTTCATGTAGCTGAACGCGATCTTCGTGCCGTCCGGCGACCATGCGGGGGAGGTCCCATCGGTGAGCTTCGTCGCGGTTCCTCCCGTCGCGCTCACGATGAAGATGCCGTCCTGGCTGCCGCCGGTGCTCGCGAACGCGATCTCGGTGCCGTCGGGCGACCAGGTCGGCATCCAGTCGAACGAGGTCGGACGGTCCGTGATCCGCGTGACGTTGGTGCCATCCATCACGAAGATCTCGTCGCTGCCGGTGCGCTCGCTCACGAACGCGATCTTCGTGCCGTCGGACGACCACGCTGCCTGGTCGTCGGCGGCCGCATTGGCCGTGAGGCGCACCTCGCCGGTGCCGTCCGGAGCGACGGTGTAGATGTCGGAGTTCCCGGACACTGACCGCGTGAACACGATCTTCCCGTTCTCACCCGGGAACCCGGCGTTCGCCGCGGGCACGAAGACGGATAGACCTAGGAGCGTCAGGGGCACAGCGGACAGGCCGGCTACCAGCCTCAGGGATCGCATGCGGTCCTCCTTCTGTCGCGAACGGGGGAGCGCCTGCCGCGGCGCGCCCCTCGCCCGCCAGCATCGACCGGCGACGTGACGCTCGGCAGGGCCACCGGTCCCGGCGCGCCAGGGTCGGGAGCGCCACTTCTCGGCCACCCGGACGTGCCTCCACGGGCCGCCACCTGCCGGTTTGGCCCTAAGTCGGACCCCCGAACGGCCGATAGTCTCCGTATGAGGCAGCGGCTGTGGCTCGTATACCTGGTGACCGGGGTGCTCGCGAGCGCCACGTATCTCCTCGTGCCACGGGTCAACGCGGGGCCGGTCTTCAACGTCATCGGGCTCTCGGCAGCCGTGATGATCGTCCTGGCGGCGCGGATGCACAGGCCGGCGCGGCGCCTGCCCTGGTACCTATTCGCCACGGGCCAGGTGCTGTTCGTGTGCGGCGACGTCATCGCCTACAACTACACGCGACTGTTCGGTGCCGATCTCCCCTACCCGGCCCTCAGCGACCTCTTCTACCTCGGCGTGTACCCGTGCTTCGTGGCCGGCGTCCTGCTGCTCATCCGTCACCGCAGTCCGGGCCGGGACAGGGCCAGCCTCATCGACTCGATCATCATCTTCGTCGGAGCAGGGGCTCTCTCCTGGGTCTACTTGATGGCTCCCTACGCTCACGACCCGAGCCTCACCCTGCTTCAGAAGGTGATCTCGATCGCCTACCCTTTGATGGATCTCATCCTGCTTACCGTCGTGACGAGGCTCGCCGTGGGCGGAGGTCACCGGAGCCCCGCTCTCTACCTGCTCCTCGGCAGCGCCGTGTGCCTGCTGACGACGGACGCGATCTACGGGTGGATCTTGCTCAACGTATCGGGGGGCTACACGACCGGCGGACTGCTGGATGGCGGCTGGGCTCTCTTCTACCTCCTGTTGGGCGCGACCGCCCTGCATCCGACCATGCTCACCCTGGACACGCCGACTCCTCGGCCGGAGACGGCACATCCCGGCCGGCGTCTGCTGATCCTGGCCGGCGCCTCGCTGATGGCGCCCGGGGTTCTGTTCTTCGACGCGCTGCGAGACCGTCCCACCGATGTACCGTTCCTGGCGGGGGCCTCGGCCGTCATCTTCTGCCTGGTGTTGGTCCGCCTGCGCGACCTGATGATCGACGTGAACGCCGAGAAGGAAGCGAGCGATCGCCTGCGGGCTCTGAACGACATGCAGAACTCGTTCTTGCTCGCCGTCTCCCACGATCTTCGAACACCCCTCACCGCGATCCTTGGCAGTGCTCAGATGTTGACCGCGCGCTGGAACCAACTCGAAGTCACGGAACTCCAGGAGGTGTTGCGCGGTCTGGGCAAGAACGCCGACAAGCTCTCCCGCTTGCTGACCAACCTCCTCGATCTGGATCGGATATCGAGAGGCATCATCGAGCCGAAGCGAGTGTGGACCGACCTCAACGAGCTCATCTCCGCCGTCGTCGAGGAATACGAGGATGGCGAACGCCCCATCCGCACCGATGTGTGCGAGCCGGTCATGGCCGCCATAGACGTGGGACAGGTCGAACGGATCATCGAGAACCTCATCAGCAACGCCGTGCGGCACACACCCACCGGGACCCCGATCCGGGTGAGGGCGGAGTCGCAGCCCGAGGGCGTACTCCTCGTCGTGGAGGACGAGGGCCCGGGGGTCCCCGAGGAGCTTCGCAAGGTCGTGTTCGAGGCCTTCCGACGGGGGGGCGGCACCGGTGTGCACTCACCCGGCGTCGGGGTCGGCCTCACGCTGGTGGCACGATTCGCCGACCTCCATGGAGGAAGGGCGTGGGTCGAACGGCGTGACGGGGGCGGAGCGTCCTTCAGGGTCTACCTGCCCAACGTGAGCGCCGACGGAGCGTCCGCCGATCCATCTGCCGAAGCCGGCGTCGGGGATCTCGGCCCGCCCGCTCCCCGAGAGCTGATCCCCTCCATCTGATCGCGCCCGCACCTCGGCTGCCGCTGGACCGAACGTCGACAACCCACGTCCGAACGCCGGGGTCTGTAACCTGGACCCGCCAACACTCCAAGTAGCGAATCCAGGAGGGAGCCACCGATGCAGACCGAGGAGTTGTTCCGGGCGATGGCCCAGAGCATCATCGACGGCGACACGGACGTTGCTGCAGAGCTCGCGAAGCGGGCGATCGAGACGGGCGTCGATCCCCTCGACGCGATCAACGAGGGGTTCGTTCGGGGCATCAACCGCGTCGGCGAGGAGTTCAGTCGCGAGAACATGTTCCTGCCCGAGCTGGTGCTGGCCGGCGAGGCCATGAAGGCCGCGATCGGCGTCCTCGAGCCGGAGATGGCGAAGGAGGGCACGGCCCGTCAGATCCACGGCAAGGTGGTCCTGGCGGCCGCCCCGGGTGACATCCACGACATCGGCAAGAGCCTGGTCGGCACGATGCTGTCGGCCTCCGGATTCCAGGTGTTCGACCTGGGCGTCGACGTCCCGATATCCGCGGTGGTCGAGAAGGTCCGCGAGGCGGACGCCGACATCGTAGGTGTCAGCGCCCTGCTCACCACGACGATGGCCGGGCAGCAGGAGGTGATCGAGGCGCTCGAGGCCGCAGGCCTGCGCTCGAAAGTGAAGGTCATGGTCGGCGGAGCGCCGGTCACGCCGGAGTGGGCCGAGCAGATCGGCGCCGACGCCTTCGGCCGCGACGCCGTCCAGGCAGTGACCATCGCGCGGCAGCTCGTGGGTCTGCCCGGTTGAGCTCTCTCTCCGAGAAAGGATGATCGGCATGCAGCCGAAACTCGAACTCCTCGACGCCGAACTGGTGCACCGCATCTTGGACGAGGCTCACCAGCTCCTCTCGGAGCACGGCGTCAAGGTTCAGTCGTCCGAAGCCAGGGGGCTCCTGGCCGGGGCCGGAGCGAAGGTGGCCGACGAGGTCGCCCGCATCCCCGAGGCCCTCGTCGCGGCCGCGCTCGAGACCGTTCCGCGCCGGTTCTCCCTGCACGATCGTTCCGGCAAGCCCGCGGTGGAGTACGGCGGCGACGCGGTGCATTTCGACCCGGGCTCCTCGTGCGTCCACGTCCTCGACCCCGAGACGCTGGAGCACAGACCCTCGACCACACCCGACCTCGTACGCATCGTCAAGATCGCCGAGATGCTGGCGCAGTACGACGCCCAGTCCACCGCGGTGGTGTGCAACGAGATCCCCAAGGAGATCGGCGACCTGTACCGCCTGTACATCGTGCTCCTCTTCTCCGCCAAACCCATCGTCACCGGCGCGTTCTCCGTGAAGACCCTGCAGGCCATGATCGAGATGCTGGCGATCTTCGCCGGCGGGCGAGAAGCCCTTGCCGAGAAGCCCCAGGCCGTGTTCGACGTCTGCCCCTCGCCCCCGCTCATCTGGAGCGAGTTCGGGGCGGAGAACCTGCTCGAGCTGGCTCGCGCCCGCGTCCCCGCGGAGATGGTCTCCATGCCGCTCGCCGGAGCTGCGGCGCCGGTCACCCTGCTGGGTTCGGTGGTGCAGCATGCCGCCGAGTCCTTGAGCGGGATCACCATCCACCAGCTCGCGCAGCCGGGAGCGCCGATCGTCTGGGGCGGCGCGCCGGCGATCTTCGACATGCGGAAGGGCACCACGCCGATGGGCGCTATCGAGACGGCGATGATCGACGCCTCCTACGCTCAGGTCGGCAAGTCGCTCGGCCTGCCCACGCACGCCTACCTCGGCGCGAGCGACGCCAAGATCGTGGATGCGCAAGCGGGTCTGGAGAGCGGCGTCTCGGCGGTGGTCGGCGCGCTCGCCGGCATCAACATGATCTCGGGCGCGGGCATGCTGGATTTCTTGGCCTGTCAGAGTCCGGAGAAGCTGGTCGTCGACGCCGAGGCAATCGCCATGGCCAAGCGCCTGGTGGCCGGCGTGGAGGTCCGTACCGAGACCCTCGCGACGGAGATGTTCGCGGGGATCGACTTCAAGGGCGATTTCCTGAAGCAGAGGATCACGAAGGAGCTGTTCGCGCTGGAGCAGCACATCCCATCCAAGGTGATCGACCGTGACTCGATGCGCGGCTGGCAGCAGTCGGGCAGCCTGGACACATGGAGCAGAGCGAAGGAGCGCACGCGGCAGCTGTTGGAGAGCTATGAGCCTCCGCAGCACGACCCGGGGAAGGTCGCGGAGCTGCTTGCCATGGTCGAGCGGCTCGCGCAGGGAGCGGGCATGGACCATCTCCCTGAACCCGCATAGCCGGCGGCCGGGGCCAGCTGCCGCGAGACACGCCGTACCCTGACTGCCGCCCGACGCCGAGCGGTCCACAAGGTTGGGAACGGCGAGCCGGGCGGTCTATCGTGGGGGAACGGTAGAGGAGGCCCGCCGTGGAGGCGTCACTCTCTGCACTTCGCAGATCGGTCCGCCTTCTGATCCCGTTCCCGCTCCGGTTGGAGCTCGTCGGGCTGCGCCGCCTGCCGCGATGGATGGCGGAACGGCACACGATGGCACGCCGCAGGCTCGGGCGCCCAGAGCTGGTCGGATACACGTGGCTGCTCGCCGCTCACTCGTCACCTCTCGAGCGCGTTCCGGGATCCATCGACGCCGAGCTCCAGCGAGGCAAGGAGGCGAACGTGCGGCTGGCGGCGGCGAAGCTGGACGGCCTCGTGGTCGCGCCCAACCAGATCTTCTCCCATCACCACGCGATCGGCCGGACCAGCCGTGGTCGGGGCTTCCGCAGGGGACTCGAGTTGCGTGACGGGAAGCCGAGCTCCGGGATCGGCGGCGGCCTGTGCCAGGTGTCGAACAGCTTCTACTGGGTGGCGGTACGAGCGGGGATGCGGATCGTCGAACGCCACCGTCACGGGCTCGACATCTTCCCCGACCACCAGCGCACCGTTCCGTTCGGCTGCGGCGCGACCGTCGTCTACAACTACGCCGATCTACGTTTCGAGAACCCGTCCCCTCAACCGGTCGTGTTGCGTGCCCGCGTGGAGAATGGGGCGTTCGTCAGCGAGCTGTGGACCACGCACGACCCGGGGGTGCGGATCGAAGTCGAGGAGGTCGGACACCGCTTCTTCCGGGACGAGAGCGGGTGGATGCGGGAGAACCGCCTGCGGCGACGCATCACGACCCCTGAGGGCAGACTCCTCGTCGATCAGGAGGTTGCTCACAACCGCGGCCGGGTCCTGTACGAGCCGACCGACGGACAACTGCGATGTGGCGCGGACTAGCCAAGGGGGCACTGCTGAGCGCCTTCGGGCAGATCCCGGGCGGGCCGCGCGCCTACCGCACGCTCACCCGGGAGTGGATGGGAACCCAGATCACGCACGTGGACAAGTCACGGCGTGTATGGCCGGGCTACGTTCGCGCCTGGCGATCCCACGCCGGACTCGAACTCGATGGCGCCGACGTGTGGGTCCACGAGGGTGGTTGGACCCCATTCCCCTTCTTCGCGAACTACCTCGTCACCGGCAGGGCGGGGGTGGTCACCAACCACGAAGGCCGGCTCCTCGACCGCTACCTTGCAGCGGCCGTGAACGGCGCGGTGACCTGCGAGCTGCCGAACATGCCCGACATGGCGACGCGCAGAGCCGAGCTGGAGCCGCTCCGCTGGTCGGCTACCGTGCGCGACGCGGTCGAGGCGATCGGTGGGCGACTCCTCGAAGGGGTCAAGCTCGAGCACATCCCCCTCGACGACGCATCCGTGGATCTGTGTCACTCCGCCGGTACCCTCGAACACCATGACCCCGAGACCGTTAGGGCCTTCCTGCGGGAGTGCGGGCGCATCCTGCGGCCCGGAGGCGTCATGTCGCACGTCTTCGACCATCGAGACCATCTGCACCACGCCGACCCCGACTGGGGCTTCCTCGCCCATCTACGACTGTCGCCGCGCGCGTACACGGCTCTGTGCGGGCACCCGCTCCTCTATCACAGCCGGCTCCTGCCGTTCCAGGTAGCCGCCATGTTCGAGCAGGTCGGCTTCGAGCGCATCGCCATCCGAAGGATGCTGCTCCCCGCTCGTCGCTACGTCGACACCGAGGAGGAAGTGCTCGCCGGGGACCCCGGCATCGAGCGTGCTCACCTCGCGGCGTGCTTCCAACGCGCCTCCGACGCCGACCTTCGGACCGCTGCCGCCCACTACCTGTACCGCAAGCCAGCCTGACCGGAGCGCCAGCCCCTTCGAACGAGCCCGTGCCGATCCCCCGCATGTTACGGCCTGGATGTAGCATCCCTCGCGCCTGCCCAAGGGCTCCGCGCAAGATACCGATGCCAGCGACAAGCTGAGAGGGTTCGTTCGATGTCCGACCATCAACGAGGACCGACCGATCTCGAGAAGGTCGCCATCGTGATCGACACGCGTGACGACGTGGCGATCGCGAAGCGGATGCTCGAGGCCGGCACATCTTTGCGTCTCTCAAGCGGGGACCACATCGAGATGCGCGAGCGGGTGCCCGCAGATCACAAGCTTGCCCTTCGCGACATCGCCTCGGGCGAGACGGTCCGTCGCTACGGTCAGGTCATCGGATCCGCCACCCAGCCCATCCCCGCGGGCGCTCACATCCACACGCACAACCTCGCCATCAGAGCGCTGGAGCTCGACTTCGCGTTCGGAGCCGACTACCGGCCGGTCGAGCACGTTCCCGAGGCAGAGCGCCGCACGTTCCTCGGCTTCCGGCGTCGAGACGGAAGGGTCGGCACCCGCAACTACGTAGCGGTCCTCGCCTCGGTCAACTGCTCCTCGTCCGTCACCCGGCAGATCGCCGACCACTTCGCGAGAGGCGACATGCTCAGAGCGTTCCCGAACGTCGACGGTGTGATCGGCTTCGCAACGAAGGGCGGCTGCGGCGCCGACCGCGGTTCCCCCGGGATGGCGATGCTCCAGCGCACCATGGCCGGCATCGTCGATCATCCGAACGTGGCGGCGTACCTGATCGTCGGTCTGGGTTGCGAGGTCAACCAGCCGGACGAGTTGATCGGGTTCGCCCGGCTCGATCGCTTTGAACGACCGCCCGTCCTCATGATCCAGCAGAGCGGTGGTTCCGCGAAGACGATCGAGGCCGGGATCGAGGCCGTCGGGAGACTCCTTCCAATCGCCGACCAGGCCCGGCGTGACCCCGTCGCCGCCTCTGAGCTGGTCGTCGCCCTACAGTGCGGAGGCTCCGACGGTTGGTCCGGGGTCACCGCCAACCCGGCGCTCGGCCACGCCGCCGATGGGATCGTGCGTCAGGGCGGAACGGTGGTCCTCGCCGAGACCCCCGAGGTCTACGGAGCCGAACACCTCCTGACCCGTCGGGCACGAAGCCGCGAGGTCGGCGAGAAGCTCCTCGAGCGGATCCGCTGGTGGGAGCGATACACGGCGATGTTCGGCGCCACCATCGACGCGAACCCCACTCCGGGCAACAAGGTGGGAGGTTTGACGACGATCTACGAGAAGTCTCTCGGTGCGATCGCGAAGGCCGGCTCGACGCCGCTGAACGAGGTTGTCGAGTATGCCGAACGCATCACCCACAAGGGCTTGGTGCACATGGACACGCCGGGCTACGACCCCGTTTCGGTCACCGGTCAGGTGGCGGGCGGCTGCAACATCGTCTGCTTCACGACCGGTCGCGGTTCGGCCTTCGGCTTCAAGCCCGCCCCTTCGATCAAGATCGCGAGCGATCCCGCCATCCATCGCAGCCAAGAGCCGGACATGGACGTGGACGCGGGACGGATCCTCGAAGGTGCGACCTCGGAGGAGGTCGGCGATGAGATCCTCGAACGCATCCTCGCGGTCGCGTCCGGAGATCGAACCAAGAGCGAGGCAGCCGGTCTCGGCGACGAGGAGTTCAGCCCCTGGCTCCTCGGAGCGGTTCTGTGACGGGCGCCTGGCGCCGCTCCTATGCGAACTGCGGCAGCAGCTTCGCGTGTGCGGCGAGCAGCTCGTCGAGCATCGCCTCCGCCGCATCGGCGTCGTGGTTGCTCACGGGATCGAGGAGCAGGGCCTGGAGGGCAGCCTTGCGGTCCCCGTGGACGGCGGCCTCTACCACCCGGTCCTGGATCGCGATCTGCTCGTTCAGCACGGCGGTCAGACCCGCAGGTAGAGCGCCCATCGCGATGCCTTTCACGCCGTAGGAGCCGACCACACCCGGCACCTCTACGACAGCCCAGTCGGGGAGGCCCTTGATGCAGCCCTCGTTCACGATGTTCACCGCCAGCTCATAGATGTCGCTTCCCTGCACGACCTGCGCGATGATCGCGGGCGCCCGGTCGTGGCTGAACGGGTCGTGCTCGATGAGATCGGTCACGGGGACATCGCCTGCCACGGCTGCGCGCATCTGCTGCTTCAGATCGGCATCGTTCTGGAGCCACTCCGCCACGTGGTCGACGTGCGGCCACTCCTTGTCCGGGTGGGTATCGGCTCGCGCCCAGGCGAGGTACTCACCGGTGTGGTTGTCGACCAGGGTCGGATACAGGCCGAACACGTCGTGGAAGCGCTTCGAGGCCGGCTGGTACTTGGGATCGAAGCTCGCCAGCCGCTCTCGGAACGCAGGGTAGAGGTCCTCCCCGGTGCGCTTGTCACGAAGGTCGGTGATGAAGGTGAAGTGGTTCAGCCCGCAGGCTTGAACCTCGAGCAGCCCTTCCACCGCGCGCACCTCGGCGTCCCATTCGTCCGAACCCTCCGGCGCGGTGACCCAGCCCATGATGGTGCCCACCTTCTCGTAGGCCATCGCGACCCCATGGCAAAGGCCGACGACTTGGAGGTTCGTGTAGCGGGTGAGCCCGAGACAGACGCGCGTCATCGGGTTCGTGTAGTTCAGCACGATCGCGTCTGGGGCAAGGGCTTCGACGTCACGGCAGATGCCGAGCGTGAGATGGACCGTCCGAAGCGAGTGTCCCAGGCCTCCAGGGCCGCCGTTCTCGCCGAGCACGTGCACCATCCCGTGCTTCACTGGGATGTCCCAGTCCTTCTTCCACGATGGGTAGCGGTCCTCCTCGACCGAGAGCACCACGAAGTCCGCACCGCGTAGCGCTTGCAGACGATCGGGTGTCACCTCGACCGCGAAAGGCTCGCCCAGCTCGGTGTTCGCCCGACGGACGAAGGCGGTCACGGTCTCAAGACTCGGCTCATCGATGTCCACGAGCGAAAGGGTCGCGCCGTTGAGCGCCTCTCGCTCGCTGAAGAGTCCCGACAGGGTGTCCAGCCCGAAGTCTGCGCTGCCCACACCGATCAAGACGATCTTGGCGTTCGACACCGAAACACCTCCCCTTGTTACCGTTCCTGAATCTCTCATCCTTAGAAGTCGCGTCACGATACCGCACACCGCGAAGCCCAGTGCGGCACGCTCGTCGAAGACGGCAGCCAGACGACGCTCTCCCACATCGAGCAACTCATCGCGCCCGCCGGTCCTTCGAGGTCCCCCGTTGGAGCTGACCCATGGCTCCATGGGCAGGAGGTCCCGCGGATCAGACTGGTGGGCGCTGAAGGTTTCGAACCTTCGACCTCTGCCTTGTAAGGGCAGCGCTCTCCCGCTGAGCTAAGCGCCCGACGACCAAGCGGGTTCGACCGACGTCCCGCGCACGAACCCGCACTCCCGGCACACGACCTCGCCGAGCACGACCGACAGGCGCGTCGCGCCGCACGACTCACACCGGTCGAGCTGCACCGCCCAGTCGGGTCGCTCCTCCTGGCACCGCGGGCATACGAGCACCTGGTGCCCGGCGACGCTCGCCTGCACCCACGCTCGCTCGCGCCTGCTCGGGTCGGAGGTGGGACGGCCGCAGAGGAAGCACCCGGGACGCGGGGCGTCCAGCACGACCGGGGGTTCGTCGGTCGAACTCACGGCGGAAAGGATAGCCATTGGCCGGACGAAGCGACCGCGGTCTGCGCCCATCGATGCCGCCGGCTGGTCGACGCGGTGGGACCCCACCTAGGATGGATGGAAGCACGAAGGAGGTCATGGTATGGAGGAGCACAGCGAGCGGGCCGCCGGTCTCATCGAGTCCGAGCTCGACGCGAACGTCACGAAGTGCCTCGTCGGGGCCGTGAAGGCTCGCGACGTCCACCTCGCCCAGTCGGCTGCAGGTCCGGTGGCGGCCGGCGGCAACGTCTCGATCCACCAAGGCGGGTGCGGGCCGCTCATGGCGGCCGGTGACGTCTCGATCCACCAGGGTGGCTGCGGGCCGATGATCGTGGGTGGCAGCGTCTCGATCGAGCAGGGCGGAGCACAGAGCGTCATCGCGGGAGGCACAGTCACGCTCCGCGATCGGTCGGGTGTTGGGTTCGTCCTGTCGCCCCGCGTCACGGTTGAGGAGGGCGGCCGCGTGCTGATGAGCACGCCGCAGGCCGCCGCATTCGGCGCTGTTCTGGGCCTCGTGATCGCGCTGTTCGCGAGGCGAGGGAAACGCTGAGAAGCGCTTACAGCCCTTCGCCCTGGTCGTGCGGGAACCACTCTTCCGCTCGCTCGGGCACAGGCGGGGTCGATGTGGCCGCCATCGGAGCCGACGGGGCGGGCGCCGCGACCGGAGGCGGCGATGCGATCGGGGCGGGCGCCGCGACCGGAGCTGTGACCGCGGCCCGTGGACGGTGCTTGCCGCCCGCGGCTCGTGCCCGCCACGTCGCGACCGACATCGCACCCACCCCGTACAGCGCGCCCACAGCCCACGTGACGCCGCCGGCGTACGGGATGAGCGCCACCGCGCGCAGGATCAACCATCCGAAGAGCAGCGCGAGCGGGCGGTTCCTCGGCGGGCGCCAGAGCAGACGCCCGATCGCCCAGGCGCTCCACGCGTAGCCCACCGAGTAGAAGAACGCGAGCGCGAGCAACACCACGAGACCGAGCGGCGATCCGAGCAGCGTCGCGATCGTCGCGACCGAGAGGACCGGCAGCCCGACGAACAGCGCGACACCCCAGCCGAGCGAGGCCCACGGCGCAGTGCGGACGGCCTCGTGCACGGCATCGGCGCCCCGCGGCACGAGCAACAGGAGCAGCAGACCGAGCACGAGCGTCGATACCGTCACCGCGAGCCACGTCGCGAACCGGCCGACGGCCTCGACCGAGGCGCGCCACGTGAAGGACGTGTGCTGGCGGGTCGTGCCCCCGATCTTCGCGCCCTGCTCGACGTCAACGTCTCCGCTCGCCATCACGTCGCCCCGAACCTGCGCGTTCGGGCCGAGGTGGATCGAGCCATTCAGCGCGACGACGCTCCCGCTCACTTGACCCTCGACGACGATCGCGCCATCGAGGACGACAACGTCCCCCTGAGCGACGCCCTGGATCACCGCCCTGCCGTGGAACACGACGACCTCACCCACGACCTGCCCGCGGGGCACCGTCACCGTGCCGGACAGCACGATCTGATCGCCCTGCGACGCGGTGGGCCCTTGGCGCGCGAGCGCCCCGGCCGGCACGGCCAGGAACGCCAGCGCGGCGAACGTGCACACGATCAGGCGGCGAGCGGTCGTCACGTCGAGCATCCTACCGGCGCCCGCGGGTCCGCCCGACGCCGACCCCGGCCCAGGTTCAAGGCTGGCCGGCCATCGCGAACGGCGACCACCCCTGATCCTCACTAGGCGTATCCTCCGCGAGGGGAACGGGTCATGACCCAACGCCACCTCTCCGCGAGCGGGACTCGGTTCGCGATCGCCACGCCGCACATCGCGGCGACGCGCGCCGGCGTTGCCGCGTTCGACATCGGCGGGAACGCACTCGACGCGGCCCTCGCGGCCGCGGTCACGCTCGCCGTGGTCTACCCGCACATGTGCGGCGTCGGCGGCGACCTGTTCGCCCTCGTCCAGGAGCCCGACGGACGGACGATCGCGCTGAACGCGAGCGGCGCTGCTCCCCGCGGGATCGACGTCGACGCCGTGCGCACGCTCGGGTCGACGATGCCCGAGTACGGCCCACTCTCCGTCACCGTTCCCGGCGCCGTCTCCGGCTGGGCCGCGCTGCACCGTCTCGGCGCCGCGATGCCGTTCGCTCGCGCTTTCGACGACGCGATCCGCCACGGACGCGACGGCATCGAGGTCGCTCCCTCACTCGCGCGGAACCTCACGTGGAGACCGGAGCGGCTGCGCTCGGACCCCGGCCTCTCGGCCGTGTTCTTCCGCGACGGTCGACCGCTCGCGGAGCGCGAACCCCTCGTTCAGACGGCGCTGGCCGGGACGCTCGAAGCGATCGCGGCAGGTGGCCCGCAGGCGGTGTACGGCGGTCCGGTTGGTGAGCGGCTCGTCGAGGGCCTGCGCGCGGCCGGATCCTCGATGAGCCTCGACGACCTCGCTGCGCACGAGCCGGAGCTCGACTCCCCCATCACGCTCCTCTACCGAGACCTCCACGTGTCGGTCGTGCCGCCGAACTCTCAGGGATTCGTCCTGCTCGAGATCCTCGGCGCGGTCGAGCGACTCGGCATCGATCCCGATCCGCTCGGCCCCGACGCGGCGCTCCTCGCCGAGGTCTTCCGAGCGGCGTCGGCCGACCGCGACCGGCACAACGCTGACCCGCGGTTCGCGCGCGTGCCGGTCGGCACCCTGCTCGACGACGGGCACCTCGCAGCGCTCGCCGACCAGGTCCGTGCAGCCGAGCAGATGTCCGCCGCGCAGGCGCCGACGAAGCTCGACGGCGACACGATCGCGCTCGTCGCCGCCGACGCCGAGGGGCGTGCGGTCTCGCTGATCCAGAGCCTGTCCGACGGGTTCGGCTCGGGGGTCCTTGAGCCGTCGACGGGCGTGATCCTCCACAACCGCGGGTCGGGGTTCTCGCTCGACCCCGCCTCGCCGAACGTGTTGGCCGGTGGCAAGCGCCCCGCGCACACGTTGATGCCGGTGCTCGTCCACCGCGACGGGCGTTTGGCCGCCGTCAGCGGCTCGATGGGCGGAGGCGCTCAGCCCCAGATCAACTTCCAGAACCTCGTCCGGGTATTCGACCTCGGCATGTCGCCGGAGGCGGCTCTCGACGCGGCGCGCTGGCTCGCCGGCGGGATGGACGTCGACAACCCGGAGCGCTTCGTCGAAGCCGAGGCCCGCGTGTCCCACGTCGTCAGCCGTGCGCTCGAGGCCGCGGGCTACCGGCTCGAGCTCCTCGGCGAACGCGACGAGGGTGTCGGCCACGCGCACCTCATCACGATCGCCCCCGACGGTATGCTCGAGGCGGCCACGGATCCCCGGGCCGACGGCGGGGCGGATGCTCGCTGACGGGCCACGGTCAGAACCGCAGGTGCGAACGAACCCTGAGGAACCATGACGAGTAGCCCCGGAAGCGAGCTGCGCAGGTTGCGCGCGCTCATCGCCGACCTCGACGCCGTCGTCTGGGAAGCCGAGGCGGCGAGCGGACGGTTCACGTTCGTGAGCCAGGGCGCGCTCGACCTCCTCGGCTACCCACCGAAGCTGTGGACCGCCGACCCGAGCTTCTGGCCCGACCACATCCATCCAGACGATCGCGAGACGTCAGTGAAGGAGTTCCTCGCGTCCGCGACCGAGGGCCGCGCCCACGACTTCGAGTACCGCTTCCAGCATCGCGACGGTCACTACGTGTGGCTCCGCGACATCGGTCACGCTATTCCCGACGACCGGGGTCAGCCCCACCTGGTCCGCGGGCTGATGGTTGACATCACCAAGCAGGAACTCACGGAGGAGCAGCTCCGCGAGGCCGAGGCGATGTATCGGACGCTCGTCGAGCAGACTCCGGTCGTCACGTACCTGGAGGCGGCCGACGGCTCGAACGCGATGCTGTATGTCTCGCCGCAGGTGGAGGCCATGCTCGGCTACGCGCGCGACGAGTTCACGGCCGAGCGGCCGCTGTGGCCGGACCTGATCCACCCCGAGGACCGCCAGCGGGTGATGGATGCGAGCCGACACGCCGACGAGATGTTCGATCCGTATCACGTCGAGTGCCGGATGACCGCGCGCGACGGTCACATCGTATGGATCAACGACCAGGCGGTTCTGGTGCGGGATGAGCAGGGCCAGCCGAAGTTCTGGCAGGGCGCGTGGGTCGACATCACCGAACGCAAGCGGGCTGCCGAGCTCGAGCATGCACTCGACGTCGAGCGCGCGGACGCCGCCCAGCTCCGCGCGATCGACGACATGAAGAACACCTTCCTCCAGGCCGTCTCGCACGACCTCCGCACGCCCCTCGCGGCGATCCTCGGCTTCGCGGTGACGCTCGAGCGTGAGGACGTTCAGCTTCACCCCGACGATGCGAAGGACCTCGCCTCGCGGATCGCGGCGAACGCACGCAAGCTCGACCGGATGGTGGGCGACCTCCTCGACCTCGACCGGCTCGGCCGCGGGATCATCGAGCCGAACCTCGTCGAGACCGACATCGGCGCGCTCGTGCTGAGGCTCGTCGCGGAATCGGACATCGTCTCTGCGCGCGAGGTGAGCATGGAGGTCGAACCCGTCCTCGCGGAGGTCGACCCCGCGAAGGTCGAGCGGATCGTCGAGAACCTCCTCTCGAACACCACCCGTCACACGCCCCCCGGCACGCGAGTCTGGGTGAGGGTCCGACCACAGGACGACGGCGCGCTGATCGCCGTCGAGGACGACGGCTCGGGCGTTGCGGCTGAGCTCCGCTCGACGATCTTCGAACCGTTCCGGCAGGGGCCCGAGGCGCCGGACCGCTCTGCGGGCGTCGGCATCGGTCTCACGCTGGTGGCGCGCTTCGCCGAGCTACACGGCGGCCGCGCGTGGGTCGAGGAGCGCGACGGCGGCGGAGCGTCGTTCAGGGTCTGGCTGCCGAGGCGACGGCCGCCCGCCTAGCGCAGGCCGCGCTCGATAGGCGCACACGCCGCAGGTAGATCGGTGGGGCGGGCAGGACTCGAACCTGCGACCGGCGGATTATGAGTCCGCTGCTCTGACCCACTGAGCTACCGCCCCCAGATGTGGAGGATAAGCCGTCAGACGTCGAGGAACACGCGCACCTCGGCGCGCTCGTCGTCGCGCTCCACCCGTAGTTGGTGGTAGGTGGCCGCCTTCACGACCACGCCCTCGGGCCGACGCGTGAGCGGGGCAAGCGTCAGCTCGGCGTCGAGCTCGGTGTCGGACACACGCCGAACAGAGATGCCCGAGACCGCCGCCTGTTCGGCCTCGAGCAGATAGATGAGCTCGCTCAGGAAGTCGACGAGCAGCGCCCCGGCGTCGGCGGACGACAGCATGAGCTCGCGGGGTGTCCCCTGCCCCGTGGCACGGACGTCGAGCAGATCCACGAGCGCCCACGCCGCCTGCTCGAACGCGACCTCGAGCGTCGGAGCCCACGCGCCAACGCCGAGGTCGGCGGTGTGCTCAAGGATCTCGTAGCCGGCGCCGGTCTCAGGTCTAGTTGGGCTCACGGCCCCAGCGTAGGCCCGCGCAAACCGCTACGACTCGCCGGGGTGGCCCATCGCTTCCGTGAGCTTGGCCTGGATCGTGGCCAGACGATCGTCGACGACCAAGGCGTAGTCCTGGCTCTGGCTCCGCAGGCCGTGCAGGTCCTTCACGAGGTCCTTCAGGATCTCCTCCAGCGCGGTGATGCGGTCGGCGAGGTCGCCCTCGGCCGTGGGCATCTCGACCGTCTCCTGGACCGCCGGTGGGGCGGTCTCCTCGGCCTCTGGGACCTCGATGAGCCCGTTCACGGACCAGATCGGGGGCGCCGCCTCAGACTCAGG
>Ga0315294_10002173_pt1 | contig 21442 bp, 19 predicted proteins | sample YL17G13_40_MG_FD_203626 | JGI IMG/M metagenome (GOLD analysis project Ga0315294, IMG submission 203626) | Sediment microbial communities from Yellowstone Lake, YNP, Wyoming, USA - YL17G13_40 | ecosystem: Environmental > Aquatic > Freshwater > Lake > Sediment | place: USA: Wyoming | collected...
TGAAGTCCGTCTGGCCTCCCACACCGCTGTAGAATCTGCCTCCCAGGGACTCGGCCGTGGCCTGGCCGGTGAGGTCTATCTCCAGAGCGCTGTTTATGGCAGTCATATTCTCCTGGCGAGCTATGATCAGCAGGTTGTTGGTGTAGTCGATGGTTCTGAACACAACATCGGAGTTCCTGTGAAGATAATCATACGTCGCCTTTTTGCCCATGCAAAAGGAGGCCACGGACTTCCCTGGGTCCACGCTCTTTCTGCTGTTGTCCAGGACGCCCAGCCTCATAAGCTCGGCCACGCCGTCGCTGAAGAGCTCGCTGTGCAGCCCCAGGCTCTTTTTGTCTTGGAGTTGGGAGAGCACGGCGTTGGGAAGGCTGCCGTAGCCCACCTGGATGGTGGCCCCATCCTTCGTGATGCGGGCCACATGCCTGCCGATGGCCTTGGCTATCTCACCGGGAACCTCATCTTCATACTGCAGCAGAGGCTCGTCCCGGGGCATCACAAAGTCCAGGTCGCGGATGTTCACGATGCCGTCGCCGTAAACAAAGGGCATCTGTGAGTTGGCCTGGGCAACCACCAGGGAAGCTTTCTCCATTGCGGCCTTAGTGATGTCCACGCTGATGCCGAGGCTCATGTTGCCCTCAATATCCGGCAGCGAGGTCTGGATGAGGGCAAGATCAATGGGCATGGTCTCTCTGTAGATCAGGTCGGGAACAGCCGAGAGGAATATCGGGGTGTAATCTGCGGCGGCGTCATTGACCGCTGCCCTGGTGCTCTCTCCTATGAAGAAGGAGTTCAGCCTGAAGTTGTCTTTGAATTTCTTGTCGGAATAAGGAGTTACACCAAGGTTCCAAACCTGCACCAGCTCGGCATCGAAGAGGGCGGTGGGATGGGCCTGGACGTACTTCACCAGGGCGCCCACCAGGGCCTGGGGCTCTCCGCAGGCCGTGCCGATGAAGATCCTGGCACCAGGATGGACCATCTGAAAGATCTTCTCCTCGGGGACGAACTTCTCTGGAAACCGCTCTTTCCAGGCGTCCCAGTTCGTACCTTCCTTGACGTTCATTTCTCCTCCCTTGAGATAAAGCATATGTGGATTTTCTATTTTATATCCGTTATCATGGTCTTAATAAAAATCTCCGAAAGCAAAGAGTTATAATCAGACCACATCGTTTTTTTGTGCAATGGATCTTACCGGGGAAGGGGCCATCACCTTCGACGCGAATGGCGCCTTCTACAATCCCAAGATGAAGCTCAATAGAGACATCGGCGTGGCCATGGCCCGGGCTCTTTGCCTGACTGACTATCTGGACGCCCTCTCTGCCAGCGGCATCCGGGGGCTGCGGGTGGCCAGGGAAGCCAAAGTAATGAACGTCACCCTAAACGACGTCAGCCCCCGGGCTTGTGAGCTTATCCGCAGAAACCTGGCCAGAAACGATCTGGTCTGCGAGGTCACCTGCCGCAACGCCAACGTTCTGCTGCACGAGCGGCACTTTCAGGCTGTGGACCTGGACCCCTTCGGCTCGCCCTCGCCTTACCTGGCGGCGGCAAGCCGCTCCGCCCAATCCTATCTCTTCATCACCGCCACCGATACCGCGCCCCTCTGCGGAGCTCATCTCAAGAGCGGGATACGTAAGTACATGGCTCTGCCTCTTCGTACTGACTACCACCGGGAGATAGGGGCGAGGATTCTGCTGGGCCTGGCGGCCCGAGAGCTGGCACGGCTGGACAAGGCCATGCAGCCCATGCTCACCCACGTCACGGATCATTATGTGCGCACTTATCTGAGGGTGGTCAAGGGAGCCAAGGCAGCGGACGAATGTCTGGAGAGCTTGGGCTACATGGAGCACTGCCCTTGCTGCGGCAGCTTCGTTCCCCTGCCGGGGCTGCGGCCAGAAGGCATCTGCGGGCACTGCCAGGGCAAAACCGTTCTGGCCGGGCCTCTATGGCTGGGCAGGATACAGGAGCCGGATGTCATCGACCGGGCCTTGGCCCGACTGGATGGGAGCGCCAGAGCCAGAAGGCTGCTGGAGATCTGTGCCAATGAGGCGCCCGTGCCCATGTACTATGATCATCATAGTATCTGCGAGAGGCGAAATATCACTCCCTGCAAGATAGATGATGTGGTAAAACGGCTACGCGCATGGGGCCACCAGGCCTCTCGCACTCATTTTTGCGGCCTGGGCATAAAGACCGACGCTCCCCTCGGGGCGGTGGAGGAGGCGACAAAGTCCTCTTGATCTCAGTCGGATGTCTTTTTGGCACCTAAAACTTAATAAAGGAGAAGAGACGTAATAGTGATAGCTGCATTATGATAGGATAATGCAGAAAATGAGCGGCACGAGGTGACGTTTATTACCCCCTTCATTGCTACTCCCTTTCGCATCTCGTGCCATCCCTTCTGATATTCGGTTGGGTATAAGATGCCTTTGAATTCCTATTTCGCTTATCTAGCGGGCTCTGATCTGCGCCTGGTGATCTACTTCCTCATGGGTGGAACGGTCACGGTCCTCACAGCCTACTTCGCCAGCATGGGTCGTGGGACCCTCTCCGCCTTCATCGCCACCCTGCCTCTGCTTACTGCCCTGACCTTTCTGCTCACTTACGCGGAAGGCGGGGAGGAGACTGTTGCAGAATACGCTCGTGGCCTGATGATTTTCACTCCACCCTGGCTCTGCTACGTCGCCACTGTCCTGTTGACCTCAGGAAAGATAGGCATATTCAAGAGCGTGGGGCTGGGCATCTTGGTTTACATCTCCTTATCTGCATTGCTGCAGAGGTTTTTATTCGGCGCAAAACTGTAAAATAATGGCGAGGTCGATGCTTGAGGCATGAAGATCGCTCTGGTTGGTGGAACCGGTGATATCGGGACAGGCTTTGCCGTCCGCTGGGCGGCAAACCACGAGATCATCATAGGCTCTCGCAAGGCGGATAAGGCCAAAGAGAGCGCCGCAGCGGCCCTGGCCTTGCTGGGCGAAAGAGGAAATGTCTGGGGCACGGACAACGGCAGCGCCATCGCTGCCGCGGAAGTGGTGGTGCTCTGCGTTCCCTACGAGCATCTGGTCTCTGTGACCTCAGATCTGAAGGCCTCCTACAGAGACCAGCTCGTGATCTCGCCTGTGGTGCCCATGAGCTACAACGGAAAGTTCTTTGAGTTCAATCCTCCTGCAGAGGGCAGCGCGGCCATGCAGGCGAAGTCGTTACTTCCCGGTCTTCAGATTGTGTCCGCCTTCCACACCATCTGTGCTGCGGCTCTGCAGACTCTGCATCGGGAGCTGAATGCCGATGTTTTCATCTGCGGTGACGAGCCCGAGGCCATTGACCTGGTAGCCGGACTTACGCAGGAGATAAAGAGCCTTCGGCCTCTGAAGGTAGGTCCCCTGGCCGCCTCGGCCTTGGTGGAAAGCCTGACGCCCATGCTGCTCAACGTGGCCCGCAGAAACAAGATCAAGGATGCGGGCATAACCATAGTCTCGGAGCGATGAGGCTGGCGCGGATCAATCAGTATCAATTATTCTTATTACAGTATTCCCTTCAGCAGATCGGCAGGGTTGATCAGCCCCAGCCTCTGCCAGATGAGGTAGATGCCGAGGAACGTCCCGGCCATTGCCCCCAGGTTCGCCAAGGCGGCCACCAGAATGACCTTGAAGAGGCGGTTTTGCATCATCTGGTCGAAGCTGCTGGCCTGGGCCAGCCTCCTCAGGTCGGCGACGGTGGGCTTGAGCTTCCAGGCCTCCACCATGCCAGCGAACCAGCCTGCGGCCACGAAAGGATTGAGGGTCGTCATCCAGGCCACCATCAGGGCCGTTAAGGCCGAGAGTGGATGGCCTCTGGCCAGAACGACGCCCAGGGCGCTTAGGCCTCCCGTGACAATGAACCAGATGCCGAAGGCCAGAAGTATGTTCTGGCTTGATTGGGCCTTGATCAACACCAGGCCGATGGTCGCCAGGATGAGCAGGGAAACTCCCACTCCGAATATCTTGGCAAAGGTGATCTTCTGAGAGGGCTTCTCATTCAGGCCTTCCAGAGCGGGTATGTCTTCGGGATGGGCCAGGTGCCTGGCTATGCCCTCCTTGTGGCCTGCGCCCACCACGGCCAGCACCCGACCCTGCTTGGAGAGCTGGACCAGGTTGCGGGCAAGATAGGCATCGCGCTCATCCACGAGCACATTGGCAGCCGCAGGAGAGATCTTTCGAAACTCAGAGATCATCTGCGAGACTATATCCTCCTGCGTGATGGTGTCGATGTCGATCTCCTCTTTGCCCCAGCCAAGAGCGGCAGGGATCAGGGAGCCGATCAGCCTGACCTTATCCAGGAAGCCCATGGCCGACCAGAAGCGCTGGATGGTTATGCCCACATCCCTGTCCACCAAGGCCACGCGCGCGCCCGTCCTCTTCGCGGTCTCGATGGCGGCCAGCATCTCCGAGCCTGGCTTCACTCCCATCTCGTCGCCGATCTTCTTTTGGATGTAGGCCAAAAACCACTGCACCAAGAAGAAATACAGCTTTCCGCCGCTCAAAAGCTCGCTGATCTTGATCTCCTTCTCCTCCTCCTGGCCTGTCAGGGCTCTGTAGCGGGCAGGGCACAGCTCCACGGCCACGATGTCCGGCTTCGTCTCCTCTATGGCCCTGGTGACCTCCTGGACGCTCTTCTCAGAGACATGAGCCGTGCCTACTATTATTATCTCATGGGCCTCGGCGCTGCCTGTTGGCTCAGTCGGCTCCACCATCTGGCAGGCTTCTATCTTACCTTCGGTGTTCTCCAAATCGATTACCTCTTAAAACCCCGCCCGGAGGAGAGCTCGATAGCCCTGACCAGGTCTTCCCTGGAGATTATGCCTACCAGCCTGCCATTGTCCATCACGGGCAGCCTGCGAATTCCCATCTCACTCATCATCTTCATGGCCGTTGATGCTTCATCCTCAGGTGCGATTACATATAGCTTTCTGGCCATCACCTGTTCGACATTGGTCGTGTCCCGCTCCGCGTCCGGAACCTTCTGCAGATCGGTCAGTGTGACTATTCCCTGCAAGGCTTCGCCGTCCATCACGGGATAGCCTCTGTGCTTCTCTTGGAACATCAGCTCCATCAGCTCTCGCAGGGTCGTGCTGGGCGGGATGGTGCGCACACTGGAGGACATGATATTTCTGACCTTTATGCCCTCCAGGCTGATGTTGATCTCCGTCGCCTTCTCCTCTTCCGAGGCTCCTACATAGACGAAGAACGCCACGAAGAGGAGAATGAAGTTGAAGGAGAACAGGCCGAGCACAAACATCAGGATCGCGAAGGCCTTTCCTATGCTCGCCGCATTCCTTGTGGCTGCGACGTACGGCATGCGGGTGGCGAACCAGGCGCGCAGGAGGCGGCCGCCGTCCATGGGAAAGGCGGGAAGAAGGTTGAAGACCATTAATATGAGGTTCACGACTCCCAGGGTCCAGAGAAATATGGTGAGAGGATTCCTTTCGTCCAGGATGGAAGCCGGCTGGGCCAAGAGCACGCATGCCAGCCCCAATATACCGCTGATGGCCGGCCCGGCGAAGGCCATCTTCAGCTCCAGCCGGGGATCTCTGGGGATCTCCTCCATGGAGGACACTCCTCCAAAGAAGTAAAGAGTAATGCTCTTGATGCGGATGCCGTTTTTGTGGGCGACGTAGGAATGGCCCAGCTCGTGCAAGGCCACACACACGAAGAGGAGCACGGCAAAGATGAGGGAGTAGGCCCAGCGCAGGCTGGCTGACTCTACGCTGCCGAAACCGTAGGCTTTGCCGAAGACCTGCTCACTGAAAGAGGCAAAGGCCCAGGCCACGTAAAGGATGACAAGGATAAAAGTCCAGTGAATTCTGATGGGTATCCCTATGATCTTCCCGATCTGAAGCGAGGAGTCCATATGATGCTTTTTGTGCTCCTGTATTTATAGATCTTTTGACAACTTATCGAGGTTAAAGAGCGATACGATGACAAAATGCAACTGCGCTGCATTATTAAGTGAGCGGGTAGGAGAGTGGGGGTTCAGTGTGGATTTCAAAAACTAGAATTACCCGCTCGATTAAAGGGAGTGGCGTAAAGATATAAATTTTTCCCCTGAAAGGCGGGCGCTCTCAAACTCTTTCGCAGCTCGGATAGGCTTTCACCAGATATCTCACTTTGGCGCTGTGCTCGGCCATGCAGGCGAAGGTAAAAGCGTCGCTCAGGCTGCTACCAGCAGCGAAGACCCCATGGCCACGAGCAATACAGGCCTTGTGGGATTGCAGCGCTGAAGATACAGCTGCCGCCAAGTCCTCCGAGCCAAAATGGCCTTCCACGATGGGCATGGCCCCTAAAAAGATGATTCCTTCGCTGTCCAGGGGCTCCACAGCCTCCCTTTCCAGCAAAGAGAGGGCCACGACAAAGGGAGAGTGAGTGTGGATAACGGCCCGGGCAGGAGTGCTCTGGTAGATGGACCGGTGCACGCAAGTTTCGCTGCTCGCCTGCCTGTCCAGTTCACACGGCCCCCTCCTCTCCACCTCCACTATCAGGCTCTGATCCAGCTCATCCAGCATGGAGCCTGTGCAGGTTATGTGTATCTTCTCTCCCTGGCGTTGGCTGATGTTTCCGAACCGGGAGCTGGTAAGGCCTGCAGCAACCACTTTTCTGCCAAACCTGGCTATCTCCTGCCATGCTAAAGACAAACCAGCCTCACCCTCTCCCCAGCAGCCGGAAAGGGACCGCCTTAGAGTCCACCTCCCCGAACCTCCCCTGCAGATCGACCCTTACTTTGTAATCCCCGGGCGTCCAGAAGCTGGTCTCCCAGCGGGCGGAGAAGATACCATTGGCATCGAAGTCCTCCATGGGTATCTCCAGCGTCCTGTCCGGCCCGATGATGTTCGAGTTGACGGCCTTGATATCTCCCCAGGCGCGAGCCTCGATCATCACCGGCTCGCCGACGGAGGCATCATCCCTGCTCAGCTGCATGCTCTCCAGAGCGGGGGGCGATAGCTTCGCGGGCGCTGTCTCAACGCTCTCTAAGGCATTGGTCAGATTCAAGGCCCCATAGCCATATACGTTATCCGGCCCAGACTGGCCCAGGTCGTCCGCCGTCTTGAGCAGCATCCTCTTCACATCTGCAGGCTTAAGATCAGGCTGGGCTTGCAGCAGTATGGCCGTGGCGCCAGAGACCTGAGGAACGGCCATGGAGGTGCCGCTCATGGAGCTGTAGCCGTCCTTGGACCCAGCCAGAGCGGAGACAACATCCACTCCCAAGGTAACCAGATCGGGCTTGATCTCGCCGTCCGCAGCCGGTCCGCGGGAGGAAAGCTGGAAGATGGAGCCGTGGCTGTCGATAGCTCCTACGGTTATCACCTTATTCGCGTCTCCCGGAATAACAATCGAGCCGGAAGCCGGCCCAGAGTTCCCGGCGGCCACACACATGACCAGCCCCTCGTCGACCATCCTGTCGCAGGCCTCATCCAGAAGAGACGTGCCGTCGGAAGGATTTTCGCCGCCTACGCTGAAGGATATCGCCTTTATTCCATATCGCTCTTTGTTCTCCAGGCACCAGTCCAGCGCCTTGAGGGCATCGGATAGGTAGCACGCGCCATCTCTATCCATGACCTTTACCACCACCAGCTTCGCGTCTGGCGCCACACCGGTACCTCTCTCCCCGGCTATGAGGCTGGCGCAGTGAGTGCCGTGTCCATTGTCGTCGTAGGGCGTGGTCTGATCGTTTACGAAGTCCTTGAAGGCCACGATCCTGCCCGCCAGGCTCTTATGATCGGGGTCTGCTCCGGTATCAATAAGGGCCAACGTCACCCCTTTTCCCGTCAGGCTTCGATCCTTTTTAGGATCATCAACGGAAGATGAGATTCCAGGTTGTCCTCCCGGAGATGCCAGAACCTTCAGCTTCTGGTCTTTGTAGATGCCCTTGACCCCTTCGGTCTTGGCTATCTTCTCCAGCTTATCTGCGGAGAGGGTCATGGCACTCCCAGGCAGGATCTTGAACCTCTCCTCTTCTTGCGAGGCGATGCCGCTCAGGTTTCCGTCATGGAGAACTATCACCTTCAAATTCTTTTTACCCTGTTTCTCCAGACTGTCTTCTATGCCGTTGCCGTTGAGATCATTGGGGTCGCGAATAGTCATGATGCCCGACTCGTCCTTTGCGGCGTTCCCGGATTTATCGATGGCCACGATGGTCACCTTGTAGGTCCCCGGAGGCAAGTTCGACCCGCAGTAACCCGTATATCTGCCATCGCGGTTCAGGTCGAGCATGAGGTTCATGCGGTTGCCGATGTCCGCATAGACCATCTCTATGCCCCCTGTATCATAAACGAAGGCATTGATCTCGCTTCTGGGATCGCCGATCTTCAGCGCGGTGGGACTTATACTCACTCCGTAAATGGCCGGCAAAGTCTCATCGTTTGCGGTCGACTTAAAATAATTGCTGTACTCCTTCTGAAACCAGGCGGCGGCCTTGTTGTTGACAGCATCCTGGGGGGACAGAGCGACGGCAGAGCTAATCAGACAGGCCAGAAGGAGGAAATAAAGTATAGGGCCGGAGTTCACACTAGCTTCAGCTATTTGTTTCCAATATTCATATATTTACTGGTGCCGGTGACCTCTATCTGCAGAGCATCCGGGAAGGTCTTGCTGATATCTTCTAGGGTGGCCACTATATCGACCTTATAGACTCCTGCCGCGACGTTGGCATTCCAGACTCCCGTAAACTCATCTTCTGAGACGCGCTTCATGATGCGTTTGGAGACCACATCTCCTGCCTGGTTCTTTACCACCGCTGTGACCTTGAAGCTGTTGTCGGCCGTGCCTTTCTGGGCCTGGGAGGTGGAGCCTATCCGCGCCACTCCTCCGATGTTGCTGATGTCGGCAAATCCCTGGGGCGAGCCGAATCCACAGCCGACACATCCTTTGATGGTCAACAACGTCTCATTGTTGGCTGTCTCTTTCTCGTGATCGGTGCTCTGGTTCTCTTCGACGAAGGTGACGGTTATCTGGACTACGGCTCCCCTATTTGCCGGGTTGGGCTGGGCCGAGGCTTTGAGAATGTCGATGTCGAGCTTGGGCCGGTTCTCAAGCCAGTCCTGCCAGGAGTACATTCGGGCGTCATATCCCATGAAGGAGAGCACAAACCAGACCATGGAGGCCTTGACGGCACTATCGCTATACACAACTACGGTTCGATACTTGTTCAGCCCGGCAAAAAGCCTCTTTAAAGCTGCCTCGTCTTTGATCTTCTTGCCGGTCAGAACGCTGTCGTAGGGTATGTTAATCGCCTTGGGAATGGATCCAGCAGCGAAATACTCGGGTTCGCGGGCGTCCACGATCTGCGGTATTCCGCTCTTCACAAGCTCGTAAGTGGCCAACAGATTCGAATTGAGGGTGGGTGTGTAGTTCTTTGCGGGAAGCACCAGGGATTTATTCACAGTTGGCTTCTTTGCTGCCACCCAGTCGTCTATGCCTGCGTCCAAGAGCTTGACCTTCTTATGCCCCAGATACTTCATGATCCAGTAAACGAAAGTCCCTGCCGAAGGTCCTCCTCCACATTGCTGGCATTCGCCATAGATGAGGACGGGATCATTCTCTGATATCCCCGCCGCTCCGAAGATCGCAGCCAGTTCAGATACGGACTTGCGGTGCTTGTCTGCTGTCACGAAATTCTCATAGTTTATATTAATGGCTCCCTTGATGTATTCGTGGGGGTGGGGGCTGATGTCCAAGATGATACCTTGGCCGTCGACGTCTTCTATGGGCACCAGCACCGAAGCGAAGCTCTGGCTTCTCGGTGGGTCCTTTTTGCTATTTGAGGAGTCGTCCTCAACCTTAGCATCTTCTGTATTTGAAGATGGATCATTGCTGCTTTTGGTGCTCAAGCTGGGATTGCTCTGCCTGGAGACCTGCGGCGAGACCAGGCCATTGCTCGAAGAGACCACCTCTTTATTTGCAGTCTCCTTTCCCAAGAATACAGCCCACTCATTGTTCAATACTTCCTGCTGGGCGGATGGGGAGCCGCCTTTGCAGGCTGTGCACTCCCCGTGGACGCCCAAGACCGTGGCTGCTGCTACTATGAACAATAATAGAACGCATCCCACCGTTCTAATGTTTCTCATGCCTTCTCCCTGTTCTCTCTTTCATGTTGTGGAGCTGCCCAGATTTCTCTGGTTATACTGCCAGTTCTCGTAGGAGTACAGCTTGGCGTCATAGCCCATCAGCTTCGCGGCAAACCAGGCCACGGAGCCAAAAGTAGGCTGCCCTGTATAGACCACTACAGGTCGATTTCTATCCAGGCTGGCAAAGATCCTCTCCAGCCGTGCCTCGTCCTTTATCCTGCCATCGCTGACCATGCTCTCATAAGGTCTATTGATCGCATCCAGTATGGATCCTAGTCCGAAGTCCTGCATCGATTGAGCGTCCACGATCTGAGGAGTTCCGCTCTTCACATAGTCATATGTGGCAATGAAATCCTCTGTGGGTCGAGGCGTATAAGTCTTGGGCGGCTTAATCACCGTCTCGGTGGAAGTGGGCTTCCCGGCAGCTTTCCAGTCATGCACATCTCCATCCAGGACCCTGATGTTCTCATGCCCCAAGGTCCTCATCATCCAGTAAACAAGCGTCGCGGGAGCGGGCACTCGGCCACAGGGCATGCATTCCCCGTAGACGATGAGGCAATCTTCATTGGATATTCCCGCATCTCCCAGGATTTGGGAGATCTCCTCCACGGACCTCAGGTTTCCCTCATGCAGAAAGTTGGTATAGGGAATTGCTATCGAACCCTGGATGTGCTCTGTGGCATTATCGCTCACGTCCAGCAAGATGCAGTCGCTTGGGACCTCATCTATAGGCACAAGCATGCTCTTGGCATCATCGCTCCTGACGCCCAAGACCTCCTCGGTCGGCTTACTCTCGCTCTGCACCGGCTTCTCGGAAGAGTCGCTCTTTGCGGCGCTACTCTCATCTGTAGCGTTGCTTTCATTTGCGAAGCCGTGCAGGGGCTGATTCCACTTGCCAACCCTGGACTTCTGGACCGTGCTCAGGCCTGGCAGTATCTCCGATGTCGTGCCTGAAGCGGGATTTCCCATCTCCTCCAGATTTCTTTCGCCTGACCAGCCTGAATCACCCTGGCATGCGCTACAGCCATACTCTCCTGCCTTGGCACCATTAGCCAGCGCTAATAGTGCCACAAGGGCTACGATGCCCACTCCCACTAACCACAATCTAAATGATGTCATTATCTTCCCTTTTGAATCGCTCTTCTATTTATGACGAGGAGAAGCCGCCTCTGGCGGTTACCTTTACCTTGCCTATGGTCTCCTGCAGCTCATATCCTCTCAAGTCTCTTGCGCTCAGGACTATCTCATACTGTCCCGGATCGAGGAGAGCCGTGGAGAAGATGCCTTGATAGAGATCCCCGGACAGGTCCAGTCTGGCGTAGCCTTGGGCCTTTGATCCGGAGCGAAAGGCCCTGACTGTTACCTGAGAAAGTCCGTACTTGGATTTCAGCTTTGCCTTTACGGCAATGTTGTCGCCCACTCTGACCTCCTCCGGGGATAGCTCCTTTTCCATGACACTGATCTGACGAACCTGATTGCCCATGAGCGGATATTTGTCTTTGGATATCTCGTTTATCCTGTAGGGCTCATCGCCGAAGCCGTCCTTTCCAGGATTGTCCTGGTTTGGCCCTTGCATCTCATCCTTGCCCAGGTAATCGCTCCAGAGGTTGCCACCCTTCGGGTAGGGGGCGCTCCAGGAGTTTTTGCCCCTATCCTCGGCCTGAATCACGTTGTCTGCAATGCGGTTGCCGTAGATCTGGTTTTTGCTCGACTCCAGGAATATTCCCGTCTGGCTGTCGGAGATGTTGTTATTGATGATAGTATTACCATCTGAGCTGCTCTGCACCTGCAATCCGTAGCGGCCGTTGCCTGAAATCAGGTTGCCCTTGACGGTGTTTTGGCCGGACTCCATAAACGTTACGCCTGCCACGACGTTCTCTGTGATGGTGTTATTGAGGATGATGTTATCTGTGCAGTTAAACCTTAAATCCAGCCCGGAGTTGGTGTTCCTTGACATGTCGTTGAACTCAATATGGTTGTGAGCGCAATTCGTAAACATGTAGAGGCCGTACATATTGCCTTGCAGGACATTGCCCCTAATAGTGTTGTTATTGCAGGACGGGAAGAGGTTTACGCCGTATGCGCCGTTCCCATAAGCCACATTGTCCGCGATGAGGTTGTCATTGGAGTTGGAGAGATATATTCCATACCAGCCCTCACCACCCAGACCATTGAAGCTGGCATTGTTTCCTGTGATGATATTGCCATCGGAGTAGAGCAGGGCGATGCCTGGCTGGGCGCAGCGGATGACGGTGTTGTTGGCTATCCTGCAGCCTTTTACGCTGTTGAGCTTTATCCCGTAGAACCCGTCCCTGATCGTGAAGCCGGTGAAGCTCACGCCGTCTGCTTCCACGCCCACGCAGGCGTCCCTGTCTCCGGCTCTGATCGTAGCGCCGTTGCCCACCAGGTTCAGGCTCTTCTGAATCGTTATCTTGTCATAGGTTCCAGGAGCTACCTGGAGGGTATCGCCTGGTGCTGCAGCATCTATCGCAGCCTGCAGGTCAGATCTAACCTGTATCGTTGCCCCGCTCGCGACAAACGTGAGGAGCAGGATCGCGCAGGCGATGTAAAAGGCCGTAATTCTCAAGCGACCACCGTCATCAAGAGCTGTTGAGAGGTTAATAAAGCTAACGTAGGATTATAATTTCCCTGGAAAAGAAGCAAGACGCAACAACCGGCTATTTTTTCGAGCCCAGTGAGGGATATCCAGTAAGATAAAAGCTTATGTAGGGATTATATGAACACAAGACTTTTTATTTATCCCGTCTCTGATCTCCACGGAGGTAATAGCTTGAGGTATTTGTACGCCTTCGTTGGGTTATTTGTATTATTGGGCACGGCATGTGCTGCAGAAGGTAGTCTTCCAGCGCATTCACCAGTGCTTATGGATGTCGATACTTATGTGGACGCTAGCAGTGCGAATGATAGCTTCGCGGGCAACGATATTCTGTGGGTCTCTTCCACTGGCGGGAAGCCGGTGAAAGTGACCTACCTGAGCCTCAACAACGACTTCGTTACAAATAGCATCTTCAGTCCGGATCAGATTGAGACCGCAACCCTGATGCTCAATGTCTCCAAGGTCGAGACTCCCGGAAAGATCATTGCCTACTTTGTTGATGAGCCAACGACAAGTGTCCAAACCTGGAACGATAAGCTAGAGTACGACACCAGCGTATCGGCCTCTCTGGAAGTAAAGGCTGAAGGCGAGTACAGCATGGATGTGACGCCAATAATCAAAGAGGCAATATCAGCTTGCGGGGAGTGCGGCTATTCGATTGCCTTGGTGGCGGATGACGACACTTCGGTTGGTTTTATCTCAAAGGAGGCATCGAAGGAGAATAAGCCTATCCTGAGATACACCCTGGCGAGTAAGTAAGGGAAGCGACGCGGACATCTTCAGCATAGTTTTTTTTATGATGTCTCCTTTTTATACCACCTGGATAAGGTAGGTGCTGATGCACCGCTTGGGCGATAGAAGGATGGCTTATAGACTTCTGACCCTTGCCATCTTTCTTCTGGTCATGGTCAGCACCACCAACGCCATCACAGAGATAATACTGATACAATCGCCCGGTTGCCAAAAGTGTGCTGCTGCACAGAGAGTTCTGACTGGCATCATGGCCGGGGAAAAGGACCTGAAGCTCGAGAAGTACGACTACTTCTCAGACGATGGCCATCGCATCATCGAGGAGCACAAGGTAAAGGATGTGCCCTCGGTCATAATCGGCCAGAGGGTGATCGGCTATAAGGAGTACGAGAAGGACAATGCCAAGCTGGAGCGGCTTGTCCGCGAGGCTCTGGCCAACCGTAGCGAGAATAATAGCACTGGTCCTGTTATCACTCTCGCCGGCAACCAGAGCATGAATCAGAGCCGTACTGGAAACGGCCCGGAGCTGAATCTGCAGGAGATATCCCTTTACACCGTATCCGCCGTCCTGGGGGCGGGATTGGTGGCAGGCTTCAACCCCTGTCTTTTGGGCATTCTGGTCTTCCTGGCAGCGTCAGTTCTCTCCTCCTCCGGAAGGAGGCGCGAGCTGGTGATGATGGTGGTGTTCTTCTCTTTTGGGATCTTCACCATGTACTTCCTCTTCGGCCTGGGGATGCAGCGCCTTCTGCAAACGGAGGCGGTGGCCAACGTCTTCCGGTACATCCTGACTGCCTTTCTTCTGGTGATCGGCCTGGCCCAGGTTCTGGACGCAATGAGGCTGAAGAGCGGAAAGCCTTCCTTGTTCCGGACGGATTGGGCGCTCAAGTACTTCCAGGCCGGAGTCGACAGAGGACGCCTCAGCTCTTACTTCCTGATCGGGGCGCTCTTCTCCCTGGTCAAGGCTCCGTGCGTCGGTGCCATCTACCTCGCGATCCTGGATCTTCTTTCTGCCAGGAGCTATCTGGAGGGTGCCACCTACCTTCTATTCTTCAACCTGGGAGTCATCCTGCCCATCCTGGTCCTGGGCGGCTTCATCGCCCTGGGGATGAGCCCTGAGCAGGTGGATTCTTTCCGCAAGGACCACCGGGTGGGGATGAGGCTGGCCACGGGACTGGCGCTGCTGGCGCTGGCACCGCTCATCTACTGGCAGCTGATTTGATCCTGGCAAAAGGATTAATAGAGAGATGGCTCTCTCGGATTACGAGGTGAACTTTTGTTTTTAGTAGGTGAGGCTCTCATCGGGAAAGAGCCTGAGATAGCTCATATCGACCTGATCATCGGGGAGAAGGAGGGGCCTGTGGGAATGGCCTTTGCCTCCGGACTCACCCAGCTCTCGGCAGGACACACGCCCCTCTTGGGGGTCATTCGGCCTAACCTGCCCCCTAAGCCCTCCACCCTCATCGTGCCCAAAGTGACTGTGAAGAATTTGAAGCAAGCAGCACAGATCTTCGGACCGGCGCAGATGGCCGTGGCCAAAGCGGTGGCGGACGCAGTGGCCGAGGGAATCATTCCCAGGGATAAGGCAGAAGAGCTGGTGGTAATAGTATCCGTCTTCATCCATCCCCAGGCCAAGGACTATGACGCCATCTACCGCTACAACTACGGTGCGACGAAGCTGGCGCTGCAGCGGGCGATGGAAGGCTTCCCGGATGTGGATTTAGTGCTCTATGAGAAGGACCGCTCCACGCACCCCATCATGGGCTTCCGGGTCACCAGGCTCTGGGATCCGCCTTACCTGCAGGTGGCCTTCGACCTGGTGGACATGGCCGAGGTGCGCCGCGTGCTCGCCGCGCTGCCGGAGAGCGATCACATCCTGATTGAGGTCGGGACTCCTCTGGTGAAGATGCTGGGCATAAGTGTGGTCAAGGAGGTCCGGGCCATCCGGCCGGGCGCCTTCGTCATCCTGGATCTGAAGACGCTGGACACCGGCAACCTGGAGGTGCGCCTGGCCGCAGACTCCACCGCCGATGCCGTGGTGATATCGGGGCTTGCGCCCAAGAAGACCCTGGAGCTGGCCATTAACGAGGCCAGAAAGACCAGCATCTACTCCGTGATCGATATGCTCAACGTTGCGGACCCGTTGGCGGTTCTCAAGGGCCTGGCCGTCCTGCCGGATGTGGTGGAGCTGCATCGCGCCATCGACATGGAGAAGAGCGCTCATGCCTGGAATAGCATTGCGGAGATCAAGGCCCTGGCCAAAGAGGGCCGAAGGCTGCTGGTGGCCGTGGCGGGCGGCATTCGCGTGGATACCGAAGGCCAGGCCCTGAAGGCGGGCGCGGATATCCTCGTGGTGGGCCGGGCCATAACCAGATCCAAGGACATTCGCGACATGGCCGAGCAGTTCCTGGCGGGCCTGAAGCAGACGGAGATCGATCAGTACAGGATCATGACGGACTTCTAAAAGCGCATTCCGATGATCCTTCCTTTTCTCTTTTTATTACTATTATTAGGAAGCTGCAGTGCCGTCGATGTGCAGGTGGGCCCAGAGGATACGCCTGCTGGAGCAGTGATCTTGGTAGTGGACGGCCTTGGTGCGAGCTATGTTTATCCAGAGCACAGCGCCTACGCGCTCGACGGCACTCCCCTGGGCGGAGCCGTCCTCTTCAACCTCACAGGCGGCGGGGCGCGTGCCGTGGACGTCAGGGTCCCTGTCCCCGAGACCTCCAAGAGCCACAGCATTCTCGTCACCGGCTCCTCCAGCACAGATCCGGAAGCTCTGGGCCCGACCATCTTCGATGCCGCTCGCGAGAAGGGCTACTTCTGCCTCGCCGTGCTGGAGAGGGGAGACTCCATGGCTGTCCTGCAAGAGCAGGATGCGGTTCTTTATCTGGACAACAACGCCCTGCATGGGGCCGAGCCCATCCCCGGATTCAAGGAAGGTGTGCCGCAGGGCCTGCGCTCTCTTTTCCAGGAATGGAGGGACAGGTTCGCCGATTATACCGCTATGCAGGGCCTGGCAGGCTACAAGGGATACAACCAGTGGGGGCTGGAGGCAGCAGCAGATATCGTCGAGCACCTGGCGGGGCGACGATTTCTAATGCTTGTGAACGTGGGCGCCGTGGACAGCGCCGGACAGAACCTGGGAATTGAAGGCTACCTGGAGACCGTTGCCGCCCTGGACGCGCCTCTGGGAAAGCTGGCCGAGGCCTGCCGCAAGAATGGCGCAATCCTGGCGGTCACGGCCGACCACGGTATGAGCTTTCCGGCTGCGAAGGGCAAGGGCGGCCACTCCGCAGTCAAGTATGCTGGCCGACTGGAGAGCCTGCGCGTCCCTCTGGTCTTTCAGGGGCCCGGCGTGGAGGAGCTGAACCTAGGCGGCCGCTGGTCGGAGGTGGATATCGCTCCGAGTGTGCTGGATCTCCTGGGCATCTCCCGGAACCTGTCGGCAGAGGGCAGGTCCCTGCCCATCAAAAAGAGCTACAGCCTGCGGATCACGGGAGCGCCGGGAGCGGTGTCGCTCAGCCGGGATGGAAAGCCGCTGGCGAACGCCTCCGGCGATGAGGTATACAACTTCCGGGGCCTGGCGCGGGGCCTTTACACCATTGAGGGGAGCGGGAGGTCCCAGGAGGTCCTGGTCAACGGCGACCGGGTGCTGGACCTGGCGGGGAAGGGGGCAGCCTATGCGGATTTCAGGAAGATCCTGGGACTGATCCTGATCCTTTGCATAAACCTGACGGGAATCCTGCTCATCATCAGAATTTGGAGAAAGGGTTAGGGATTTCGGGCATTGGCTATGCCTGTCCTCCAGGCCCGCCTCTCTAGAATCCCTGTCGGACATAATAGAAAAATTCTGCGCGCAGTTTTTTGTTTATTTTTGTTATTTATATATTTTATCCTCTCTTGAAGGACGATTCAGCAAATCTTCTGAATTTGCACCGGAGATTAAAAATACATAGAACTGATAATATAATGATTGATAAGGTGAGATTATGGAGATCAGGATTCTCAAGATAGGGGAGAAGGTAACGGGCAGATACAAAGACATGGAGATGGGCGAGGGCAAGAAGTCCTTCCGGGTGAGGCTGGGTAACGAGGAGTTTTACCTGCCCAAAGACGTGGGCAACTCCCTGCAGAAGAGCCTCCAGAAAGGTTACGAAGTCTTCACCATTCAGCGCCGGCTGGATGTCTATGAGATAACGCCCGCTGCCGAGAATGGTTGAAAAAATCCCTCATGCGGCAGATTTGGCCAGAGGATATCTATCTATGCTTGATCCGCCAGGTATCTTGAACTGCGCTTCACAAATCCAAAGGTTTTTCATCTGCCACAGTATCACTTGTATGTTAAGGAGGGTGTGCTGTGTCCAAGAAGTTTGATCTTTTGGCCATGGTGATTTTGCTTTCATTATGCGCAAGCTCCGTAGCTGAACCCCTGGCTATGACCAACCAAACCGCCACGAGTTCGGAAGGAGAGACTATCATTGCAGCCTACTTTTTCTTGTTTGACGGGGCATATGACGAGGCGATGTCGGTTCAGGACAGCATCCCGTGGAAGAAGATCAACCGCCTCTACATTGCGTTTGCGACCGTCGACGATGGAGTCCTGACTGATAAAACAACCAGTGATTCCCCAATAGAGCAGACGGAACAAAAGATAAGAAATGTTGTCGCTCTATGCCGCCGCGATAATCCCGATGCGGAAATTTTCATCTCATCCGATTTTGGTGACCAGTCTGTCGATGAGCAATACCTTGAAGCTGCAGAAGATCCCCAGCGATTTGCCGATAGCGTCGTTGAGTACCTAAATAAGTATGACCTGGACGGTTATGATATGGATTGGGAGACACGGCAGATCAATGATTATGCGCCGGAGCTCCAGACGCTTCTTTCCACCTGTTACAGCACTCTGAAACAGGCGGGTATGAATCCTCATGGCCGCCCCTACAAACTGAGCCATACGATCTGGCCCGGCGTGCATTCTCCCGAGACGGTCGCAAGCTTGAAAGATTGCGTTGACAACATCAACCTGATGACCTATGGCCCTGGGCAGGATTACGATCTTGAAGCATATGCAGAATCGTACCATCAGGCCGGATTCCCGTACGAGAAGATGATCGGAGGGGTTGAAAGCGAGTTCGGCTATACAGAGAACGGGGGGCACGACACCCAGGATTCAATACAAGAGAAATGCGATTATGCAAAGCAGGTCAACCTGGGCGGCATGTTCTCCTGGCGTCTTGACAATGACATGAGGACAACTGACGGCATTACCGAGAGCGGCCCGCCCACCTTCCAGGTCTCCAGCTGGCTCTACCAGGAGATGACCGAGTGAGCTCTCTTCAAGGGGAGCGCATCTCCTGCCTTCCGATCTTGCAAGGGCCGAGAGCTACAAGGTCTTTGAGGACGAGATCCGGGCAGATATGGAAGCTGCGAGGGCAGCTCTGCAGAAGCTTGGGGCCCTAGCTTCTGAGGCTGTGGGCTGCTGAGATCCTTGCGGGGATCTCCATCTTTTTGGGAAACAATCATGACACGAAAGAAGAAGCCTCGGCCCGGGGATGAGCCGGATCCTATTAAGGCCGCCTTAATGCAGGACTTGGGCCGATCCGGAACTCAAAATATCTTTGCGCGAATCGGTCCACCGCCCCAGAGATCAATCAAAACGTGTATGCTCACCCGTTTCTTCTCGTGGCATTTCGACTTCGACATTTATTCTAAGGTTTATGGGATATTTTTTCATAAATAATTCATAAAGTCTAACAAAATCATTAAAAAAATTTAGAAGATTCTGATTGAATTCAAGTTCAATATCCACTTTTGAGTAACTATTCATTAAAACAAAAGCATTATAGTTTTCCTTCAACATAAATATAGCATTTCTGATTTCGATGTCTTCAGTATCCCTTACAGCCGGATTTAAAACATCAGTAACAAATTCTGTAATTATGGGGAAAACATTATCCAATGTAGATCTAGATAGCCCTGATATCTCCTTTAGATCGTTAGTCAATAGTCCCATTTGATGCAGTTTTCGCCTATTATTTACTCTATAATTAATATATTTCAAACTCTTGCGTAATTCATTTAACATATTGCTTATATCAACTGCATGGTTTAGGGAACGCTCTGCTGACTTGACAGCTACTAATTTAATCATGCGCTGTTTACAGGGATATTTATCTTCGAACTTTAGGAGCTTGAATGCATCGCAGTTATAGAAATTAACTAGAGATGCCAGTAGAAAGGCAGTGTCAAGTATAGATTTATAATGCCATAGCATGTTAAGGTCACTGCGACGCTTTGATTCCTTATCAACCAGGAGAAATGTAACTAGCCCGCTTGCTCCTGCGCCCATCATTGTGGCGAAGAAGCTGGCAGTATTAGCAAAGAAATTCGTGGGTGCTGCGGCAGTTGCCAATAGAAAAATCAGAGTTGATCCGATGAGAACAACTAACCAAGCAAATGCAATTGGATATTTCCGGATTGATCTAACCCAGTCCATATATGCAGAATATCAGTCCTCAAATAAATATGTGCGCACCTATCAAATCCGCCCCTATGCATGATCTAGGCAGGGATCGAAAGGATGGAGACTGAATGGCATATTCGATAGATGCACTCTGCGTTCTTTTTATATAGGTATTAAGAAATAGCGGTTGTTGAATATGGGCCGAAATGCCAGTGAACTATTAAACATACTGCAATCAAAGGAGTCTGAGCCCTACTTAATTGGAGCGGCTGCCCAGGCTATTTTTGAATGCGTCGGGTGTGGTCTATGCTGCCAAGACGAGGGATACGCGCTAGTTATTGACCGGGACATAAATAGGATAGCAGAAATAAAAGGATGCACGTTCGAAGAGGCACAAGACGCTTTTACAGATCCTGATCCTGAGAGTAGGCCAGGCATCAGAATGCTGAAGAATACTGGACCAGATAATTTGTGCATTTTCTTAGATAGCGCTAACAGACAATGCACGATCTATGAATCTCGGCCCGCAATTTGTAGGACCCATCCCATGATGAATCTTCCGGGAACGTTTAACGCCCGTTGTCCCGGCATAGTGAACCTTTTGAATATGCTTCGCAATAAGAGAGAAGATCCCAGTGTAAAAAGGCGCATCGAGCGTTTAAGGCGAAAGACGAAGAATTCTTTGAGGCTGAAGATGAAGCTCTTCATTTACACGCTTCAATGTCAGATGGAGGATGTTGATGAGTATGCCAAACATTTCCGAGTTAAGACTCCGTTTAATGATGATAATTTCAAAAAAGAATGCCTTGCATTCTTGTTGTCTTCTATTGATACTGAGGAGCTTGATGATTTAATTTCGAGGAGTAAAAGCCAATTGGTTTGAGTTATTTCATAAGTCATGAGAAATTATTTTTTAAAATGACCTTAAAGACCATGATCTTCCTGACCGAGCGATAAGCTAATGAAAAGGACTCGGCCATAGAAAGATTAAAGATTGCGGAATGCTATGAGAACTTAGTTATTTAACAGTTCATAGAAAATTGGGTCGTGGGTGAAGGTTACTGAAAATCATCTCGAAAATCGGATGCATGGGATTCATTTTGGCAAGAAATATAATTTCACCGCATGTTAGCGGTTTTCAGTAGCTCACGTACGCGACCGAAAATTGTATGGAGCCAATAAAGTATTGAGGATTGCAATTGGGAAAAAATGGAAACTACTGGAGAGAGCTTATAGCTGGTATTGTAGGAGTTTTAGTAGCATTAGCTTTTTACGTGCTATCAAAAGAAATTGCTCTTTCAATTGCCATCGGCATCCTTCTCGCAAGTTTTTCGGTTCAAGCCGCCCTAATTAAGTCAAATATTGAAGATGCCTTAAAACGTAATTTGGAATTATCTTGACATTGTCACGTATTACTATTTGAGATCTTGTTAGACAGAAGCCAGTTAGATCAGTAAATAAAAATAAAATACTAGTAATCCCCTACTTCTAATGGGGGTAATAGAAGGGGATGTTCTTCAAT
>Ga0315294_10002174_pt1 | contig 21438 bp, 17 predicted proteins | sample YL17G13_40_MG_FD_203626 | JGI IMG/M metagenome (GOLD analysis project Ga0315294, IMG submission 203626) | Sediment microbial communities from Yellowstone Lake, YNP, Wyoming, USA - YL17G13_40 | ecosystem: Environmental > Aquatic > Freshwater > Lake > Sediment | place: USA: Wyoming | collected...
ATAATGACGGTGCGCAGGAGATAGTGACGGTTGGCTGCATGTACATTGGCAATTTATGTGATCCCGATCTCAGGATATGGTCGCTTCCGGCTGCATCTGCGCCTTCAGAGTCTGGGTCTTCTGTGTATTTTTTTGCGACAATTGCGGGGATCGTGGCAGTAGTGATTGCAGCATCGACAGCGTTTTTGTTCATCAGAAAGCGTGGAAAATGATTTGCAGTAGTATAGCGCGGGCTAACCAAGATACCTTTCTATATTTTGACGAGTAACCCTCAGATAATACACGTAAACATGGAAAACTGGAAAATAACGCGTTTTGGACATGCCAGCAAAGGACAAGAAAACACAAGGATAAACAATGAAATACGAGGCAGCCTTAGCAGAAACCGCGTAACCGTTTCCCTGCAATATGTTCATTGACCTAATGGAATGAGTGTTATGGCATTTTATGGCAAATCTTATATGCGTTTTGATTGCATACACGTGCCTTAATGAAAAATAGGAAGAATACAAAAATGCATGAAAAACTTGATGTTAAATCAGCAAAAAACAGAGGAAACAAAACACTCTACACAATCGCTTTGATTCTGATACTAGCCATGCCTGCACTCATGGCAAGCTTGCCACGCGCAAATGCTGAGGGCGTTGACACAGCGCCTTACCTGAGCTTCAGACCAAACCCGATAGGAGTTGGTCAGCTATTGTTGGTCAATTTCTGGATTACGCCAATCCCGCCAGTAGCTGGTTTTGTTTGGCATGGCTATTCAGTAGAAATCACTAAGCCTGATGGAACCAAAGAAACAAAGGGACCATACAATTCCTATTCGGAAGGGACAGCATATTTCGAATACGTACCCGCGTCGGTTGGTACATATTACCTCCGATTTAGCTTTCCTGGCGAAACAGTGTCAGGTACCTACTATAACCCTAGCGACACTCAAAATCAACAGCTTATAGTACAGGCGGAACCCATACCTCAATGGCCAACGATTTCGCTTCCAACAGACTATTGGTCTCGCCCAATAAACGCAGAAAACAGAGAGTGGGCTGCGATCTCGGGAAATTGGCTGATGGGCGGATATAATGCCTCAACAAAAACAATACGGTCCAGTGGTGGTTTCAATCCGTACACAACATCACCAAACAGCGGTCACATAGTATGGAAACGTGAAATAACACCTGGAGGGATCGTTGGAGGGGACTTTGGGTCTACTTCCTACTACACGGGACTGGTATATGAATCGAAGATGACGCCGCCAGTAATAATGAATGGAAGACTTTATTACAATATATTCTCCGGCAGGTCACCTAACAACCCTACAGGCTTCGTTTGCGTAGATCTGCGCACAGGGAAAGAACTCTGGCGTCAGAATGCCACTATATTCTGCGGTCAACTATTCAATTACGTCTCAGGCAACCAGATGGGCGTCGTTCCATACATATGGAGCTTTGGTCCTACGTCCACATATCAACTGTTTGACGCATTCAACGGCGACCTGTTGTGTAGCTTTAGGAACTCACGCTCGGGCACAGTTTACTTCGGTCCAGATGGAACCCTATACGTTTACGTTCTCGACGGAACTAACAAATGGCTGGCTATGTGGAACTCAACAAAGGCCTTCAACACGAATGGTCTAATTACATATCAAAGCACGATCGCCGAAGCTGCGGGAGTGGGGCAATTGAGAATTAAGGCGGGAACTTATGAATGGAGCAGTGGAATACAATGGAACACCACAATACAGAATGTTATTGGACAGGCAATTGCCTGTTTCAACGGCGATGTGATAGTGACTTTTGGAGGCGCCCCAGCGGGACCTTCAAATGCAACTCATGTTCCACAAGTTGCCGGTAGCGTGCACACAGGTTACAGTGGGAAAACAGGCCAATTTTTGTGGATGCACAATCGAACATTTTACATTACGGGCGGTGCGCAAATGTGTGCTGTTGGAGAGGGAATCTATGCACAATTTGACGTTACGACAATGAAATGGCATGGAATGGATCTCAATACTGGAAACGAAGTTTGGGTGAGTGACCCACACGACTATCCTTGGGGTTCTTTCACAACGAATGCGCTAATAGCATACGGCAAGCTTTTCACAACAGCCTATGACGGATACGTCCACGCATACGATGTCAAGACTGGGAAACAGCTGTGGAAATTCTTCAGTGGTAACTCTGGGTATGAAACTGCTTATGGTCATTGGCCGTTCTTCTGGGATGTTGTTCTTGTTGCTGGCGAGAAAGTTTTCGCAGTGACGGGTGAGCACTCTCCAAGTGAACCTTTGTACAGAGGCCAGAAAATGTTCGCCATAGATGCAGAAACTGGAAAAGGGATTTGGAACATTTCTGGGTGGTTCCAGACTAACGCTGTCGCGGATGGTTACCTCCTAGCTACAAACGCTTATGACAATCAGCTTTACTGCTACAACAAGGGACAATCAGCCACCACAGTCACTGCCTCACCAAAAGTCACAGTGAAAGGCTCAAGCGTACTAATAGAGGGGACTGTCACTGACCAGTCTCCAGGGCAAACCTGTCTGGACATTCCAGCCGCAGGTACACCAGCAATCGCTGATGACAGCATGGCTTCTTGGATGGAATACTTGTACATGCAGAAACCAAAGCCTACCAACGCAACTGGTGTTCCAGTGCACTTGACAGCTATTGATCCCAACGGCAACTCTCAGAACATCGGCGCAGTCACAAGCGATGCTATGGGTCTATACAAGATAATGTGGACTCCGCCAGTTCCAGGCGCGTACACAATCGTCGCAACATTTGCAGGCTCAGACTCTTACTATGGCTCTTCTGCAGAAACTGCCTTCGGTGTATCCGAAACTTCAGCAGCTCCATCGACTTCGCCATCGCAAACTGCAATACCTACACCAACCATAACAGTCGCTCCAACAGCAACCGCTTCACCGTCCCCAGCTCCGCAGCCTGAAGCAGGTCCATCAACTGACATGTACATCATCGCAGCCGCCGCAACAGTCATCATCGCAGCAGTAGCAGCCGCAGCAGTCTTCCTCAGAAAACGCAAGTAAAACTGTAAATCCAAAATCAACCTTTCCCCTTTTTTAGTCCTTCAGGCATCAAACGGGGCTGAATGGGCTTCTGGCGGTTAAACTCCAAAAGTGGTAGCGAAAGGGTTTTCATTCTCTCTCCAAAAATTTCTGTCCGCCGCCAAACCCCCAGCAAACCCAAATCGATTTCTAAATTCTAACAGGCAACCCACAGATAATACGCGCAAACATGCAAAACTGGAAAATAACCCGGTACGGTCATGCGAGCAGGGGCAGGGAAAACACCCGAATAAACAAAGAAATCCGCAGCAGCCTTAGCAGAAAACGTATCACCGTTTCCCTGAAATATGTACGTTGATTCTATTGGAACGAGCTGGTTATAGTTTTTAGGCAAATCTTATGTTTGTTTAGCGCTCTCGGCGCAGCTCACAAGCAACTTGGCAAGGCGGATTTGCGGCGCATGGAATGAACCAGTCAGGTGCCCGTGTTCTGATGGTTTGTTGTTTCCTGAGTTGATTGAGGCAGAGTCGCAAAAATGTTATATATTGAAAGTGAACATACGTGTTTCCAGTTAAAATTTTTAAGGAAGAAAAAAACTATGCAAAACCTAACGAAACATACTCTTACCAACAAATTTCAAAAGAAACAAGCGTTAACTGCAATTGCTTTGATTCTGATGTTGACTTTGACTGCACTCTTGGCAGGCATGCAATCCGCTAATGCTGCGGTTTATGCAGAAATCCAGCCGAATGCACATGTGATGATCGCACCAGACCTTGTAGGAGTTGGTCAACAAGTAGTTGTTACATTTAGGCTTGACAGAGTAACGCCAACAGCAACGAGTCCAAGCGCAGGCGATCGATGGCAAAATCTTAAGTTAACAATAACGAATCCCGATGGAACAACTGAAACCAAAGGACCTTACACAGCCGATTCAACTGGAGGAACATGGACTATTTATACGCCCACGAAAGTTGGCAACTATACATTCGAATTGAGTTTTCCGGGACAGTGGATTAACTATACCAGTGGTGGCGTAAGCTATACTCTTTGGTACAAAGCAACAACTAGCCAACTAGGAACACTTCGTGTCCAGGAGCAAAACATACCTGCTTATCCAGATAATCCAATACCCACTGGGTACTGGACCAGACCGATAAACGCTGAAAACAAAGGCTGGTGGCAAATAACGGACAACTGGTTAATGGCGGGTTATGACTACATGAGTAGAACTTTTGCTGTTTCAAGCACGTATGCACCCTACACTGCAGCTCCAGATAGCCCACATGTATTGTGGAAGCAGATCTTAGAATTCGGAGGAATCGTCGGAGGCTCTTTTGGCGATATAGCCTATTACACAGGTTTGTCATACGAACAATTCTACAATCCGCTGATACTTCAAGGCCGAATCTATTATGTTGAGCACGGTCCATCCACCACAGCTGCATATGGCACTCATTGCATAGACCTCTATACTGGGCAGGAACTTTGGTTCTTAAACAACACCAACATAGTATTCGCACAAGTTCTCGAGTTTGATTCACCCAACGAACATGGTGCTCTGCCTTTCTTGTGGAGTATTTCAGGCTCAGGAACCAACCAAACTTGGAGAATGTACGATGCACTTAACGGAAGGCTGTACTTGACGGTCATCAATGTTCCCGGGGGGTCAGCTTCAAGAAGAGGCGCAACAGTGTTTGGTCCTAACGGCGAAATCCTATCCTATTATCTCAACAGTGCAAATGGTTGGCTGTCAATGTGGAACTCAACCTTGGCAATAGTCGGCCCTCCACCTAACGATTACTGGAGCCCTACGTATGGATCGACAATTGACGGCAGTAGAGGAATACAATGGAATGTAACCACTCCGAAGTTCAGGGACACAATTGTCATTTCACACGTCAGTGGAGGATACATACTTGCATCAAACATTACCAACAACAATGCATTCCGCTTCTCGTTTGATCAACTTGCTTTCCCCGCGACACTGAACAGGCAAGGAGACGGAAGCTACCCAACGTCAATAACCCCGCTTTGGCAGAAAACTAGAGATATCTACATGGCCTCCTACAAGTGGACCAATACGCTTGACGACGTTTACGTAATGTTTGATGACGGAACGCTGCAATTCCACTGCTATAGCATATTAACAGGCGACGAAGTATGGGTAACTGACCCACTGCCAACAGGCTGGTCAATTTTCACTTTCAACTTCTACATAGGCTACGATAAGCTCTACGCAGCAGGTTACGACGGTCACGTACGAGCGTATGACATCAATAACGGTGACCTAGTTTGGGACTACTACTTTGGAAGCGCAGGCTACGAGACTCCTTACGGTACATGGCCCAACTATGCGGGGGTTAACATAGCTGACGGAAAGGTTTTTGTATGTAACGACGAGCATTCTCCTGACTCGGTCCTGTGGAGGGGAGGCAAACTGGTTGCTCTCGACGCTAACACAGGAAGCTGCCTGTGGAACATATCGGGATGGCTGCGACAAGGAGCTATTTCAGACGGTTACTACACCGCACTTAATTCATTAGATGGACAAATATACGTCTTCGGGAAAGGGCCGAGCGCCACTACAGTTGAAGCTCCGCTTACTGCTGTTCCTCTGGGATCTGGCGTGACGATAACAGGCACGGTTACTGATCAGTCTCCTGGAGCCAAAGACACACCGGCAATATCCGACGCAGATATGGGGGCTTGGATGGAGTACCTGCACATGCTGAAGGCAAAACCACAAACTGCTAAAGGCGTTCAGGTAACTTTGGTCGCGATTGATTCAAACGGAAACGTCGAAGACATCGGTAGTACAACAAGTGACTTGTATGGCCACTATGGCATCTCGTGGACTCCGAAGACTCAAGGACTATATCAGGTAATAGCCAACTTTGCAGGAACAAACTCTTACGGTGATTCTTCAGCTTCAACATACCTAAGTATTGGTCCAGCTGCAGCTTCACCCCAACCAACATCCACGCCAACCTCATCGCCAACATCAACACCTCCACCAGCCACAGCATCTCCGACTACTTCGCCTTCGCCAGCGCCTACTCCACCAGGAACAGGATTAGCCACCGAATACTACGTTGCAATCGCAGCTGTCGTTATCATCGCAACAGTAGCAGCAGTAGCAATCTTCCTAAAAAGACGCAAATAAACACGTAAAAACCAAAAATCTATCTTTCCCCTTTTTTAGTCTTATAGGCATCGAGCAGGGGCTGAGTGGGCTTTGGCGGTTAAACTTCTAAAGTGGTAGCGAAAGGGTTTTCATTCTCTCTCCAAAAATTTCCGTCCGCCACAGCCCCAGCAAACCTCTCCACTGAACCACAAGTTCTCTCTGCCTTTCACAATTTAAATAAGGGGGTATAGTTTTTTCCAAGCAGCAGTTCCAAGTTAACAGAGATTCAAGCAGGTATAGAAGAAAAATCGCAGCAGAGCACAACCCCGCAGCACACAGCAGAAACGCACAAACCGCACTTTTCAGCAACCAACCGCAGCCAAAAACACCCAATTTACAAGAAACCAAAAAACCGCCCCTTCCCCACCATAAAGTTTAAGGGTTAAGGGTTTGTTTAGGTTCCAAAGTATTCTAATGTTGAGGTTTGTAGTGTGAGCATTAAAGGGGAAACTGTGGAAGAGCGAAAGGCCGAAGTCCTCATCAAACTCCGAAAGTACAAGCTACTTGAGAAAGAAAAGTTCGAAGGCGCTTTCGGCTACATCGTAAACATTCCAGATGACAAAGAAAAAGCCATGATCTGGTGCATCCTTGGTCAGGCAACCGTCGGCATAGTCGCTATGAATCAGCTTTACAAGGTTTTGAAGGATAAAGAGCTTGAACGCGCCATCGTCATCACTGAAGGTCGCTACACTCATGCTGTCAAGCAGGGCGCCAAAAAGAAGAAAGTTGAATTGCTGCTGAAGTCTTTCCCTGTCTTCGACATTTTCGAGCACGCGCTGGTGCCTATGCATGAGATTTTAACCGAGAAAGAGCGCAGCCAGCTTCTTGCACAGTACAAGATTAAGCCGTACCAGATGCCGCAGGTAACATCAACTGACCCCGCAGTCAAAGCCATAGGAGCCAAACCAGGAGACGTTCTACGGATAATAAGGAAAAGCTCCACGGCGGGCAAGCACATAGCTTACCGCTACGTAGTAGAATAAGAAAAGAAGAAAACTTCTTTATTTCCCAACAATTACTTCTGTTGATTTGACTATTGCTACTACTTCGTCGCCTACTTTCAGGTCTAAATCTTCGATAGCCTCTTTTGTGATGACCGCGGTTACCGTCGCTGGCACTTTTACTTCGATTTTGACTTTGGCGGTTATGACGCCTTTTTCAACTGCTACGACTTTTCCTTTAAGGTTGTTTCTTGCACTTAACTTCACACTATTCACCTCCGAGATTTTCGCATCAGCCAAAAACTCACCCAAGCAGCCCTCTAAACGCGTGTACTCTGCGAGCAGGCTTTTGCCTGTTGCCGTCAGCTTTGCGCCTCCGCCTCCGGATTTGCCGCCTTTATGTGTTTCAACAACTGTTTCTCCGAGGGCACTGTGGATTTTTTGTATGTAGTTCCACACGTAGCGGTAGGACATGCCGAGTTTTTCAGCTGCTTTTGAAAGAGATTGTTGTGTTTCTATTTCTTTTAGAATTTCAGCGCCGCCTTTGCCCAATATCGGGTTGCCGCGGTATTCTATCCAGATTTTGGCTGAGGGCTTGTGTTTCTTTTGAGTGATCATCTGTCTAGAATTATCTGCGCGTAAAGTTTATAAAGTTTGACCGTTATGAATGGAAATACCTAACGGTGAAAATAAACATGAAAGCCTGGCAAACAATCCTAATAGTAGCAGTACTAGCAACAAGTGTAGTAATCGCGGGAACACTCGTCTACTTTGACTTCTTCGCTCAAAGACGCCTCAGAATATCCACTACCACAAGCCTCTACGACACTGGACTATTGGACGAAGTGAAAAAGCAATATGAAACCACCCACAACATCGACGTCAACATCATATCGGCTGGAACAGGCATCGCCCTGCAACAAGCACAAGCAGGAGACGCAGACATAGTACTTGTCCATTCGCCATCCCAGGAACAGACGTTTCTAACAAACGGCTATGGCGTCTGCCGAAAAATAATTGCCTACAACTACTTCACCATAGTCGGTCCAGCATCAGACCCTGCGGGAATCACTGGGAAAAACGCCACCGAAGCCCTGAAGAGCATACTAGCCTACGGAAGAAACAACACAAGCACCATGTGGGTCTCTCGTGGAGACAACTCAGGTACGTTCACAAAAGAGCAAAGCCTCTGGACGTCAGCAGGCTACAACCAAACAACAATATCCACAGAATCCTGGTACGCGACAACAGGTTCAGGAATGGCGTACACATTAAACGTTGCTAACCAGAAGGAAGCCTACACAATCTCCGACCTTGGCACATATCTAGCTCAGCAAAACGCATTATCCTTGAAGTCTATAGTGAACGGCGGAAAATCCTTGCTCAACGTTTACAGCGTAATGGCAGTTAACCCCGCAAAAGTCAGCAATGTCAGCTTCAACGACGCGATAGACTTTATAAAATGGCTCGTTTCAGATACAGGTCAACAGGTGATAAGCAACTACGGCGTGGCGAACTACTCGCAAAGCCTCTTCTCCGGCGCAGTTCAACCTCTCAAGGACAACAGTCCTCAGCTCGATATTTCATGGATACAAAGCTACGCATTCTTCAACAGCACAGAATGCCCAACGCAGTACCGCGATGACCACCCAGAACTCTATCCTTAGAGGAAAACAATAGTGGACCCTATACTCGATGGCATAACGAAAGCATTCCAGCTGATCTTCTCAGGCGACCCAATCGTCTATGGCATCGTCCTCCGCTCCGTCTTTTTTTCTGGTGTCGCAACCATTCTTGCCGCACTCTGGGGAACACCCATAGCAATGTTGCTAGGCCTGCGTGAATTTCGGGGAAAATCACTAGTCAAAGGCTTCTTCAGCACACTAATAGGCATGCCTACGGTAGCTTTGGGCTTAATTCTTCTCCTCATCTTTTCAAGAGCGGGACCGCTGGGTCCGCTTGGCTTGCTCTACACGCCAGGAGCTATAATCTTAGGCGAAGCCATACTAGTAACGCCCTTAATCATAAGCATCATGACCCAAGCCATTGAAGCCGTTGACCCGGAAATGATGAATCTAGCGAGAACACTTGGCGCGTCAGAATCCCAAACATCAATAGCAGTTTTAAAAGAAGCGGCGAACGGAGTAATCCTAGGTAACATCGCAGGCTTCAACCGCGCCATAGCCGAATTAGGAGTTGCCCTACTCGTCGGCGGTGGCATTCTCGGCACGACTGATGTACTCACCACAGACATTTCCCTATACACCCAGCGTGGGGGTCCAGAAGGTTTGGCGATGGCGATAGCACTCGCAGTCATACTGCTTCTAATAGTCTTCGGAATAAACTTAGGCATAGTGCTTGCTAGAAAAGCAAGAATACTCTTTACCTTTGGCAGAAGCCCCCAATAAAGCACCGTGAGACCTTAACATGACGACACTTGCAGAACTAAAAAATATAACAAAAACCTTCGGAAACCGACTAGTCTTAGAAGACATAACACTGCAGATCGAAGAAGGCGAAATACTGGCGTTGCTCGGACCTAACGGTTCCGGAAAGACCACAATGCTGAAAGTCCTGGCGTTCTTGGAAAAACCCACAAGCGGACAAATAACCTTCCAAGGTGAAGAGGTAACAGACAGGAATGCGGAGAGAATGCGTCTGCAAAGCGCCATGGTTTTTCAGCGTATCCTGCTCTTCAGCACAAGCGTGTACAACAACGTAGCTTACGGCTTGAAAACGCGAAAATTGCCAAAAAACATCATCAAAGAAGAAGTCACCAAAGCGCTGCGCCTCGTTAAGCTGGAGGGTTTCGAGCAGCGCCAAGCCAAGAAACTTTCAGGCGGAGAACAACAGCGTGTGGCGTTAGCCCGAGCCTTAGTCCTGAAAACTAAGCTTCTCCTCTTGGACGAGCCCACTGCGAATTTGGACCCTAAAAATGCTTCAATCGTTGAAGAAGTGATTGCCACGGTGAACCGTGAACTGAAAACCACCATTGTTATGGCGACGCACAACATGTTCCAAGCTGAAACTCTGCCTACTCGCATCGCGGTAATAAATAATGGGAGAATATCCGAGGTTGGCGAGCCAGGTGAGATTTTTGGCAAGCTCTCGAAGAACTTGGCATGCTTCGCTGCTGTTGGCAACACTTTTGTCGGAAATGCCGCAGACACTGGGTCTGGAACAACACTTGTCGACATAGGCAATAGTGTCAGTGTCGAAGTGACTGTTCAGAGGCGTGGTGAAATCAGGTTTTTCGTTAGCCCACAGGACATAATTCTTTCGAGAAGTCCTGTGGCTTCCAGTGCAAGAAACGTGTTCAAGGGCAAAATTACGGGCATCGTGGATTCAGGTTCGATAGTTAAGCTCACGGTTGATGTTGGTAAGTCTTTCGCTGTTCAGATAACCAAGCGGTCGTTTAATGAGATGGGGCTTAACTTGAACGCTGAAGTGTTTATCGCGTTTAAAGCGTCAAGCGTGCAAGTTATCTAGACTGGATTTTTTCTTTCTTCTGTTAATTCGTACAGGATTACTAAGGCTTCTCCAAGGGGCATGTTCAGTCTCGCCGCCAGTTCATCAGGCGTTATGTCTGGTTTTTCACGCAGTATTGCTTCTCTCGTGTACGCTTTATGCGTCGGATACATCACGGTGGCGTGGACCGTGTCCACAAGTATCATCCAGAGCTTTTCTTTCGTGTACTCTTCAAGATTCATGCGGCATCAGCAAATAGAATGCGGTGCACAAGGTTAATAGTTTACCCTTGCCCCCTGTCTCGTAGGGAGACCTGTTTTTTGAAAGCCGCTGTTTACCGTGGACCACGAAACATCAAAATTGAAGACGTTGCAGAGCCGAAGGTTAAGGGGAGAAAAGTTTTGGTGAAATTCAAGGCTGGAAGCATATGCGGAACCGACATGCACCTCTACAGGGGCGACTGGAAAATAAAACGCGGTCGCATTATCGGTCACGACGCCTGCGGAGTCCGAGCGGACACTGGCGAAAGAGTCGTAATGATGCCCCTCGCCTACTGCGGCATGTGCTACTTCTGCCAAAGAGGCCTGCCAACTTTCTGCGAACGATATGGCACATTTGCGGGCATAGATAGAAACGGCTTTTTTGCGGAGTCCATAGCCATACGCCAAAGAAACCTAATCCCCCTGCCGGACAGTGTAAGCGACGAAGAAGCGGGCATAATAGAACCCGTAGCGCTTGGGCTTCACGTGCTGGATTTGCTTAAGCCAAACGTGGGCGACTGGGCAACAATCATTGGTCAAGGCCCGATTGGCTTGTTGATGACGCAAATAGCCCAGCTCAAAGGCTGCAAGGTTATAGCTATAGACTTAGAGGATTACAGGCTCAAACTCGCCGAAAAATACGGCGCAGATGCCTGCATCAACGCACAAAAAGAAGACGCCGTCCAAAGAGTAAAAGAAATCACGAAACGCGGATCCGACGTGGTTGTTGAAGCGGCTGGATCAACAAAGACCGTGGAACAGACGCCCTTCCTCGTGAGAAAAGCCGGAAGAGTCGCGTTGGTCGGCGAGTTCAAAGGGTACCTCGACTTGGGAAACGCCGACGGTGCATCCTTTTTCACAACCTACATTTCTCCGGTCGAGTATCCTACTGCCGTGGCGCTTCTGGCTAACAAAAGCTTGGACGTTAAGGGAATGATAACGCACAAGTTTAAGCTTGCAGAGTTTGAGAAGGCGATACAGACCGCGGACAACGCAGCCGAGAAACCGCTGAAAGTAATCATAACGGAATGAAACCTGCCTTAAAAGAAGAGGCAAACAGGAGCACCCACATCGTCCGCCAGAGCTCCAGCAAACCCATGAGCCTACAGGTAGTTTTTCAGCAATTTATTTACTTGTATGCTAAGGGTGGCTCATTGTTGCTTGCTTTCAAATGCTTCAGCGGGTAATAATTTATGTCCAATTAGAGGGATAACTGTTCTTTCCATCCGTTTTTCGTCGGTCATGTTGAGACCGACAAGATGTTAAGTAGTTACAGTTGCAATGTTGCTTCCATAAAAATACGGGAGAAAAAAGAAAATGTCTGAAAAAAGAAAAATGCGTACATCTTTAAATCCGATAAAAAAATCAAAGCATACTACTGCGATAATGACGGCGTTTGTCTGCATTTTGCTTGCGACTTCTTCTTTCTTAGTGTTTACATCGAGCACTGTCACTGCTTCTGATTCAACTGCTTACGGCGACGTAATGCAATACACGTGGCCACAGTTCGGAGGCAACGAATCTTGGACACGATACGGAACTGGACCAGCCCCAAGCACAGGTGATATTCTATGGAAAACCCACATCCCTGAAGTAGTATACAACGTAATTGCCGTTGCCGATAAAGTATTCGTGAGAAACCGTACAGCAGTTTTTGCTCTCGACCCGTTCACTGGAGACATCCTCTGGGCAGCCAATGTATACATCAGTTGGACAGGTGGTATGTTTGCGGCGGATGATAACCACATTGTTGTGGGCGTTGGTGAAGAATCATCGTGGAGAGACCTCGGAGCCATTTGTCTTGACGCAAATACGGGGAATCTTATATGGAATAGTACTGAAATGTACGTTGGACAGGCTACCCAAGGTAGTGGAGCTTATGTTCCAGAGACAAAGCAGTATTACGGCTATAGGTTTTATGATAGGTTTTATGAGATGCCTATCATAGATTTTCAGCAAATGCTTGTACGTTGGGACCTTTCTGATATATCACAACCGCCAAAATTAGTTTGGAAAACACCTATGATTACCATTGCGATTGACCAAGGTCTTGTTTATGGCGATGGGAAGATATTTTATGGTTCGGCAGGCGGATTCACTGGCGCTCTTGATGCCACAACAGGAGATGTTCTCTGGGAAACTCCTACAAAAGGGTCTAGGATGTATAATGGTGCGTACTACATGGGTATGTATCTCCACGGCGCATTGGGCAACGAATTCTACTGCTTTAACGCCACCACTGGTGAGATTCTGTGGAATTTCAACCCAGGCACCAACCATGGAAATTGGGCTTGCGGACCTGCTGTTGCTAACGGTTTGGTCTACGAATATAACTACGATACTAACCTCTACTGCTTAAACGCCACAACTGGACAGGTAGTGTGGATATACAAGGGAGCAGGGAACATGTATCCAGGCTATCCAACGGTTGCAGACGGTAAAGTATACGCCACCACAGGCACCAAGGATTATAGGAATCCAGATACAGGTGAGTCTGGCACAGACGAGTCTGTATGCCTCAACGCCACAACTGGGGAACTTATATGGACGCTTCCAATAGCAACTATGTTGCATGATGGCTTCACATCCGCCTACGGTAACCTCTACTTTCTGATAAGCTTTGAGGGTGCCGACCCCCTCCCCAACGAGGCTGTAAGCGACATATGGTGCATCGGTAGTCTCGATGGAAAGCCAAAAGATTGGTCTATGTACCTCGGTGACCCAGCTCATACATCTTCGGGTGCAGGTCCCACCAATCTGGAGCTTAAATGGAAGACAAATGTTAACGGTGCAGTTATCTCCTCGCCAACAATCGTGGATGGTGTAACCTACGTAGGGTCAGGGGACAAAAATATCTACGCTCTCGATGCTGAAACTGGCAATAAGATATGGAACTTTACAACAGGTTTCCGTGTTTTCTCTTCACAGGCAGTGGTAGATGGCAAAGTTTACACTGGTACTGACGATGGCAACATATACTGCATTGACGCAAAAACAGGCACTCAACTGTGGAAGACGTTTGCTGGCGGTATCACTATTGCTAACGCAGGTTGGCTTAGCTACGTAATGAGGTCTTCTCCAACTGTGGTTTCGGGGAAGGTCTACGTGGGGTCGCTTGACGGTAACCTCTACTGCCTCGATGCCAACAACGGAGTTGTCAACTGGAAAACCCTATCGCCTGGGCCAATCTATAGTACCCCAAGTGTTATTACCAACGATGGTGTCTACTTCACCTCATCAAACTCTGTATTTCCTGGCAATGTAACATTTTACAAAATCAACGCCGACAATGGAAACGTAATCTGGACGAAAAGCATCTCAAGAGATTTTTACGGCTATATATTTAACTTTGAAAGCAACCAATCCCCAGTAGTAGCTGATGGCAAGGTCTTCACACTCGATGGTAGTGGTCACATCTTTTACTGCATAAACGCCGCCAACGGCAACACCATATGGACATACGAAACCTATAACACACAGACGGGCGCTGTTAACTACGACAAAGACGAAGGCAAGGTGTACGTTCCAGGATTATTCGTTTTGGACTGCCTCAACGCCACCAATGGAGAAAAACTTTGGACGACTTGGCTGAACCGCGAGATAGTGAACTCAATTACAAGGGCTTATGGCAAAGTCTACGTTTGCAATGATGAGGGCTTTCTCTACGTTTTAAACTCCACTACAGGAACGAAGCTATCATATGTCAAAATAGGCGGTGGTGGTAGCATCTGGTCTTCGCCATCCCTCTACAACAACAATCTGTATATTGGAACCCATGCCTTCGATGTTTACTGCTTTAAAGAGGCTGACCTTGGCAAAACGACATATTATGGTGCTTCAGCGTCTCCTTCGCCTTCACTGTCCGCCTCCCCCTCCCCAACTGAAACGCCTATCGTAACTTCAACGCCCTCACCTTCAACTACGCCACAAACCGTAGCAACTTCAAATGACCTATACCTAATCGTCGCAGCCGTCGTAGTCATCATCGTGGTGATAGCAGTCGCCGCAGTAGTGCTTCGCAAACGCAAGTGAAACCAATTTTCCTTCTTTCTTTTTTTGTGAAAACAAAATAGTGTGAGAGATAATTTGGGCTGAGTGGGCTTTGGCGGTTAAACTCCTAAAGTGGTAGCAAAAGGGTTTTCATTCTCTCTCCGAAAATCTTTCCGTCCGCCAAAGCCCCAGCAAACCCTTCTCAAAGATTATGCCCGGTTTAGTCTACAGAAACATCCACATGCTCTTCAAACTTGCACCTGTAAAATTCTAAAGTCAACGAAATTTGTTTTTACCGCAAAGTATATTTCTTGTGCCAAAATTGCATAAGCAGTCTCAAATCTTACCCGCGTGTGAGTGAAACCTTAATGCCAATAAAAGCCGTTATATTCGACCTCGATGGAACAGTCGCCACCTTCAACCTAGACTACAAAAGCGTCCGCGGCGAAGTCCGAAGCCACCTGCTCAACATGGGCGTTCCAGCGTCACTGCTGATTGTCAACGAAAACATCTTCGAAATGCTCAAGAAAACAGAGATTTTCATGAAAAACCAGGGAAAACCCGCAGCCGCCATGGAGGAAATCCGCAGAGAAGCAATGGGCATAGCTGAAAAACACGAGATGGAAGCCGCCAAGCAGACAAGCCTGCTTCCTGGAGCAGTAGAAACCCTGAAGACCCTGAAGCGAACAGGCTTGAAAATCGGATTATGCACCATCAACAGCGAAAAATCCATGGACTACATCCTGAAACGCTTCAACCTCGCCAGCTTCTTTGACGCTACAGTTTCAAGGGACAAAGTGAACCACGTAAAACCAAGCCCCGAACACCTCGAAACAACGTTAAAAGCATTAGGTGCAGCCGCGGCGGAAACAGTGGTTGTCGGAGACAGCATCAGCGACATGCAAGGAGCCAAAGACCTGAAAGCAATCGCCGTCGGATTACCCACAGGAGTTTCCACTACAGAGCAGTTAATCCACAACGGCGCAAACTACATAATAACCTCGATAACAGACTTACCGGTCCTGATTGAGAGATTAAACAAAGCACAAGCAACTGTTTAACGCATCCGTTTCAGTTTCTAATTTAGCTTTTTCACTTCCAAAGCAACAGTTTTATGGCAGTTAATACACCGCGTCTCCAAAAGCTCGAACCCGTTCAGTAAGTCAAAACGCCTCTGCGTATACCACCTTTGCTTCGCATGGTCACAAGTAGCCTGACTGACAGACGTTAAGCTGTCTCTTTCCATTCTCCTTTCCCTCAACTAAATCTCTGCAAGAGTTCGCAGATAACTCTTATGGAGAAATCTTCTACCCCACAAAACTGAAACACCCCAAACAAGAAATTACACACCAAGAACGCAGAAACGCTTGTTTAGTGAACGGGCGCAACTTTCACCCGCGCAATTTCGTAAGAAGGCAATTCTTGAATGCGTGCCACTTGTTCACGAATCATTTTCAGAGTTGGTCAAATTTGAAAGCGGTGACTAATCTTGTCTTCACGCCTCGATATGCTTTATGTTTGGGTGGTTTCAGTTTCTCTGAGCCTTTGCTTGTGATGAAAACTGATTCTCCATGCTCCAAGTGCTCCTTCACGGTCAGGAAATCCACTTGTTTGACCTCGTGGACTACGACTTCTTCACAAGGGTCATTCCGCAAAAACAACACTTGGAACTTCCGCGGATTTGCGCTTTTGATTTCCAGCATTTTGCTCATCATAGGCTTCTCACATCGATTAACGGCTTTCTAAACGCTCTTTTTTGGTTACTATCACTAAGCGTTTGTGAAAATTTTTAAAACTATGTGACTGTCACAACACAACAACACAGTAGCCACAGGAGCCGAACATTGCCTATTCAAGGATAAGCTTGAGAATTGCGCCTTTTTCCTTCAGCGAGTCAACGATTAAGTCTGGTTTTGCTTTCTTAAGCTCGCTTCTCGAGTATACTCCTGTCAGAACGGCGATGCAGCCCATCATAGCCGATTTCGCAGCTTCAACCCCAAAAATAGAGTCTTCCACAACCACGCACTTTTCAGGCTTGGATTCCAGTTTCAAGGCGCATTTGAGGAAAACTTCAGGGTTCGGTTTCGGTTTCGCAACTTCGTCAGCCGTGACAACTGTGTTGAAGAATCGCTGGGTGTTTGTGGTTTTAAGCAGGTGGTCGATAACTCGACGATTGTTCATGGATGCCAATCCGAGCTTAATTTTCCCCTTCAGTAATTCCAGAAGCTCGGTTGCTCCTTCGAACAGTTTAATTTCGCTGCTCATGTCGATTTCGGCTTGAATCTTTATTTCCACAAGTCTTCTGATTAATGCGTCGTCAAAGCTTACGTTTTGTGCTCGTAGTATTTCCTTGAAGGTCTCTGCTGAGCCTATGCCGATTCGGCGTTCAATGAACTCGTTGCTCGCGTCGCATTGCACTTGGTTGAGGGCTTTATGGAACGAAAAAAGTATGGCTTTCCTTGTGTCAGCCAATGTTCCGTCCCAATCGAAGATAATGGCGTCGAACATTTTCAGCCCTTTCAGTGGAAAATTCTAGTTTTACTGCGAGTTTTCCAGGATTTTTTCTCTTATAAGTTGGCTTTTTTTGGCTGCTTCCTCAATTGCCTGCATCAGCGCCTGCCTGATCTGGCTTCCTTCAAGCACGTGTATGGCTTCTATTGTTGTTCCGCCTGGAGTTGTCACCATGTCTCTTATTTTAGCTGGGTGCTCATTCAGTTCCAACACGAGTTTTCCAGTTCCCAGCATTGTTTGCGCTGAAGCGTTCAAGGCTATGGTTCTGGGCAAGCCCAGTTTTAGTCCAGCGTACATCATGGCTTCCACTATTATGGAGAGGTATCCGGGTCCGCTGCCGCTGAGTCCGGTTATGGCGTCCATGTATTTTTCGTCAATTTCCTCGCAAGTTCCCATAATGCTGAGTAAGGCTTTGACTGTCTCTTTGTCTTTTGGCGTTACGTCTTTCTCGCAGCAGTATGCCGTGTAGGATGCTTGCACCAGAATGGCGAGGTTTGGCATTATCCTGACGAATTTTGCTTCAGGAACCGTTTTCTCTAAGAACGCGAGTGGGATGGTGGCGGCTGTGGAGATCACAAGTTTCCCCTTGATTTCCTTGCTTATTTCTTTCAAAAGTTTCTGTACATCGCCAGGTTTAACGCATATGAATACTACATCAGCGTCGGCAGCTGCTTTTCGGTTATCCGCAGTTGCGGAAATGCCTAGTTCCTTCATTTCTTTGATTTTTTCGGGTTGGCAGTCTGCTGCTGTGATATTGCCTTTGTACCCGCTTTTTAGGAGGCTTTTGGTTATGGCGCCGCCGATCATTCCTGCGCCTAGAACCGCGATTTTGTCTGTCATCAGCCGAGTCCACACCTTTTGCTTTTACTACTTCCGTTTTCTCTCTTAAACTTTTGTTGCTTGCGCTTTCACGGATGAACTTTCGTGGTTGTTACGAGGTTCCGCATAATCTTCTGTATCGCCAGTGCAGGTGCGTTTGTTCTCACGCCTCTCGAATTGAAGTGTGTTGGAACCGCTTGGAAACCGTCGTTGCGTAGGGCTTGGAAGAACGCTGCTACGGAAGGCATGGGCAAACCTAGTTTCTGGCTTACTTTGTCCAGAACGTGATATGTTGCTGGTGCATCTGCCTCGTCTTTTGCGAGGGAAAGGAGTTTGGAGATTTTTGCGTGGTTTTTGAAGGCTGTGCGAGCGTTTTCTTTCTGCATTAATTCGCAGAATTGCTGGTCAAAGATTTTTCCCAGCCACAAGGGTCCAGCATACTCCATTGGAGCGCCACATTCGGGACACTTCTCGAGGGTTTTGGCGAAGGGTTTTTCAGCGGCTTCTCGATGGAGGCAATTAAAACAGTGCAGTACATAGCCGAGGTTTTTAACACTTTCATCCGCTTTTTGTGCGCCATAGCTTACTTCCGTGTAGACTCGGATGTAATGGTCGCTGCAGTGGCTGAAGACGACGCGTGTGCCTACCTCATGTTTCGCCGCGAACGTGGCTATGCAGCCTGCTAGGAAGCGGACGGCGAGTTCTTGGCAGTATTCGGTGCGTAGGGGTTTTCCGCCGTATTTGCGTAGGCAGGCTTTGATGTGGACTCCGCAGAGGGGTGCCATGTCCGTGGCTGTTGCGGCTAGTAAGCCTTTGTTGCGTAATGCGCGGATGGCTGAGTCCAGATATGGCACCGGAGTTCCAAACGGGTCGATGTCGATGATGTCGAATCGCATTTTGGGTGCGCCGTGGTCGCTTAGGAGTCGGTTAGCATCTTTATGCTTCACCGTGACTCGTTCTTGAAGTCCATTTAGGAGAACGTTGTGTGCTGCGAGTTTCGCGGATCTCGCGTTTATGTCGCCGCTTACTATTTTTTTAACGCCGTGGATTTCAGTGGCGAAGCGTATGCTTCTGATTCCCGTGCCCGTCAAGGGGTCGCATATTGATATTTCCCTGTTGGCTGCGCGTTGGTAAGCTTGGAAAGCCAAGACGGTAACGTCGCGGTTGAATTCCATGACTGGGTTGTAAAACACTGGCGCTTTGCTGGGCGCGTAGTCTGATGGCTCAGTTATGAAGGCTTTGAGTTTGGGAACTACGATTTGCGCTTTGCCTTCTTTGATTGTTTCAGTTGGAAAATCTGTTTCGGAATTTTTCTCCATTTTTTGCGCCAGTTAGCTAACTGTTTTGGTTACTGAAAAGAAATTTGTGGGCATATTAGACTTCTGGTTTACTTGGTGAAAAAGATTTGCAGAGGCGCGTGCTGATTTTAACGGGCAGAACAATGGTACATACTGGCGGTCGCATTGGTGAGTTCTCTGATAATCGTAGCCGTAGCTTTTGTAGTGCTCAAAAGAGAGTAAAATTGCTTCGGGCTAAACCCATGTAGTTTTGATTTCATTTACCGTTTTAAAATGCGGGTCATCTGAAAGGCAGGTTGCTTTCAGGATTAACGCGGTGGCTGCGATTATGCTGTCTGCCATAGACATGCGGTACTTGTGCCTGAGTTCGGCGCTGCTTTTGGCAATTTCCGCGTCCATTTTTACTACTTTGAAGTCTTTTTCAAGCAGGGTTGCTCGTAGTATTGCGGTTTCTTTTCCTTCCTGCTTCAGCGTGAGATAGTATATTTCGTGTATGACGATGGCTGAGATGAAGCGTTCTTTGGCTTTTTTGATGGCTTCTTTGGTTTTCTTAAGCATGGAGGCTTCTTGGCTGTAGTAGTGTTCTAGAAAGAATCTTGTGTCATAAACCGTCTTAGGCATCTAAGTCCCTGAGTTTCTCCAACAGTTTTTTCATTTCGTCAGGCGTGGCAAATTTTGCGCCTGAGCCTGCCAAGTCAAGGGTTGATTTTTTGGGTCTGAGGAGGATCCCGTCTTCGGTGTCGACTACTTCGAGTCGTGTACCTTCTGCGATGTTGTATTTTGCGCGGAGTTTGATGGGGATTGTTGTTTGGCCTTTTCTTGTTACTATGACTTCGTTTTCCATGCTTAGGTCACGGTACTACTGATATGCTGGTAGTACTTATAAGCTTTACACCACACATTTGGGTCCTACAGTGCATCAAGTACTACTTTATTCGTGTACTACCAGCAAATTTAAAAAAAACGTTTCATGGAAGCACTGCATTATAACTGTCACCACGCAACTTTTCACGCCAATAATTGCCCTCCAAGTAACAGCAATAAGCGGATTCGCAGCCTGACACCCCACAGAGCGTCAAGAAGAGAACTTTCCTTGTAGCTTGTTGTTGTGTCAACACAGTCACAAATTTATATAAACTTAGACACTGGTGTTAATCGTGTCCTGAAGCCATCAAACGTTGCATCAAAGTTTGGCGGATCAGGCGTTAACCAAGACGCGGAAAAAGTCCCCTCATTCCCCAGAAAAAGGTTCCTTTTCCAGTTCGCGTCCGTTAACGAGCCTTTGATCCGCCAAGCTTCAGTTTTGGCAACTTCAAAAAACAATCAAGACTACACCAGTTTTCCCCAGCAAAACTGCCTCACAGTTTCCAGCACGAAAAACAAAATTCTACACACAATCTCCTCTTGGCTTTCACTGAGCGGTTCAACCTACATTTCTACCTATAAATAAGGGGGGTATAGTCAAAAAATAGCACTATAGACCCAACCTGAAACCCAAGCTTCAACCCTCGTGGACGCTTAACCATCAAAACAAGCGTAGCCGCAAAGACAGCCAGAGCAGCCATTGAAACATAGTTCAACGTACGCGCACCTTGCCTTTTATCAGCAAACGTTGTTCGCTTATAAAAAATTAGCTTAGCGAAGACACTGTAACCTTTGAAAAACAATGTTTCGGCAATTCAAGGCTCAAAAAGAGAAAAAAATAAAACGAGAAAAGAAGAGAAAAGTGTTTACTCTGGCTTTTTCGCCTTTTTCGGCCTCAGAGAACGCACCGCTGCCCCAGCACGCCACATCTCAGAATTGCCCATCTCTTTCAGTTCATCAGCGAGTTTTTGCCTGTAGTTTGATTCCTGGCTTTTCTCTAGGACAATCCGTGTTTCTTCTCCTGTAGCCACAAGCTCATACAACGAGTCGAATAGTGGTTTGGCGCCAGCGC
>Ga0315294_10002178_pt1 | contig 21433 bp, 18 predicted proteins | sample YL17G13_40_MG_FD_203626 | JGI IMG/M metagenome (GOLD analysis project Ga0315294, IMG submission 203626) | Sediment microbial communities from Yellowstone Lake, YNP, Wyoming, USA - YL17G13_40 | ecosystem: Environmental > Aquatic > Freshwater > Lake > Sediment | place: USA: Wyoming | collected...
AGGGAAAATAAATCCACAAAGGACAACGTATGCTAAAATTTTTAGAAAAAGACTTATAGAACGACAAAGATTTAAGAAAAACTGAAAAAAGTAAATACTGATAGGAAAATATACCTGCGCATCATCCTTATATGGAGACAAACCGCTTTTCAGGATATTTTTCATGCGCCGATATTCATAAACATCTATATCGGGATATAAAAAAAACTTCTCCTGATTTAATTCTTTTTGAAGAGTAAATAAAAAATCGTTGAAAGAATAAAAACAGGCAAGCCGATCACATAAGCGCTTCTTAAATATGTCCTCGGCATCCTCCGACTTCAACGCTTTGATTACCTCTTCAATAAGGCGGGCATATTTCTTGCGATAAACCAAATATACCGACTCCACATTTTCAACGGCTTTATTGCAGGCCCCGCGATGTATGTCAAAAACAGGAAACGAGTCCACCTGAATCATAAAAATTCTCCTTACCTTCACTAAATCCATAGCAAAACCAGGTAAGGCGTCGGGATAGAAAACAATATTTCTTTGATGGTGGTAAATATAAAAAGGCTCTATCACATACACCTTACGTCCGCGCATAAGATGATAAGGGATAGTCAGCCTGTCAAAAGCCCTAACTCTTTCGTATACAATGTTCATATTTTATAAAGATTTGTTATACAGATTCCAATACTCGCCCTTAAGCGCTACCAGTTCGGCATGCGCGCCTTCTTCGCATTTGTGCCCGTTTTTGATAACAATGATTTTATCCGCTTTTTTGATAGTCGATAACCTATGCGCTATGGTGATAACCGTTCGGTCTTTCGAAATAATGCTTAAAGCCGCTTGAATTTTAGACTCCGAGATATTATCCAAAGCGCTGGTCGGTTCATCAAAAATAAATATCTGCGGGTTTCGAATAATAGCCCTAGCGATAGCGATACGCTGCTGCTGGCCGACAGAAAGCTTCATCCCTTTTTCCCCAACGTTCGTTTCATAGCCGTATCTTAAGTCGCGGATAAAATCATCGGCAAAGGCAATTTTCGTGGCCTTGATAACGTCGTCCATTGCATAGCGGTTGTCCCCAAATAGAATATTATCCTTAATCGTTGAATTAAAAATAAACATATCCTGGCTGACAAACCCGATAGACTTAAGCCAGCTTTTCATCATGATATCATTTAAATCAATCCCGTCAACCAGGATTTTACCTGCCGTCGGCTTCAAAAGTCTAAGCAGCAAATTCGCGATAGTTGTCTTCCCGCTTCCGGAGAGCCCGACCAACGCAGTGGTCTTTCCCTGTTCAATCGTTAAATTTAAGTCGAGAATTTTAAACGACCGATCGCTATAAGAAAAAGTTACATTACTAAAACAGATTTTATCCTGCAACTGTCTAAACTCTTGCGTCCCCATTTCGACGTCTTTATGTTTCTCTAAAAGGTATTTCTGAACGCCTTGAGCATCCGGCATAATCTCCATCACCTTCATCCCAACGATACCTAATTGGGACGCATACGGTAACAGCCGGGTTAATGCTGCCACATAAACCGCTATACTGCTCAGCATCTCCGGCGTAATTTCCTTATTTCTGATGAATAAACATGTAAAAATGGCAAGCAAGAAAAAACTGAATTCAATCACGCTTTTGGGAATTGTCAAAGACATCGTATACTTCATCATGATCGCTTTCAACTCTTTATTAGCCCTGTCGAATTCCTGAACCCACTTTGCTTTCGATAAATAAATCATAATCTGTTTAATACCGTTAATAAATTCATTGGCAAGAACCTGTTGGCGAATAATCATACCCTTTCGTTCTCCCCCTAAACGCAGAGACGTTTTGTGTGCAAAGGTATTAAAAATTAAAAAGTAAAATGATAAAAAAACAATTATAAATACAGTGAATTTTGCATTGATCAAAAAAAGCAGCATAACAAGAAAGGTGATATTGAATAAAATAGAGATAAAGCCAGCCAATATTTCAATCAAACTTGCGGCCCTTTGTGGGCCGGAGAATAAATCATAAAATAACTGGCCATGTCTGGTGTTCACAAAAAACTGGTAATCTTTCTGTGCATAAACTTTAAAAACCCTATCTTTAAGGTAATACCCTATCTCGCTAATCCCTAACGCGGTAACAAACTCCATAGCCAGGTAACTCAGTAAATTCAAAGTACAAATAATAAATAAAAATATACAGGAAGCAATAATAGGATCTTGAACTGGGATGATATGAATTACTTGATATAACTTGTTAAACACTGCCCCTTCAGCGACTTGTTGGCCGGAAAGCAAAGAAAGAATTATGGGAAATAGCGCCAAGATACTAAGCCCGGAGAAAAAACCATTGACAATACTTAATACTATAATAAGGACAAATATATGCCGCTTAGGCCTGATGATATCTATGATAATCCTGTAATCTATATACTTTTTTAATTTATTGAAGTTCATAAAAATTAACTATTTCGTATTTATTCTTATGGGCCTTTAATCTCTTGCCTATGATTTTAAAATAGTCCCTGGAAGAGATTCCTCCCTCCGATGGATTGATCACTGCCTCCAACACACTATCTTTAATCACCGCGCCTTTACGGCAATCTTGTGTAAGGATAAACGACCGTTTCATTTTCCGGATATTTTCACGCTCCTCCCGAGTAATTATCTTCCCTTTTACCCCCAACGACTGTTCGATATACCTGATACACTGAACCAACTGCTTCATTTCTTCTTTATTCGCAGATAACGCATGATCTCTGATCCCCGGCATCGTTTTATCCAGCGTAAAATGCTTTTCAATAACCCTTGCCCCCAGTGCCACCGCCGCTAAACAAGCCAAGCCCCCTAAAGAATGGTCTGAATACCCAACGGATAATTTATATTTTTCTTTCAGGTAAGGGATGCTTAATAAATTCAGGCTCGCCGGGTTTTTCACAGGATACGCCGAGACGCAATGCAAGAAAACAACCTTCTTGTTCAAAAATTTTCTGCCCTTATTATTAAGGATAAAATCTATAATAAGCCGGACTTCTTCATCCGTAGTCATTCCTAAAGAAATAATCATAGTCTTATTTTTTTGTAAAATATGCTGCATCAGTTTATAATTTAACAGGTCCAATGAAGCTATTTTATATGCACAGACTAAAGATTCCAACTCATCCGCGGTTTCACAATCCAAAACTGTCGACAAAAACGCCAATCCCTTTTTCTCCGCGTATCGAGCAAGCTCTTTATTTTGTTTCTTGCCCAGCTCAAACCGGCTCCTTTGAGCGAAACGCTCCTTATTTTCCCGCGCAATGAGCTTGGAAGTCTTATATGATTGAAACTTGATACAATCCACACCCGCTTCGGCTGCTTCATCTATGAGGCGCAAGGCATTTTCGAAACTGCCTTCATGATTCACCCCCGCTTCGGCAATAATAAAGACCTTTTTACGGATATCCACATTGGCTATTTTCAAGTGCTTAACCTCCCTTTAAAAGAAAGCCGGCAGTTCATGGTGTCCTGCAAAGATGCTCCGTCCGCCGGTTTACGAGTCGGAAATTTTTCCGGGTATTTATCCACAAACGCGATTAATTCTTGCTGCGTGAAAGAACGGCCGGGCCGATAAATATTCTTGAGAACAAATGTGATTTTTTCTAAATCCTCCGGAGTATCCAGCGTCAACGATATATTCCTTCTTAAATCTTCCGGGACTTCCAGCTCGACCTTCCTAAAATTATCATTTTCAATATAATAGGTCAGATATTCGGTGTTCTTCCTTTCCTCCGCAAAATCATAGATCAACTGAAGCGCCTGCGTTGAAAACACCTCACATTCCGAACCGGAAATGAGCCCTTTGTCATGGGAATAATCGGCATTGGTATCCAGCAAAAGCTTTACCGCATCATCCAAATGCTGCGGTGATAGAAAAATATCATCGCCGGTCACGCGGATAGCCACATCGAGCCCTTCCGCTTGGCAGGCCCCTAAAAGGCGCGCAATAACATCCGAATCTTCCCCGCGATAACAAACGATCCCGTCGGATCTTGCCAATTGTTCGAGTGCATCATCCTCAGGATTGATGGTAGTACAAAGGATTATCTTTTGCGGTGTACGGCATAATTTAGCCCTTTCAATTAAATAAGAAAGCGCCGGCTTCCCTAAAATAGGTAAAACCGCCTTGCCTGGCAATCGCTTGGAATTAAATCGGGCGATTATCAAAATCCCCACAATGGCTTCTAAATGAGACAATGTCACCGGAGTATCGGGGCCTAAATCCACTTTAGCCTTATGTCCTAAAGCCCTCTGGATATCCAAAGGGAACGCCTGTGTTTCCGCCCTTTTATAATCCAAATCCGCCTCAACGAGAACTTGCCCTTTCTTAACAGAACGCGTTGTCACCAAATGTTTTTTCATTTTAATCCGGTACGTTAGCTCCCCGCTACAAAAAGCGATATCAGGGCTTCCTAAAGCCCCTTCACAACGGCGTATTTCTTTAACCAAAGCAGTCAGCTCTGCCGGCTCTAAAGAAGAATAATAATCGATACCTTTTTTGCTCCTGTCCAAAGTGATATGCTTCTCAACGGCGCATGCCCCGGATCCAATCGCCATTAACGGAAGCGTCCGGGATAAAGGGTTCTCCGCGTCAATATGATCCATAAAGCCTACCGGCAGGTTAAATGTTTCATTCAAAGTCTTTATCCTTAATAAATGTGTTTCCTCAACCGCCGTCGGAAAATTCTGAAACCCGTGCAAAAGGCATACGCGGTCGCGATTACCATCGTTCAATAATGTTTTTAATGCCTGAAAAATTTCAAATTCCGATGCCCCTCCGCATGCCACCAAAATATCTTTCTCCCACTCTGCGGAAATCCGTTTTAATAAAGGCAAATTCATCAGATCACTGCTGTGGATTTTAATCCCACCGGCATCCAGCTTCTTGACGAAATCGAAACTTTGAAAACCAAAAACATCGCAGAAAAATTTTAACCGGTATTTCCGCGCCAATTCCCGAACTTTCATCCAATCACTGTTCGGCATTGCCAATTTGTCAAAATGAGCATAACGGGAATGATTTCTGACTAATAACTCATCTGCTGAAAAACGCTGAAATTTGACCGCATCCGCCTTGGCCTCAGCTGCGGCGGTAATAAGTTTTTGGGCGTCTTCCACGCGTCCTTCATGGGCATTAGCAACCTCGGCAATGACCAAAATCCGCTGCTTATTTTTTAACTCTTTGCCAGACATAACTCTCCTTCACAAAACAGGATTTACAAGGTTCAAATTCATCCAACCGCCTGGAAAAAATCAACTTGCGCAATTGGCGCATTTTTTCCGAACGCCAGATATCTTTTAAAGAATCTTTCCTGGCATCTCCTATGACCCATCGGCAATACCAATCGGAACAACACGGCATCACAAGCCCATCGCGGCTTACCACCATACGCAACCACGGCTGAGTGCATCGCGCGCGGCCAACAGCGATTTGATCGTCTACCTGCGCTGCCTTCCCCTGCCCACGGTCCGTAACATCGGTAACGCGGATATCGTCGACTCTGCCATGCCAGCGTTCCATAAACGCTTTAATTTCACCCTCATTTTCTTTCATACGCACATATTGAACACGGATAAAGGGCTTCTTAGATTTTTTTTTGTTTCTATATTCGATAAAATAGTTGATATTCCGGACCAGCTTGTTAAAATCACCGCCTATCCTTATTTTGGCGTAGGTTTCGGCGGTATCGGCATCGACCGAAAAAATCACCCGGTCTATCCCCGCATCGATCAGGCGCTCAATAGCCTCTTTCGTAAACGGCAGGCCGTTGGTGTTAATCTGCACTTCGCCTATCTTCATCTGTTTTGCAAAAGCAACAAGATCAGGCAGATCTTTATGCAGGGCCGGCTCGCCCCTCCAGTTAAATTTTATTGAAGAAACACCGCCTAAAGCCGCTTCTTGGATCATTTTTCGCGCGAAATCTTTATCGATAAACCCCACATTTTTCATTTCCTCAAGCCCGTGCACGCACATCGCGCAGCGCAGGTTACAGGCGTCCGAAACCTCGATATCCATATGAATCGGGAACCGCGGCACAAGGCTTAAGCGGGGAAAAATATTCCACTGAAGCCTGTACCAGTAAAACTTGAGATCAAAACCCCTCTGCAACATCTCCTTAGCATAAAAGACTATTCGCTCTAAGGCAAACGGGTTTTTATAAGAACTTTTCATAAAGCTCGTTTTCCCCTGATTTCCTTCATAATAAATTCGGCCATCCGAAAATCGCTTTCCGTGTCGATATTGACCGAATCTTCCGTGCTCATGCACACCGCTCTGACATCGTTGCCTAAACCAAAATCCTTTCCGTTGTAATTTTCAAGCAAATCCCTTTTCCTTAAATATACCGCTCCGTTATACGCATAGGCCGGCGGCCGGTCCTGCTTCTGCAAAAACGTATCACCGTTAAATTCTTCAAAAAAATTATCTAACCGGCTATCGGCCAGCAGCTTCTTGGCGCGATAAGGATGCCCGTGGATAATTTCATGGACCGTTACCACCGAATCGCACCCGGTTTCTATCAACAAGCTCACGACTTTATTTAAAATTTCTGCCGTCACAAAAGGGCTCGTAGGTTGTAACGATAGAATAGCGTCATAATGCTGGCTCTGCTCATCGAAAAACCTCATCGCGTGCTGGCAGACAGGAATTAGCGAAACTTTATCACCGGAAATACTTTCGGGACGCACAAATGGGATTTCAGCCCCGCACTCTTCAGCTTTCCGGATAATTTCTTTGTCATCCGTCGAAACAATCACTTTGTCAATCAGACTGCAATTTTTAGCAGCCTGGATAGGGTAATAAATAAGCGGATGCCCGCATAAATCCCTGGCATTTTTCCTGGGGACACCCTTGGAGCCTCCGCGCGCCGGAATAACGGCCAATACCTTTAACTTCCTGGGCATATCACACTCCTCATATTCTGCTATTTAAGAGCAATGTTCTTTGATCAATTTATCGAACAGAACATCGTCAGTTTCCGCCTGCCTGATTAATGGATAATCTTTTTTATCGACCTTTGTGTATAAAACAAAAGTTTTATGCAGTTTTTCGATCTCTTCTCTCGGAAACTGCGGCATATTCAAAATACTTGTTTCGACCGGGTAATTATAGCTGTCATGTTTCGGATCAAAAAAACCATGGTCAATGCACATCTGCCTTAATTTAGATCCGATGAAAGGCTTAAATATTCCGACAGCATATGTTTCAGGGTGGCAACGATGGACCAATTCAATAGTATCAAAAACAAGCTCGCGTGTTTCGAACGGCAAGCCCAACATCGCAAAAGCGGAGACGATGACCTTGCTTCTGTGAAAAATATCAAATGCTTCGATAATTTTGCTATTCGCGACCTTCCTATTAAGATATTTTGCCCGGAACTCTTCGTTTCCGCACTCGATGCCGACCGTCATCAGGTAGCACCCCATATCCTCGATAATCTTCACTTTCTCTTCAGTGACAGAATTCGGGTGCGTCATTCCGTAGAATGGGATGCCGACTCTTTTTTTATACTCTTGAGCGAAATCTTTGAGCGTTTCCACATTCATCGATAAAAACGATTCATCCAGAAAATAAAACATCTCAATATTGTATTTTTCTTTAAGCGTCACTAGGTCCGCGATGGCCTTTTCCGTGTTTTTATGTCTTAAATACTTCTGAGGCGCGGTCATATTTCGTAACGCGGTGCATGAACAATAATCACAGGAATACGGGCAGCCGCGGCTAAACTCAACCGAACCGATGCGCCACATATGGCCGTTTAACGGATTGTGAATATGCTGTTCGGAAAAGAAGCCCCAATCCAAAACCGGCAATTTATTCAGATCCACCAACTCTCTTAAAGCGTTTTTATAAACCTTGCCGTCTTGCTTTATCCACAAGTTACGGACATCCGTAAAATGTTTTCCGGCTTGCATCTTTTCCAGTAATTCCTCGACCGCGTATTCGCCTTCCCCGCGGCAAATCATATCAATGGAAGGCTCGGCCAGCGTTTCTTCAGGGCACAAAGACGGATGAAGCCCGCCGAAAATAATCGGGATGAACGGGTACTTTTCTTTTATTTTCCGGGAGATATTGACCGAAAAATAAAAGTGCGCGGAAAGGATGGAAAATCCGATCAAATCAGGCTGAAAAGATTCGATTTTCTTAAATAAATCACCGATCAAATCGGAATCTGTATAAACCTTCGTAATAGGATTTTCAACCGGTTTGTAAATACGAATTTTCTCGCGAATAGCGCTGCGGTCTTCTTTTAAGAATTGTTTATAAAACGTCGTATCAAAAACCTCGACCTGATGCCCTGCCGACTTAACATATGTCGCCAAGTTGGCCAGCCCTATGGGGAAAGATGAACGCGAGCCTGTATTCATATAAACAAATAGAACTTTCATTCTCTCTCCGATGCCATTATTTAAACTTTCCTGGCAAATACCAGCATATTGCCGCTTAAGCGATTATCCTGTAAAAATTTCTGAAAATTTGCCTGTATTTCAGGGCTTGTTCCAGAAACCAAGTGCCTGACAAACGCCGAGGTCGGCTGAGGGCAGGCGCCTTCTCCTATTTGCTTTCTGACGATCTCAATATCCAATACTCCCGGCGTCCTTTTTTCAATAATCTTAAATCCGGAACGTGTTAACAAGCTATCGATCGTATCCACGTTAAAATAATTCAGGTGGCATGGGGCATGGATATTTTTATAATATTTTTCCAGCGCTAAAGTATCGAATCCGTGCAAATTGGGCGTTGTGAAAACAATAAACCCGCCTTTTTTCAGCAGCCTGTTGATCTTTAATAAAAATGCTTGCGGGGAAAAAATATGTTCTATAGTCTCCAGGCTTATCGCAATATCATATTTAGAGCCCGCCGGATCGAATTTTTCCAGGGTAGTTTTATGAACTTTTAATCTTTTCTTTGCCGCGATCTTATGAGCGCTTTCGCTGGGGTCGATTCCCTCTACCTGAAATCTGCTTCTCTTCTTTAAAACATCCAAAAAAGACCCGACGCTGCACCCGATCTCAATCACCCGGCCCTCAACCCTACCGATGCTCTTAAAAAACTGAAGGATTTGTTTCGCCCGCGGAGTAAAAACATGCTTCTTCCGACCCTCTTCGTTGTCCAGCAAAGACTGCGTTGAGGCCGCCACTGCCTTAGACTTTAAATAAAAATTGTTAAGGGCATTTATCGGAGGACGCGGATTGACATAGAGCGTATCGCAGACAGAACAGCGGTAATAACTAAACTGGCCTTTCTGAAAGTCCTTATAAACATTTGAGCTGGCGCAATTGGGGCAATGGACAAATTTAAATTGCTTGCGGAAAGGATTGATGAGATTATCAATATCTTCCTCTATAACGGTGAAAAAATAGTTCCTGTGAGAGTCCTTCCTGATCTCTCCCTCTATATTTTTATACTGCTTTGCCATAACATACACTCCTTAAGACAAGCATTGCATAACAATATCCGCCACGTTTTTCGCCTGGTTATTTGTAAAAATTTCCCTGATCCTTAAAGGGCCCGCGGTCTCTTTCTCAAAAAACGGATTTTTAAGGGCACTTTTAAGCTCCTGGGGGTTATTCACGCCCAGAACCAATTGCAGCTCACGGAACATCGTTGTTAACCGCCCTTCCTTATCCAGCATCGTTAAGCCCCCTAAAGAATTCTTAGGGACTGTCTGGTACTTTGTTTTTAAAATACCGTTCATTTTTTCCATATCATAATATTCGATGACGGGTTTGCCCATCATCAAGGCATCAAAAATAACTCCGCTAGGCAGAGAAATCACATATTGGGCGTTATTGATAAGCTGAAAAACCGGATCCCAGCGGACATCGACTCTTTCGGCCGGATATTTGCGGATAACCCGGTTTAATAACCGCATGTCCTGCCGGGGATGCGGTTTTAGAACAATCTGATAATCCGTCACTTCCAAGACCGTTTCAATCACCTCTTGTAAATGCCTGGTAAAATCAATATCTTTATAAATAAACGACCCCTCATTCTTCAAAAGGAATAATACGTTTTTAACCGGGGCTGCCTTTTGCGCCGAACGATAGCGCTTTTTCAAATAGGCAATCCAACCAGGGTCAAACTTCGGAGTGCCGGTCACAAATACTTTTTTCTCAACATCTTTAAACTTCACCTTATCCCACGCCTGGTCTATCACATAATAATCCGCGAAATAGGCTTTGGATTTTTTAAATAGATCCGCAACGTTTTTTTCCGTCCACATGAAATCCGCGAACGCCAGCGCCGGCGCCGTAGGAAAAGCGATCACCCGGCAGCCGTTCTCTTTTGCAGGGTTATAAAGCAGCTCAAAATATCTCGAAAGCCTTGACTGGTCTTTCAATATTACTGCCGGATTTTTTTCTTTCACCCAAGCTCTTAAAGGCTTTCTTGCGAATTGCAAAATCATTTTCTGTTCCACATAGCCTGCGATGTCCTTCGAAAACAGTCTGCTGATAATATTTAAAGGCCTGACTAACTTTACGAATAAACGCGCCCACGCAGGAAGAAAATCCGGCAAGGAAAAACACGCCCCTTGTGTTATTTCATCAATAATCGTTTTAGCCGTCTCGTTCCCTTTTAAAATATCTTCATCGTCATAACGGAGGATAATGAACGCCTGCTTAAACTCCGGATAATTGTTTTTCAAATACCAGCATACCGGCAAAATCCAGTCCACCGAACCGCCGGACGCTTCAATAACGGTCAGGATCAACGGATAATTGTCTTTCTTAAATCTTTCCCGCATTTTCTTTCTTTCTTTTCTCGAGCAGCATCTCCGCAATTTCGTGATCAAGCGGGGTCATGATCCGCACGCTTTCTTCCCGCAACATGATAATATGACCGCGCCGCTGGCCCTCCAGGGTTTTCCCTTTCAAATTTTTGGTTTTAATAAGCAGCATTGCGCCGTTACCTTCATAAATATTCTTCCGTTCAAGACGGAAACTTTCCGTATTTCCTATCCGTTCCATACCGTGCTTGCCATGCATATAATACATATTATTGGTTTCGACTAAAGATACAACACTGTCGGTATCAAATACACGGAGGGTATCAATAGCCTTCAAAATATGCTCTTTGCGTTTTAAAATGGATTCGATATATAAAATCATGATTTCCTGATATACCCGGCGGTTTAGATACAGCGCCTTAAAAACGAAATTAATAGTCTTCTCCAGGAGAACATTGCGATAGGATAATTTTAACGGCCTCCGAACAGTCGCGACCTGAGGATAATGGGCCTTCACGTGCTCTAAAATCGCGTCATCTTCCGAGCACACGATCACTTTATCAAAACACTTGGCTTCTAACGCCTCATCAATCGTGTAATCAATAACGGCCTTCCCATGTATCTTTCTTAACGCCAAACGATATTCAAAATCCGTATGGGCGCGAATAGGAATAATCGCGATTCTCTTGATATTTTTGTTCTTTTGAATATTCCTTTTGATTTCCGCCTGGCGGTTGAGAATCAGGCGGCGGGCATCCAAAATCTTTTTCTTGTCCCGGGTGATATTATGCCCGTGCTGACGGTAGAAAAATAAAGGCAGGTTAATGTTGCTGACCTTATGGTGATGGATAAATTTTATCCAGATATCATAACAATCTTGGCAACTGACTTCTTCGTTATAACCGCCATGTTCCAATAAAAGGTTTTTTCGAAATATCGTGCAGGCGCCGTGAGCCGGCAAATCGAGCAATTTAGCTTCAGACCCCAGCTTTTTTCTCCGCTCAAGAGATAAAATTTCGCCATGTTCGTCGATCAAGTAATAATCCGGGTATACGAGACCGACATCGGGATTCTCTTCCATGTACGACACCATTACCAGAAGGGCGTTTTCATCCAGATAATCGTCCCCGTCAAGGCGCATGATATATTTTCCCCGTGATAGCCGTAAGGCGATATTAGAACTGGTCGTTAAACCTTTATTCTTCTGACGCACGATCGTCACTTTGGGATTATTCTCATATTTGGAAATAATCCTGTCGGTTCCGTCGGTAGAACCGTCGTTAATGATGATCAGCTCCCAGTCCTTGAAGGCCTGCCTCAAAACGCTCCGGATAGACCGCTCCAGATATTTTTCAAAATTATATGTCAAGATGTAAACCGTCACTAACGACTGTCCGTTCATCTATCGCGTCTCCTGAGTTTTTTCTGTAATTCCGAAAGTTTTGATATCGCCTAGGTCATTCATGCGTTTCTGATATTCTTCCAGCATCTCATAGCTCACTTCGGTAAAATTCTTAATCCAAATCTTCTGTAAAAGACGCACGTCGAATAAATCCGCGCCGTTTAAAATAGCCCCCGCTTCCTTGTCTTCCAATAACTTCGTAAATACCTGCGATCCGGGTAGAGGAATCAATATCGTTGCCGCCGAGCGGTAAAACCCTCCGACATCTTTCAGCGTGCCTAAAAATTTATATGTATTGTTAAGCGACTCTTCGGTTTCTTCCGGAAGGCCTAAAACAAAACTCGGAAAATAATGAATACCGTTTTTTACCAGTTTACCGGCGACTTTAAGAGCAAAATCGGCAGACGCGCCCTTGCGGGCCTTCTGAAGCATTTTAGAATCCCCGCTTTCAAACCCTAAATAAACCTCATACACATTAAGCTTCTTCAAATACGCCATAGATTCGTCTGAAATACCATTAACTCTTGAATAAACCAAAAAGCTTAAATCCTCTAAGCCTTTGGGCCGCGCATCCACAAATTTCTTAAACCACTTCACATTATTTAGATTATCGTCGCTTATATCCCAGATATGGTCAGCCTGATAACGCTCCTTTAGAAATTTTATCTCCTGCCAGATCATATCGATGCCACGGTACTTCACGCATTTTTCCAAACGCGCGCAAAAGACGCACCCGCCGGAACGTTCCCGCCAGCTGCAGCCTTTACCTGAATAAATCGAAAACGGACGTTTAATATCAAAGACTTTGCCCTCATAGATTTTTTGGGCGTTCTCGATATACGTTTCCGCGTCAACATACTCCCGGGAAGGGATAATCATATCTCCCGGCTTGTTGTCATAAAACTTTCCCGAATAAACAAAATCTGCTTTTGAGCCTGTCCGGTATACTAAATTAGGAATATCAGAAAAATCTTTTCTGATCTTGCCCAGCAGTTTCCCCGCTAATAATGACATCGGGATCTCGCCTTCCAACAAAACAATAAAGTCCACAAAATCCCTGTTCGTCATAATATTTTTCCAAAGAACCGTTGCGTGCGGGCCGCCGTAAACAATTTTAGCCCCATAATCTTTGGCGGCTTTTGATAACTTCAAAACATTTTCATAATTAAACGAGTTTACGTGGAAGGCGGCTATATTTGCGCCTTTAAATTGTTTTTCGTCTATACAATCCGTATCTCCGTCAATTACACTTATTTCTAACTCCCCGGAATAATCAAAATCAAGTCGCGTAGCTAAAGATAATAGTCCAAGCGGAGGATACATCCCCTTCCTGGAATGGGAAAAATTTTGGCTTACTTCCGGATTGCAAAGCACTATTTTCATTGTTTTTCTCAATTAACCATGGGAGCAGGTTCTAACTTGAAAACCTCCTGACTAATGGGAATCATCGCATAAGCTTGTTAAAATCAAAACGAGTATTTATGCGGCACAAAATAGTAACTTCCGCGAAATGATTATTCAGCCTTAACTTATCTCCATACACACAACGTATTACGAAACCCGCCTTTAAGAAAAGATTAACCGATGATGCGTTTTCAGTAAAAACACCGGCTTCTATATAATGCAAACCTAAAGTATCAAAAATAAACGAAACAACCTTGTCAAGGGCCTCTGCAGCATATCCCTTATTCCAATGTTCTTTTGCAAAGAGACATATACCGACATCACAGCAATAATGATAGTATGAAATGCCGCTTAACCTAATGGTCCCGATAAGCTCGCCTGCAGGTAGAAATATACCGAACAATATTGCTGTGCCGGAATCAAGATTTGCCCGCACATATTTCTTGATAGATCGTATAGTCTGCCGGCCTTTATCTGCCAGCAAAAGATAACGATAAACTTCGGGATCATTTATACCCTCAACGTACGCAGTCGACACATCCTTCAGGAGGAGCGTACGCAAAACGAGCCTTTTAGTAACTAATGGTTGAGTGTGTTTCATAGTTTAAGTTGAACAAATGATATCCAATGCCTTATTGCCTTCATTAAATAACAAGTCAAGCGCTGAAAGATAAAATAGGAACTCTCCATATAATTGTCTATATACGGGATGTTTATATTCCTGGAAAATAAGCTTTATATTATGTTGGGCAAAAAGGGCCATATCAAGCACTTCCCGCGCTCCTTGCGCATCATATAAGGTATCGGCACGTAAGGCGCGACATATGTTAATAATTTTTTCGCTGCGCGTGCCGCCAATCTTAAGGCTTGATGAGCGCATAGTTGGAGTGACTATCCCCAGCCTTTTCTGCAGCACATTTATGATGCTGATCGTAAAATCAGCAAGATATTTGTGTTCCGTCATATAAAGTTTGCGTAACTCTTCTATGTAGGCATTAAAAAAATCGGCCTTTCTGTAATTGCATTCGATTGCCATAACATGCTTGTGTTTCCAGGAAGATGAATTGTCAATTAATGCCTCGCATATTTTTTGCTCTCGCTCACCTTTTGACAGTACCGGAACGGTAAGCATCAGTTCGCCGTTGGCTGTTTTAATCCGGTTCCGGTGATGCCAGCTTTTTTTAACAAATTGCGCATCATCCAAAAACACAAAAAGATCGCAATTGGCCATCAACTCAAAATATCCTAGCCATGGTAAATATGTAGGCTGCATAATTGCTATTTTCACCGTCCCTGCCCTTTCTATTCGATTACTGCGTATGAAAGATGCGTATCGAACGGAAAACGCCTGATGCTCAGGTTATTCAAGCCGACTTCCTGCATTACCGCAAGCGTTTCTCCCGGCCAATTATCGGCGTTGAGTTGATCAAAAATGATAATGCCGCCTTTCGGCATACGCGGGAGAAAATGCTTCAAAGCTGTCGCGGTAGGTTTAAAGATGTCCACATCCAGGTAGAGCAGACTTACCACTAAATAGGGATGTTCCTTTATATATTGCGGGACGGAAACATTTATATCTCCTTTTACCATCATCACCTTTTCTATATGGCTTAAATTCCTATTCAGATCATAAAGTTCAATGCACCTTTTGATGTCCGCATATGAATCGACGGCTAATTTTCCTTTTTTTGAGAAGTCCGATTTAGACTTCGCGTCTTCTTTCGAAAGATCGGTGAAACCCTTGAAGGTGTCGAACCCGATAATTTTACGCTGATGGTTTACCGGTTCAAGGATAGCGCTGAGCTGCGCCCATGTCATGAGGCTGCCGCCAAAAAGCACGCCGCATTCAACGATAGAACCTTGAACATCAAGGACTTTTTTAAATATTTCATATCTTGAAACAAACCGCGTCAGTTCCTGGCGCGGCACGTATTTGCAAAAATTCTGCAATTTTTCTACATTAGAACCTATGCTTTCAGAGAAATAATCCTCAAGCGACCGGCGAAACACGATGTCTTTTTCTACGGTGGTTCTCTTTTCGGTGAATCGAAGCGGATCTCCATTAGACATATTCTACCCCTCCATGTTATACGTGTTTAGATAAACACTTCTTTATTGACTTGCAAATTCTCAGTACATAGGAATCGTTTTTAGTCTCATCGAGCCAGAGGTTTATGACCCTGTTCTCAAGCGCATCGCAATTCTTCAAAAGCATTTTTATTTCCGGTTCAAACATGGGAGCTAAATTTGGATACCAGCTGCTTATATCTAAGCCCTCTTTTCTCACGCATCTGCACAGAGCCTCATTGTTAATACCGTTTACCATAAAACAAAATCTCCAAGGAATAGATCCATATTTTGGTTTGAAAAATGTTATCTTCCGGCAGCCTTTAAGTGCTGTCCTGAAGCGTTTTGCCATCTTCAGCCTACGAGCCAATATCACATTTTCACAACCTAAAAGATCTGAAAGCTTAGACAGAACATTTATGTCTATGGCATGTATAAACAGGTCTTTATATTCTTTCCAGAGATTGCCAAAAATTTTTTTCTTTCTTTTATCAAGCGAAGAAATTTTCTTTAGTTCATAATATTTTCGCCTATGCTTAACGGATAGGGCATGAAAAACCCCGTCATTAATTGTCTTTAATTTCCCTGACTCTTGTTTTACGATAGCCATGACTTCGCTATTGTCGCTCAATACTGCTCCTGTTCCGCCGGCATCAAGGATCTTGGTGTGGCCGAAACTTAATACGGAAAAATCCCCGAAAGAGCCGCAAGGCCTGCCTTTATAACCGGATCCATATGACTGACACGCATCCTCAATAAAAACCACGCGACGCTTACGACAGATAGCACTGATATCGTCTATTTCCAGTACGTTTCCGTATAAATGGACACCGATAAATACCTTGATGCGCGGGTTCTTGTCTAAAGCAGATTCAACGCTTTCCGGAATCACGCAGCCATCGCGCAAGGATATATCGCAAAAAACCGGCATTGCTCCCGCATATTTGACGGCATATGCGGGAGCAAAACAGCACGAGCCCGGCATTAAAACCGCATCGCCTTTCTTTAATCTTAGAGTCTTTAATATCAAAAAAATAGAGGTAGTGCCGGATCCGGTCAAAATGCAATGTTTTCGGTTGAACCTTTCGGCCAATATGTTTTCTATCTCTTTAACAGAAGCCATTTTTTATCACTCTTTGATAGTTTTAAGCACTTTACAAGGAACTCCCGCGCATATCGTATTCGGAGGAACATCATGTATTACAACTGAGCCGGCTCCTACGATAGAGCGCTCTCCTATGACCACGTTAGGTAAAATTGTGACGTTTGTCCCTATCCAGGCATCGTCTTTAATCAAGACGGGCCCTTCCTGTATCAGTTTTTCTTTTACATAACTATTTTCTTTAAGCACTGAATTGTTGGGATCGGAAGCGCAAACGATGGTAACGTTCGAAGCGATAGCCACTCGATCCCCGATCGTGACAAGCTTCTTGTAGCAATCCAATATCAACACATTGTAATTTACAATTGAATCTTTTCCTATAGTGACGTTTGTCTTGCGCAGGAGAAATTGCCTTATTTTGTTATCAGGATGATTTACCGCTATCCAGCGAAGCATCTTCATGCTGAAACCGCAAGTTAATTCTTCAAGAATTTCTGCAGATAATGCCTCGTAATCATACATGATCCTATTGACTTTTTCTATTACACTCGCTGACATATTTTCACCTTTTCAATGATTGTTTCGGTTTTATTGCATCAAAAACAATATCAGTAATCATTTCAGCGCCGTTTATATTTATTTTCATCATGTTAGTGCGCAGCATGTCCAGCTTGGCCGGCACGAGCGTTGCGTTCAGTGTATCCGTAAGCAGTTTCTTATCTATCGTATTATAATATCCGGCATTGACCGCAAGACCATTTTGGCTCAGATATTCCGCCAATTCGAATGCAAAATGGTGCGCGCACACGATAATAGACGGGAGCTTCATCTGTAACGCTTCATATAAGGTTACCCCTCCCGGCACAAAGACCAGGTCCATTTTTGACATAAGCTCCGCAACAGAAACATTATCATAACACTTTATCCTGCCTGTTCTCTCGGATAACGAATAGATATACTGCCTATCCTTAATATTTTCGCCTAACATGACATGGAATACAACAGGAGCACCGTCATTATTTATCAGGAGATCCAATACTTTTCGGGTTATCCCAAAAGGGTCGCTGTTACCGAATGTGAGTAAGATATCGAAATGCCCTTTCCGGCTTTTCTCGGCTTGTATCTGCTGATAAAATTCGTCTCTCAGAATCGCATACTCTATGCCTTCGAAGAAAGCTCCCTCGATAAAATTACTGATCCCGCCGACTTTGTGAAAATTAAAAACCATGTCCGCGCTCTTCAGCCGCTCTGTTCTATTAAAGTAATCGAAAACAACCGCAAGCGATCTCGCCAACCGTGTCCCACCGACATATTCTTCGGTAACGTTAGGAATATCATAAACAATGATATCCGGTTTAATCTTTCCAACAATCGCTTTCAGCTGCTGCGGCGGTGCATCATCAGGCATTATCTCCGTAATAAACTCCTGGCGTGCAAATAAAGACCCGTCATAATTTGTTGCAAAGTATATCTGGGCGCCCCTTCGCTGTTTCATTTTCTTTGACAAGGCAAGACAGCGCATCAGATGTCCAGAACCTAACTGATAACCCGTGTAAGCATGAAATAGAACTTTTACGCGATCTTTATCCATTTGATCGGTTCACCACATGTAATTTTCTGCCTTGCCTTTTTACCTACAACACTATCATAAAAATTTGCGCCGATACCGATGGATGGCCTTACCGCTTTTATATCAGCCTGATTGATGATTTTTCCTTTCGGTATTTCCCTCGCCGCAAAAAGACTTCGCCGGCCTAATCGCAACCCTTGAATTTCACATTTTGCCGGTCGTTTCCGTCCGTCACCGCCGGCTCTTTCTATATCCCGTATGCCGCGGACCAGCTCTTTAAGCTCATTCGGCTCTATCGCGAACGGGTGGTCGGGCCCTTTCATTTTCCTGCTCAAAGTAAAATGTTTCTCGATAACTGCTGCCCCCAGACAAACGGCGGCCATCGAAATATGCACCCCAAGCGTATGGTCAGAATATCCCACAGGAACATTAAATAGCTTCTGGAGAGATGCGATGCATTTTATATTTGCATCTTCAGGCCTTGTAGGATAATCGGCAATACAATGAAGAAGGATAACGTTTCTATTACCCGTTGAAAAAATAACTTTTAACGCGTTTTTAATTTCTTGTTCGGTAGCCATGCCGACAGACAGAATGATAGGCTTTTTCTTACGCGCAATATATTCGATAAAGTTCAAATATGTCAAATCACCGGAAGCAATTTTAAATGCCTTAACCCCTATTTCACTAAGCGCATCGGTTGACGACATATCGAAAGGAGTCGCAAAAAACATGATACCCTTAGAGCGAGCATGCTTATTTAGAGAAGAAATCCAGCTTTTTCTGAATTCATATTTTCTAAGAATATCTTGAGTTGCTTTATCGTTAGACAGGCTTTCAGCCGTAAATATTTGAAATTTAATTGCGTCTGCCCCCATTTCCGCTGCGCTGTCAATCAGTTTTTTTGCTATAACTAAGTTGCCATTATGATTACTGCCCGCCTCCGCTATGATAAAGCACGGCCGGCCTTTCCCGATATTCCTGGATCCGATCTTTACATAGTTGTCGTTTTTCATTTTTTCACCATCTCGTAAATATGGGGTATATGGGTTTCCCCTCTAGAAATTTTTTTACATTTCCAAACTCGATCGCCTCTTTCAATTTCCTCAACCCTGTTTCATATGCCGCCATCGTTCTATCTATATCGGTGTTTGTATGTGCACGGGACATATTATGTATTCCTAATGTAAGAATCCCCTTTTTTAATACCTCTTGCTGAAACAGGCTTTTTCGGAGTAACGAATCATTGTCATCTTTACCCTTAAAATAGACGGATGAATGTGCGGCAAGTCCCTTGCATCCCGTAATTTTTGCCAATTCGAACTTATTGCAAAGCCCGGAGTAGCCTTCTTTTAGTTTCTTACCCTGCTTCCAAAAATGGTTAATAACATTGCCCCTTTTCATGATTTCGATGGTAGCTTTTGCGGCAGCAAGCGACAGGGCCTCTCCTCCAAAGGTAAAAGAGAAGAAGACCTCGTTCAGCTCTTTCATAATTTCTTTTCTGCCTACAATTGCGGACAATGGCATGCCGTTTGCCATACCTTTACCAAAACACGCAAGATCAGGGATTACGCCGTAGAATTCCTGAGCTCCACCCAACGCCAGCCGAAAGCCGGTCACTATCTCATCAAAAATCAAAAGCGCCCCGTTTTTGTGAGTAAGGTTTTTGACTTTTTTTAAAAAATCGTCCTTCGGCTCTTCAAGGGCAATGGGTTCCATAATCACGGCTGCTACCTGTCCCGCATGTTGCATGAATATTCTTTCAAGACTTCCTATATCGTTGTAAGTAAAAGGTAACGTCATTTTTTTTACAGAACGTGGGACGCCCTTGTCTCTGGTTGTGGTTCCTATGTACCAATCCTGCCATCCATGATAGCCGCAACATGCAATTTTATCCCTACCGGTAACCGCACGAGCAAGTCGAACGGAACCGCTTGTTGCATCCGATCCATTCTTACCAAAACGGATCATTTCAGCGCACGGAATTATGTCGATCAATAGCTCTGAAACCTCGACTTCAAGCGGGTGCATCAGAGAAAACGTTATACCTTTTTTCAGTTGTGCTGTGATCGCGCGATCCACTTCTGGACAACAATAGCCTAGCGTGATAGGCCCCAATGCAGACGTGTAGTCAATGAACTCATTCCCGTCAACATCCCAAACGTGACTACCCCTGCCTCTTTCCAAGTATATCGGTGATATACCTTGGACATACTGCGTTGGGCCCTTGCTAAATGTCTGCGTTCCGGAAGGAATGATCTGTTCCGCCTTTTTCCAGTAGTATTGAGAATTAGCCAATTTTATCTTTTTCAGTTTTTTCTTTTTCATTTTTTTATTCTGCCATCCTCTTTTATCGATTTTAGATACCCTTCGTTTCGTATCACATACTTATTTTTCTCAAATATAAACGGTTTGTGTCTATAAAGCGTAAGAATGTCCTCCAATGAAAAATCAACGCCCTTTGTTGGATATAATTCTTCGACTATTGCCCGGACAACTTCCAGATCGACTGGCTTATCTACCGAAAGCCTCAGAAAATCGAAGGATTGTTTCATAGAGAGGGTCTTTATTTTAAATCTTTTATCATTTTTCCAAATGAATGGCGTGACATGCTCTCTCTCTGACTTCAAATCCGATTCGCTCCACGCAACGTGAAGAGACGCAAAAGAAAAGACGGTCGTATCAAGCCCTTCCGGATAAGTTGGTCCTGTCGTTACCATATCGAAAGAACGATTTTTTAAATAAAATCCTATAACGCTATCGGTAATGCCGGGATCTATTAATGGGCAATCCGCGGTTATCCTTACTATGCTTTCGACTTTGTGTAACACGGCACATTGATAATATCTATCTAAAACATCATCTTCGCTCCCTCTAAAACAGCAAATGCCGGTCTTGCGACAAAATAACTCTATGGCGGTATCTTGATCCGCAGTAGACGTAGCCACTACGATCTTGTTAATTTTTTTACATCTCTTAAGCCGCTCTAGTAAATACCACAAAAGAGGCTCTCCATGCACCTCGGCCAGGACTTTACCTGGCAGCCTCTTGGAGCCCATCCGAGCCTGAATTATGGCGACGACCGCATTCATTGCTTTGACATATCCTCCGATGAAATATTCCAACGGAAGGGCAAA
>Ga0315294_10002180_pt1 | contig 21431 bp, 17 predicted proteins | sample YL17G13_40_MG_FD_203626 | JGI IMG/M metagenome (GOLD analysis project Ga0315294, IMG submission 203626) | Sediment microbial communities from Yellowstone Lake, YNP, Wyoming, USA - YL17G13_40 | ecosystem: Environmental > Aquatic > Freshwater > Lake > Sediment | place: USA: Wyoming | collected...
CTTATAAAAGAATATCTTGGAAGATACCTCTTAAAAAATAAAAAGAACGCCGCCAAAGGGATAAACAGCCACAACAGGATAAAATATACCCCTTTTTTCCTGTATCTATTACTAAGAGCTACAAAAATACCATACACAAAAAAGGCCATAAACAATATAGATATTGTCCATAAAAAATGCTCCGCTCCCGCAGACTTTATTTTAAAATCGCAACCTCCGTATTGCAATCCGCCAAAATTAAAGGTCTTAAAAGTATCTACAAGCGCCTCCAAAGAGGGGCGCGGTAATTGTATTGTCCGTAGTTTAAAAAAATCGCTGTTTCTTAAGATTGAATAAATAACCGAAAAAAACCACAATGAGAAAATTACCAATGGTATGCTTTGATACATAAGTATTTTCCTTTTAAGAACTCCCCTTTGCATCAACAGGAGTGCAATTTCTATCAATACTATAAATATGCTCAGAGGATTACTCAAGAGGGCAGCGGTATTTACTATAGCAAGATATACATAATATTTCGGCAGATAAGTATTAATTAATTTCAGAAAATAATATATTGATACAAGGAGCAAAAGAAAAGAAAGTATATAGTACCGGGCTTCCTGGGAATAGAATATATGAAAAGTCGATAGAGAAAGTAAGGAGGTAGACAACAGGGCAATATTTTCTTCAAAGATCGTTCTTGCTATTTTATATGCCATAAAAATAGACAAGGAACCAATGGTTGCCGATAGAAATCGGATTGCTGTCTCAGAGAATCCAAACAATAACATCCAGATTTTTAGTAAAAAATGGTACAATGGAGGATCATGGAAGAAACCGAAGAATAAAGAAAATAAATTATGGGTTGCCTGGTTAATACTGCAGACCTCATCATACCAAAGGCCTTCCTTATCTAGGGCATAAAAACGAAGAATAGCGCCTGTAATAACGATAAAACTTAACAATAAATATTTTTTTTTGAACATTTTAGATTAATCTCGATTTAAAGAATACTCCATGCTGCCCGTAGCGATTGATTATGACCCGAATTCCCAATACGGTTGTGTTATAAGGTATGCATGCGCCCCCAAAACAAACCTATATTGCGATATAAGAAACGGGGCGACAAAGTTAATAGATAAGGTATTCTCAGATAATATTGTAAAAATGCTTTCCGGATAAATGAATCTACCTCATCTTTATTGAACTCATGCATTATATCCAAACTATCGCTTTTATAAGCGATAAGCCTATGGAATGAAGCAAAATTGGTATTCAATGTCTTGGCAAAGCGCAGCGTTTCCTCCCTCTCACATTGCGTTTCTCCAGAAAGACCAAAGATAAAAAAAGCGAGTGTCTCTATACCGTGCATCCTGCACAACTGAACCGCCTTTCTAATCCCTTCAATGCTAATATTTTTATTTATCCGATCTAACAAAACCTGTGAACCTGTTTCTATTCCCATATGTATTAACTGACATCCTGCACGTCTAATCAAATCCAATATTTGTCTATTTAAAAAATCCGGTCGCGTCTGACAAGTCCATTTCAATCTATAATTTTTCTTAATAAGAAAATCGCACAGTCCCGTTACAATCTCTTTATTGGATAGAAAATCTAAATCTATAAAATAACCTGTTTTTACATTATACTTCTCTATAGCTATTGTGAGCTCTTCGCATATTTGTTCCGTAGATTTTGACCTTACATTGTTTCCATACATCAGCCTATTGCAGAATTTGCATCGAAAATAACAACCTCGGCTTATCTCAAATAGAGAAAATCTGTTTCCTAATATTTCATAAAAATAGTCCTTAAAATTAAGCAGGCCAAAGGCGGGGACGGGTAATGTCCTTAGCTCAAGCGGTTCTCTTGGGGCATTAGAAATAATTTTGTCTCCTTCAAAAAAAGATATCCCCTTTATTTTAGATAGCGCAATGCCACGGCATATTTCTAAAATAGTAGACTCCGGTTCACCTCTTATAAGTGCCTTTGCCTTGGTTAAATTTAAAATTTTCTCTGGAGCTACGGTTCCATGGTAGCCCATAATGTAAAATTCGCAGGTTAGTTCTTGTATATACCGCGTGGTCTCTAAAAAAGTAGAAATGTCAATATTAGGGCATTGCCATTTGTCTAAAGAAGATGAAGTTATGAATATCTTATCATAATCTTTTATATAATTTGCTACTTTTTTCGGGATAATGCGTTGCGCGTGCGCATCAAGTATCTTAACGCTGTGTCCTTCTTTCTCTAATAAACTGGCACAATTAGCCAAACACAAAGGAGGCCAAATACGATTATAGGTATATTCGCCCCGGCTATAGGGATAAGGGAAATAAGGTTTTACTAAAACGATTTTCATCGGCATTGGCGGATTACTTCATCTTTCGATTTAAAGGTAATTATTATTCAGCATATTTAATATAGAATTTATATTAAAAGAGGCGATATAATTAAATTCTACCTGTGAAGCACACCAGCAATGTTCGCAAGATACCGGCCTTAACGAATTAAATGCATTTTGAAATCCTGTCTTCAGAATATCCCCATACTGCCGATGATAAGGATACCTATCGCAGGCAAATATCTTCCCATCCGGTTCTACATCACAACAAAGCAAACCGGCCATACATTTCATTTTTTTTTTGGAAGGAAAATAACTTAAATGTTTTAATCCGGCGAAGCTATTGAATATGTTATACCCTTGCTGTTTCTTAATAATAATATTCTTTATACTATCGGCATACCTGAGTATTTCAGGAATACACGGGTTATCAAGCTGGCTGCCAAGCAATTTCTCTGTTGCCGGCTGAAAGCTGATTGGCACACTTAATCTCTTGGAAAGTTCACATATATAATCTATACAATCCCTGTTAAAGCAAGATATAACTGTCTGTATTCTAAACTTTATATTTTTGTTTTTAAGAAAATTCAGTGCCTCTATAACTGTCTTGTAGACGCCCCCGCCCCTTGCCTCATCATTAATTAATTCATCGCCATCCAAGCTTACTTGAATACTATCAACATTCTTAATTTCTTCAAATTTATTAAGGAGCAAAGTTCCATTTGTATTTAAATTTACAGATATTCCTTTAAGTTTAGCGTAATTAACAATGACTCCGATATCATCACGAATTAAAGGCTCTCCGCCCGTAAATGATATATACTTAACTTTAGCTTCTTGCATTTCATCAAGTACTCTGCATACCTGCTTAGTAGATAAATCAACGCCGCCTTTCCTCCATAAACCGCAATATTCACAACTTAAATTACATTTATAAGTCAATGCCCAGCTAACCGCAAGAGGAATTTTTATCTTAAAGAAGTTTACCTTCAATAAAGTTTTAGCCATTGAAAGATAAGAAAATAACTTCATGGGTTTTACGCCAAAATATTGGTTTAAAGAGTTCATTTCGAGACCTTAAATAATGTTGCTAAAACAGGGCTTTTCGTTTTAATATCCCATATATTTAACTCACCATATTAATTTTTTCATATTAAAAAGCACATCGGGTTTAAAAGAAAATAGATAATTCATTTCTACTCGTGAGGCGCACCAGCATGAATCGCAATAAACAGGGGTGGTTTTTAAAAATGCCTCGTTAAAATCCATATTGAGGCAGTTCTTTCCTTTCCATGGATTTTGCATTCTGCCACAAATCATCACGTCTCCTTGATTATCTATACGGCGATAAATCAATGCGCCTGCACATTTTATCTTTTTAGGATTTGGCCAATTATTAAGATACTTAAGTCCTGATAAAGAATTGCCAATGTATTTATTTTTTTGCGAAATCAGATAATTAATTACCCTTTTATATTGCTTTTGCGGAGGTGCCACTGGATTTATCCCCTTGCCTCTTAACAATAGATGTGTTGCCGGCTGAAAAGTTACAGTAGTATTGAGTTCCTTTGCTATTTTTATCAAATAATCAATACATTTAAAATCCAAATTAAACTTAGTTAATACTGTTAAAAATTTGATTTTTATACCTTTACTGTAAGCGGCGTCGATTGCATTTATCACTGCTTTAAATGAACCAGCTCCCCTGATAGCATCGTTAACCTCTTCTGGCCCATCCAGGCTTAGATTCAGCACGCTTAAATTAACGAGCTCTGCTATTTTATCTTGAACTAATGAACCGCTAGAGTTAATCCCTGTAATCATATCTTTCTCAACGCAGTAATCCACTATTTTCCCTATATCTTCTCTCAATAGTGGCTCGCCTCCCGTAAACACAATTACCTTTGTGCCTATTTTTGCCAATCTTTCTATGATGAAAAATATCTGTTCTGTATTCAGATCTTCCGATGTTGTAACCTTTTGGTTGTTACAATACTTGCACATTTGGTTACACTTCCTGGTTATTAACCAACTAATTACTATTGGGATTTTTATATTGAATAATTTTGCCCTAATAATTGAATTGGTAATTAATATCTTATGGCGTAATTTCATAAATATTTTCCTAAATTTGAAACGGATACTTAAAACGCCTTAAATAATCTTTTAAATATATTTGGAATCTGGGATCTCTGTTTCTAAGACCAATAAATACTTGCAACAAAATAACCAGGAACTCCGGAATATAATACAGTTTATAATATCTTTTTTTAAGAGAGAAATATTTCACAAGATTTAAGGGTAAAGCGGGTAATATCTTATAAAAGATTTTTAAGGCTCTGTTGACTTTTGCGGCATGCCTGTCTTTGGAGGTGCTGACGTGAAATGGATCACCTGCTTCTCCGTTCTCTATGGCCTTGATATCGGAATCTGAGATCAAATTTTCATTTCTTGCAATGTTTACTATATCCAACTTCGGGAAATAAGATAGATTAAAGCATTTTACTCTGTTTAGACTTCTAAACTGTTTAAAAAATCCTGCTTTTTTGATAATATTTTCTTCCTTCTCTCCAGGCAAATCAAATATTAAATCTATATCAAATTGCAGGTTTACCTCATCACATATGCGAAGAGCATTTTCTATCTGATTATTGGTTGTATGTCTCATTAAAACTCTTTCTCGAACATTTTCATCCATTGATTGGATGCCAAAATTGACAGCGTAGCAACAGTTCCCTTTAAGTAAAATGGCTGTTTCTTTATCAAATAAACTTACATGAGCCATACATTTGAAAAGAACATTTATGTTTGACTTATATTCTTTAAGAAAAGACCTAAGCCATCTTTTGTCGATATGAAAAATATTGTCAAAAAATACAATTTCTTTAAAATCGTATCGATCTTTCATATATTCCAATTCACCTATTATTGACTTTACACTTCTCTGTCGAAAGTATCTGTGGTTATATTTATTGTTCAAGAAACTTTCACAACAATATGAGCAACTGTTCGGGCATCCTCTGGAGGCAAGCGCCAAATAACTATCTTTATAATAGATATAATTTTCAAAAAGCTCTTTATCGGGGTAGGGTAACAAATCTAAATTGGCCAGGGTTGCGGAAACTTTATTCTTAATTATTCTGTTGCCTTTTCTAAAATAAACGTTATCGACTTCGCAGTTTGTGTTTCCTTTTTCAAGAGAACGAACAAGCTCTAAAAAGCGTTCTTCTCCCTCACCTATTACCACAAAATCGACATATTTATTGTTTATAACTGCGTTTGGAATTAAAGTAGGATGAGTACCACCGAATACAATTTTCGTCTCTATATTTTCCTTTATTAGCTTAGCTATCCTGGTGGCCCATTTATAAGTAGCTGTATATACAGAAAATGCTACTATGTCTGGCTTTTCCCTATAGATTTTATTCAACATTTCTTTCTCTCTTTTAAATATTCTTTCCATAAAAGGGCTATGAATAGTATTATCCTGTTTACTAAAATATCCCGGATCATAAGCTAGGCCTACCTTGAATCCATTCTGCTTTAGAACAGCAGAAAGATATTCTATTCCCAGATGTTCTCTTCCTAAATGGCAAAACATAATGTTCATCTCTGTATCACCTCCTTTCTTGGACGCATTAGTGTTCCAAAGAAAGGAACTAAACATGGTAAACCAATGAAAGCTGGTAAAAGATAGCAGGCACAAAAATAAACTAAGCTACAACCCAACAATTTCTCTTGCGAAGCAATTCCAAAAAACATGAACAATATGGCTGCTTCCCGTGTTCCTAAGCCGAATATGGCCACCGGTAAATTAGCAATAATGATTGCCAAGGGTAGAAGAAACAATATAAGCGAAAAAGAAACATTAAGTTGCAGCGATCGGCAAATCCAAAAAAAGGCTATAAGTTCAGAGAGCTCAATTGCCAAAGATAAAATCACTATTTTGGCTATGAGTGTCGTTTGAGAAGACTGGAAAAACACTATAGTATATATGATTTTATCGAAAAACTTTTTCCCATAATAATTTTTATGCAGGATATACCAATGTGCCACTACTGCAATCATAATAATGCCCAACATAATTGCTGCCAGAACAAACCTGTATAAAAACACCTGTTTTCTATTAACTACTGCACCAACAGCAGAAAAGATTACAAGAAGAATCAAATTCAGCGTTAAATTAACTGCAACAGCTTTTAAACTCTGTATCATCGGAGTACCATGTCGCTGATGTAAATAACCACAGCGAAAAAGCTCACCTGATTTAAGAGGAAATAAACCTTTTAGGGGGGTTACCGAGAGTTTAATAAACAGCGATTCCCAAAACCCAATGTGACAGTTAAATGCCTCCAGCAAGAATTTCCACTGCAACGGGGCAAGAACCACCGTCATTATAAAAGAAGTGGCAATGGCAACGATTAGGAATGATATGTCAGCATTCTTTATCGAAACGATTGTAGCGCTTATATCTATTCTTCTCCAAAAAAAGACAAAGAAGACAGTGGTAACCGCCAAGGTTAGAAAAAACTGCAATATCTTTAAATATCGTTCTCTATAATTTCCGGCTATACTCTGAACTTTAGTCATTATGAAAATGTGTTATTCTTACATAAGAATGGATAACCTTAAATATTCAAATCTATTCTTTTAGATATATCTCCTTATTGGGTCAGTACTGCCAAAGTTAAATGACATTAAAAAATTTAGCTCTAGCGTTCCGCAGAATCCGCAGCCGCTGCATCCTTTTATTAAAGGAAGGCTATTGAAGGCTTTTTTGAATCCATCCTTAACGCAATTAGGCAGCTTTGAATTATACCTGAACCTATCACAAGGATACACATTTTCTCTTTCTCATAAAATTAGCTCTTTTGGTTACTAATTTATTGTTTAAAAATCAGGATAACTACGAGATGCCTTTTTGAAAGTATTGCCATTTTCATTCTCATCTCTTCTTTTTAATAGCAAAAAGCTGTCTGTTTCTTCAACTATATCATATTTACCGATGTTTATTAGCTTTCTGGCTTGTTCAAGAGCTTTAATATTATCTGTTTCTTCATCACAAGGACCATAAAATACATTATACTTCCTAAGGATAATGTAATCCGGGTTTGTGTTTCTGCTAAAAAATTCAGAGATCCCAATTCTATATAATTTTGTGCGATTAGATAAGGCAGGTAGTAAATCCCTACTTGAGGCTACAGAAGCATCGGGAGGAATTTTACGGATTAATCTCCACCCAGTTTTATCTTCTTCATCCATAATATAGAAAACAGGGTTAAATATATTTCGTGCATTTAAAAATTTTGAATCGACCACCACGCCTTCTTCTCGGTAATTTCCCTCGATAATTATATTTTCTTTAAAATTACCAATAAATGTCCAGATGATTAATACTAGCATTAATATTTTTTTAAAAATTCCCTTCGTATAGATAGAACAGTTAATTGAGTCAATTTTTGAAAAAATCTTCTTGTAAGTATAGATAGTGGCTAAAAAAGAAAAGGCTATTATGGGACAGATGTAACTAGCGCTTCCAACATGAAGAGACGAAGACCCTTCCTTCCGTAACAATATCTCCATAAATGTTGGAAGGCTTAAAAATAATATCCCTGGCGAGAAAATTGCTAAGAAATAAATAGCGGGACGGAATATCTTCAACAAATAAGAAATATGCTTATGAGAAAACATTATTTTAAGAGTATAGAACGGATGACAAAAAATTGTAGTAATCATCTGAAGGAAACTATAATTTTTACCACCTATATATGCTTCTAAGGATTCATATGTTTTGTAACCTACGAAAGGCAGAATTAATTTTACTGTTAACCAAAACCACAAAATACCCATCATAATAGGAGAAATAATCCATTTTAAATCCCTTTTTTGAAAAATAGAAAATATCCCAAACATAATTATAATAAATGCTAAGTCTTCTTTACATGAAAGTACTAATATCGAGAACGTAAAAAAGGGAATAAATTTTTCTTCTAAATAAAAATAAAAAACAAATATCAATAACGGTATACTAAACATACTTGGCCGAAAATCTACGAAATTAATAAAATGAAGCGAAGGAAGGAGTAAAAAAGCATAAGCAAAATACAACCCTATATTATAATCTGTAAAAATTCTCCTTGTTACTAAATAGATGCCAAGTGCACCGAACGCTAAGGCAAAACTTAAACTAAAGAATAAAGTATATATGTGCGGAAATATCTTATATAGTAGAGCTATCAAAAGATAAACAAGATGAAAATGGTTATTAGGAAAGACATCATTTCCTGCACTGCAATAAAAGGGAATACCTTTTGCCGTATTAATAGCGGCTTGATTATAATCTGCCATATCTCCCCCAGAAAAAGCAAAAAATGACTTATATTTCAGTATTTGCAAAGTAGTAAAAATTAAGGTATAAACAAATATACCCATCCAAAGATAAACTATTTTTTTACTTTTTGTGCCTTGATTCATTTTAACCCAAGAATGAGCTAAATAATATTTTCGACTCTAATCGAATACCCTAATTTATGATTTTAATTTTTGGATTCTTTTTCTGCTCATTATTCTTTAATTAGTTTAGAATTAAAGTAAAGGTTGTTATATATTATTTATTTTTTGGGCTATATACTCCATATCTTCTAAAGATAAGTTCGGACGATTAGGAATCTCAATATTATGATTTTTAAAGTATCCGGAATTATTAAATTCACGGCTTTCATTAATAAATGGCCTCAACTCACAAGGCGTACACATAGAATCAATCTTTATATCTATCCCCCTGCCTAAAAGCAAATCTCTATATTTTTTAACATCGTCAACGATTATGCGGTAATAAAGGAAGGACGGTTCGCTTTCTACTTCTGCCTCAATCATGTTTATTTTCTTGTTGCTCTTTAAAAGTTTAGTCAAAACTTTTGCATTTTCTCTCATCCGTTTTACATAATTATTAACGTTGTCCAGCTGCAAAATCCCGGTTTTTGCCTGAAACGAAGATATGCTGTAATATTTCCTTTGATATGAACCGAGAGAATATGATTCCTCCTCCTGTATTGCCTTATCTCCTAAAAGCGGGTTAATTCTCATAAAAGGATATACCGTCCAGGGGAATACATGCTTATGGGAAAAAACATAAAAGAAAAGCGTCTTGATGAATTTATTCAGCGCAAATCTGCCTTTCTCGGAGACAAAGTTTTTCACCTCATTGTAGAAATTTTCATCCCCAAAAGTAATCATTCCTCCCCCAAAACACGGCATAGTTTTTCCATAGCCAAAGCTAAAAATTCCGGCCGCCCCAAAAGAACCGACCATTCTCCCTTTATATGTAGCGCCTAAAGCATGGGCGCAATCTTCTAACACAAATAAACCGTATTTTTCTGCTATTTTCATAATCCGGCCCATGTTAACCGGATAACCACACATGTGTGTTACAAATAGGACTCTGCTCTTTGGCCCTATCGCTTCCTCTATTTTATCAACATCTATATTGAGGGTATGTTCTTTGATGTCCACAAAAACCGGATTATATCCCATCAGTTTAAATAAAATAGGCACTGGCGCAAAATTATAAGCGCTAAGGATTATTTCTTCCCCGGGATTCAAGCCTAAACACTTTAAGATTAGGTGCAATCCTGCCCGTGCAGAATAAACTCCCAAAGTATGTTTTACTCCTACAAACTCCGCAAATCTCCTTTCGAATTCCCGGATATAATTTCCGGATGCGGTCTTTTTTAGGCTAGGATCAAATATACTTCTTAAGACAGTTTCAAAAGTAAGATTAACGCTATTGCGTGGAATAAAGCGCATAATTCACTCTCCTGGCATTAAGTAGACTGCCACAGGTAAATATTTTTTATAAACATGAAATAGCAATTGCTGAAAATTGTAATAATAATAATTGTTATTATAATTATTTTTAGGAAAAATGAAATTCTATTTTCTTTTTTAGAAACTGAATGCAACAGCCAGAAAACTGCGAAAATCAATGGGATAGTAATAAAATTTAGGTGTTTTGTTTCTTTCCAGTCAACTAATGAAAAACTCAGCGCCCCAACAAAGAACCAGAAGGAAAAAATATTTAATTTGTAATTTCTGATTAATAGAATTAAAGAAATTATGCCCAGTATAAATACGGGTAAACCCATCCCATTGGCAAAAGACATCCAATACTCAAAAAATCTGGGATAATGTGAATACCCTAAATCAGAAACATGGAAAATGCGGTTTATTAAATGGTGCCGGAAGTGCTGGATATAAAACATCTTTAGGTCTACCGATGCCCCGTAAATCCAATATATGAATAAACCGCAAAGAAAACCTGCGACGAGAAACCACGATGATATATTTTTATCTCTAAAGATTATTTTTTTGGTTAGCAGTGCTAACGGGAAAATTACCAATTTATGGTCGGCCATCCCTGCCAATAAACTATACGAGAAACAAACATGTTTTTCACCGCTTTCAATAAGGTAGAGATAGGCCATTCCGATAAGGAAAAAATTACTTATAGCAGTATAAGACCCCCCGACAGAACGGAATATCAATTCTGGGGCAGTGCTATATAAAAATAATATCAGTAGATTAAAATATAAGGGAGGCCAAAACAGTTTCGAAAACAATATTATAATTACGCCTAGGGCCGCGATAATAAAAAAGATATTAACGGCCCTTGTGCAAAGAAGATGAGGATTTGCATAAAATCTGTTATACTCGTCGCGTAAAAGCCGCCTGAGCATTATCTGCTCATACAGAGACCTTGTTATTATATTTTTATTCTCCAGCTTATTATCTACGATTAAAAAATCACCCCCGTCCTCTCTAATTTCTAACGATTTATCTTTAACTAAATTCAATTTATAATTGGGATAGCCCCGATGGAGATAGGCGTAAGGGATTTCTTTGTCGAGGACTAAAAAATTACCATTTATATTTTTTATTTTAGTTTCTAGAAAATTGTTCTCTGAAATATAGACCGGAAAAATTTCTCCTGCAGAAGGGCCTTTCTCCTGGATTCTTTTTGTCATCAAGGAATAATCATAATAATATTTTACCTGTTTTAAATGCCCGCATAACAGTATGGAATCGGCAACGTAGAAATGGAGTAAAAGAGGGTGGGCAAAATTATAGAACATCACGCCATCATCATGAAGGACATACGGCCTCAAATATTGGGTTAACCCGTAAGCTGTCGATTGCACTGTCAGGGTATTGTCCTGCAATGGAGGAATTCTGTATCCTGCCTGGAAATAAAGGAATATGTATATTAGCAAAAAGCAAAGCGAAAAAATTACAAATTTTTTGTTTATTTTTTTATACACTATTTTCTTAATGTCGATATCCCATTTATATAAAATCAGCCCTAAATTGGTAAAAATTATGACGAATATAAGGAATTCCAATGATGTTACTTCTTTATAAAACAGAACTGTTGTTATATTGACAAGCAGAACTATCAAAGCTGAGGCAATAAAAACAGTAAAAAACAATATTGCTGGGCTTTTGTGTTTCTTTTTATTGATTAAACCAAGCCACCCGAGGCCGGGTACTATAAAAAGTACTAAATTTATCGCCATTGTCAAAAATAATGCTGGCTCATTGCCCTTAGGGGTTAACATTAAATATATAAGTGGGGTATTGCAAATAAATAAAGGCCATATTAATGGCTTCATATTTGATAGAATAATCCTATTATTGTTCATAGCGCAGCTCTTTACCAACAGCCAAATTATTTTCTATCAGTTTTAAATTATTGGCGGCAGGCCCATAATCACTTTTGAGTTGTAATGCTTTTAAAAAATAGGCCCTTGCCCTTTGAAAATCATTTTTCTTTGCGTAACATATACCCAAGAAATTAATAATTCTTGCCTCATAAGGACAAGCGATAGACGCATCCTCTGCTTCTTTAATAGCATCGTCAATTCTGCCTTCTTTGAGATACCATTTCATTAAATCCATATCGTAATCGACAATACTATTGTAACGGCCAGGAGGATATAATTCCCTAGAGCTTGCTACAAATGCTGTAGAGTTGATTAAGCCATATACAATAAATGCAAAAATAAAATACCGCGTATAGGGGAAGCATTTTTTAAAATGAATTACAGAAATAGAAGTTAAGAAAACTGCCGGGATAATACTGATTTCTGACCAGTAAAACTCTGAGCGCCTAAAAATAGAGGCGGAACAAATAAAGAAAATAAAAACAACAGCCATGAATCTTGACAAATTATCTCTGAATTTAAAAATGCCATACGCGGTTCCCAGAATTAGGATAAGCCCGCTGCCTAAATCCATAGCGGGGTGTTCCCAGCTTATAAAATTCTTCAAATCCACGCCTTTAATCCTGCTTATTAAGTTTGAGAAATATAAACTGAATCCTGAAAGATTGAATTTAAGGTTAAAAATAAAGTCTTTTTGCAATAGGCGCTGGGAACTTCCGTGTTTTAATATCCAGAGGATATCACAAAAAATTATTGCGATAAATGCCGTAAGAAGCAGAAGCAAGCCTTTAAAAATCAAATAGTTTTTCCCTTTAAGAAATAGTGCGCTATATATAACCGCGCACAGTAATAGACCCAACATTACTTCTTTTGTCAAGTAACCTAAGCCCAACGCAATACCGGCAAGAAACATCGCTGAAATTTTTTGTTTTAAAATCCATTCTGACAAAAACCAAACAGCCAAAATAGAGAAAAAAATCAATAAGCCGTGGTCAACCGCTAGAGACATCGACCCGATGTGGAACTGGTTAAATCCCAGCAAAATAAGGCCGGCGATGGCCTCCTGATTTGAAACTGTTTTTTTCAAAAATAAGTAGATTAAAACCAAGGTCAGGAAGGCAGCAAATAGAGAAAATGACCTGTAACCAAATAATGAGTCCCCAAATAAACTCATTCCCAATTTAATTGCATACACTGATAACAACGGATGATTTACAAGGGGATGCTCTAAAGGCAGGTTACAGAAATTTCCTTTAAACGACAGTGATTTTGCAACTTCAATAAATTCTTTTTCATCTTGCCTTAAAGGGGCATTAAACACAAAGAATAACCTAAGGCCAAAAAAAATAAGGAATAGGCAAAATAGAACGGCCCTTTGTTCTCTAATTTTAATAAAGATTTTTGACATTTTTACTGTATAAGCAGGGACAATACGGTTCAACTAAAATAATTTTCTTTGTCATGCAAAACTAATGATCCCGCATTAAAGGCTCTCCTGCGGTAAATGAAATCCACCGCCCGCCGGCGTCTTTTATTCCGTCGAGGATCAAAAATATTTGCCCGGTAGATAATTCTTCGGTTTTCTCCCGCCAATATCCGCAGTATTTACAACTTAAATTGCATCTGTAAGTCACAACCCAACTAAAAGTCATGGGGATCTTTTTTTTAAAAAATTTTACTCTCGTTAAATCCCTAGCTATTGAAAAAAATGCAGTCAGCTTCATAGAATTTTTGATTTTAATATCCGTTTCATAAACACTGTAGTCACGCTTGTCCCTATCACCGCGGGAAACACATGATCTACTATAGAATACAATATCCCCAAAGACAACAATGTTTCGGGGCTGGCAAACTTAGAAAAGAAAAATACTATAGCCATCTCTCTTACGCCTAAACCAGCAATCGTTATGCGTAAGCTGGTCATCAGTTGGACAATCGGAAAAAAAATAAATATTCCATATAGGGGGATTGGTTTATATAACGCTCTTGACAGTAAATAAATATTGAGCATATTGGCGAAAGCAAATAAAAATGTATAAAAGCAAATGGATTTATTGCTTAAGATAATCCTAAATTCTCGAAAACAATTCTTTAATAATATACGTTGGCTGTTTAAAAATTTGGTTTTAAAAGTATGCATGAAAAAAATAGACAGCTAATTTGTGCTGACGCCCTATAATTGCTTCCTTGGTATAGATATATTGCGATCCCGAGCAAAATAAAACATATTGCTGCTATAAAATTAAGCATGTACTCACCTATGATAGAAACAACTGCCTGAGGATATGAGATGCCTAATGCGTGTTTTAAGTAGAGCGCTCTTGATAACTCTCCGCTTTTCATTGGGAATAAACTTATTAGTGGGTTAGCGCCCATTTTTATTAATAATGTTTCCTTGAAAGAGAGGTGGTGCCCGAGACTTTTTAGTATGATTTTCCATCTATTAGTAGAGATTAAAAAATTAATAAATATAGAAATAGCGAAAGCTAGAACTAAGATTTTAGCATCAGCTTCTTTTATTAAATTCAGGGCGCCAAAGAAATTAATCTTATGGAATAAAAAAACATAAATTCCTGCAGTGATTATTAAAGCCAGGCCTAACAGCACAAATTTAGCTACTTTAACTCCCATAATTATATTATACCCTAATCATAATTTTAAAATTCTTATTTTACCTTTTGCATAAAACATTATTCACATTTAATAATGCTGTGGGATTAAAAGATAACAAATAATTAAGTTCGACGGTAGTATTCCTCCAACACTTTTCTTGACAAGGAATAAAACTCATACTATTCATAATCATTTTTATATCAGATCTTAGATTTAATACATCTGAATTAATATTTTTAATCCTATCACAAACAGTGAACAACCCTTCACTTGTTATTCTGAAATGAAGTCGTCCTGCCCAGCATTTTATCTTAGGAGCACTAGGCCAGTTATAAAGGTACTTTAATCCTGTCAAAGAATTTGCAATACGACTGTCCCTATTTCTTTTTAGCTCGATAAGTTTAGAGATAGCCATCTTAATTTTTTCCGGCTCTGGAAAATCTGAATCGACATATTTATTAAAGCTACCTCGTTGTTCCAAAGGTTGAAAGGACACTTTCACTTTTAGCCTTTTCGCTGTCTCCAATATGAAATCAAGATAATCTATATTGTGTTTTGAGATTACGCAATTTAACCCTACATCTATATTGTTTTTTTTGACTAATCCTACAGCATTTAAAACATCCTCGTAAGAACCTTCTTGCCTTTGCGAATCATGAATATGCTTCGGCCCATTAAAAGTTATTTTTACCAGACCTACATCCCTAATTTCGGTTATTTTTCTGGGAATCAAAGACCCGTTTGTGGTAAGTTTGGTATAGATCCCCTTACGGCGACAGTGGCTGATAATATCCCCGATATCATCTCGAAGCAATGGCTCTCCTCCAGAAAACGATATAGCCTCAGTCCCGCATTCGAAAAAATTATTTATCAAAGAAATTACTTCATCAGTATTTAATTCATTTGCGGCCTTGCTCCAGATAGAGCAATACCTGCATTTATAATTACAGCGATTTGTAATATTCCAGTTTATAAATACGGGTATTTTTTGTTTTAAGAACCTTGCTTTGATTATTTTAAATACTATTTTAAGATTTGTTTTAATAGACATAAACTATCCGTTAGATATCTTATTTAGTGTGTTTGCAATGTAAAGAATATCTTTTTTGTTTAGTTGATGATATAAAGGCAACTGAATAAGTTCATTAATTGCTTTTTTAGCTATGGGAAAGTCCTCTTTTTCTGTAAATAATTCCGAGCAGTCACAATGAAAAAAATTGTCGGTATCTATTCCTCTGTAAAATAGCTCTTTAGATAGAGTCTTGGCATTCTTATTTTCTAATACATAATTATAATATACATGGCTTGTGCCTTCATAATTTTCTTGCAATTTAAAATTATTTTTTATTAAATCATTAAGGATGCTGGCAAGATATACTCGTTTTGAAATATTCCTATCTAAATCTTTAAGCTTTTTTAATCCGATCGCTGCCTGAAAATTAGAAAATTTTACTTCGAATTTCTTAAAGCCGTATTTCGCCTTTCTAAAAAATTTGGTTAAATCTCTCCCGGTTAATACTGAATAAAATAATACCGGATAAAGAAAAATTGGAAATATAAATGGTAGCGTGGCAACGGACTCTGCGATACAAAAAATAAATCTTTTAGTAATATCCCTGGCCCTCGGATAAGAGAATTGTCTGGACTTCTCTTCTATTTTTTTGAACAGATTGGCATCTTTGGTTACTACTGCCCCCCCGCCAAATGTGCTAAAGGGTTTTACCGACTCAAAGCTAAAAAAACTACACAGACCAAAAGAACCGACTTTTTCCCCATTATAGGTTGCCCCTATGGCCTGTGCGCAGTCTTCTATTACAATCAATTTGTGCTTCTTCGCGATTTCGAGCATCTTGCCGATATCGCAGGGACTGCCAAAGATATGGGTTGCAATTAAGGCTTTAGTTCTGGGGGTAATTTTCTGCCCTATAAGACTTGGGTCAATATTATACCCGTTTCTATCTATATCGACAAATAGGGGTTTAAACCCGCATTCCTTAATTATTTTTGGAACAGCAGCAAAAGTAAATGCCGGAAGGATTATCTCGTCTCCCGGAACAAGACCCAAAGATTCTAATATCAAACGGAGACCGATTCTTCCGGACGAAACTCCCAGGGCAAACTTGGCTCCGATATAACGTGCGAAAGCCCTCTCAAAAATCTTTATATGTTTGCCCTTTATAAGTTCTTTTGTAATTAAAAGGTATACAAAAACACCGACATCACTTAGGCTTAAATTTATCCTTCTTCGGGGAATAATTCTAATCATTATTTTGCGGTATGCCTTGCCTTCTAACCGGTCTTATTACCTTACCTTCTATGTATCCGAATTTTCTCTGGGCCCTATTAAATGGTTATTAGAAATATATCTTAAGAAAAAATGCTTAATTCCCATTATATCCAGGTAAAAGCTTATTTTTAATTAAAGTATTATATATCTGATAAGCGATAATTTTGTGCCCGAGAGCATTCGGATGGATAGAATCATGGGTTGGGCTGATAAATAAGTATTCATTTTTTATCTCATTAAAGGCTGAAACAATGTCTACTAAGGGAACGTGGTAAGTTTTAGCTGTTTCCTCCATTATCGAGTTATAAAGAAGCCCTGCTTCCCCGCATTCATAGGCTTCGTTAGCCTTTGCCTTATCAACATATTCCTTAAATTTAACCGGGTTTCCTTTTTTCTTGAAGGATAACGCCAAATAATAAAAGGCCTGGCTTGAATAAGAATTATACCCCAATGAGGCATTCATTTGCATTATCGCTTTATCATAATCAGCCGATTTAAAATATGCTATTCCTGAAGAAAGCAGGCTTGCAGCTTTTCCCAGGTCTGCCGAAGGGATATTTCTAAAATTTGGCAGGTTTACGGGCATTTTAATCAAAATTACTTTTACCCTATTTTTATCGGCCAAATCAATAATTGCCTGCAAGTTGTTTCGGTAATCTTCCGGAGAAACCCTTCTTGTATTTGAATAATATACTCCGGTTTTGTCTCCCGAATTAAACTTTGTGGTTAAATAAAATGTTAATTTATCGAAGAGCTGAAAGAAACGAAAATTGCTAAAAAAATTATACAACATAATAAATACTGGTGATTCATCCTTTAATTCTTTATCTACCTGCCCGTTATTCCTAAAAAAGCGGTATTTGTCTATGTCATTTAAAACATAAGAAACCGTGATAATATCTGGCTGCAGCTTTAAAATATTTTTTTTAAAGAAACGTATGCCCTGGTAGCTGGAATAACCAATTATACCGGCATTAATTATCTCAACCTTCTTATTTGTTTTGTTTAAAAGTGATTTTTCTAAAAGGTATGGATAAGTATCCTCATATCTTACCCCCCAACCAAAGGTAGGCGATGCCCCTAAACAAATTATGCGCAAACTGTCTTTCGGTTTATTAAGAAGAGGGTTATTTTCGTTCCTTAGCCCAAAATTATCTGTTTTAACCCTAACCCCCTGAAAATTTATATTTAAGTTTGATCTTTGGCACCAAAATAACTGAGGGTCGCGTTTAAGAATAAAAACAATGTTATCAAGCCTATCTGGAGGAAATAATAATCTGCTGGCAATTTCTAAAAGAAGTAGTAAAAAAATAGCAAATAAGATGCAGATTAATTTGGCATTAAATGAACTTAATCTAATTGACTTATAAGTCATTTGCTCTAGTTAAGTTACTTAATTAACTCAAAAAGCCTGCTTTTATTTTTTCTAGCAAGGTATTCATCAACCATGGAAGTAAAATAATCTATCCTGCATTTACATAAATCAACAGCCATACCTTTATATTTATCAAAGCCGTATGCCGGGAGAAAATACCAGTGCAGGAAGATATTAAACAGGGTAAACTGAAAACACCTTGGCTGCATCTTCTGCCCTCTCTTTAACGCTTTAATATTCCGGACATCGATAACACCTTCATTAAATAAAAACCGGGAGGTTGTACATGCCTCTTTGTTGCTTGGCTCATTCATTTTCAAAGCTGAACGGATATCATTTAAGCCTAATTTATGTATCCAATCAATGTCTTCTTCGGGACAATCGAAATCATATACTGGATTAAAATAAGAAATGCCATATCTAGCATAAAATTTCCTTATTTCGACCATACATTCGGGCGTCTGGTCAGGAAAAAAAATCATATTTTTGTTTGCACCACATGCAACCGCTTTGATGTTATTTTCTAAACAATAAACAAGAGTTCTAAGATGCATGGTTAATTTACATAATTCGCATGTAGCAAGAAGAAAAAAGCCGTATTTCTTGAGGTTTTTCCCATATTGGACATAAGAAATTTCTTTAAATAATCTATCCACCTTTAATATTTTATGAATAAATTTGTCTTTGCCAAATTTATTCTCAAGGAAAGGGTAATTAAAACTGCTATTTTTTATAGAAAAAATCCCAAAGCGTTGGTATGTCAAAAGATGCACTTTGTCAAACTCTTTTGACATTAAAACAGCAGCGGCTGTTGAATCGGTACCCCCCGAATATAGAATAGCTATTTCTTTCATTTCAAGATCTTCCTACTTGAATATGTGAGATGATAAATTTAATGATTGAAAAATAAAAAAAATAAATACCTTGGGTCAGCCATCCGAGGAATTCCGCATAAAGAATTCTTATCCTGCAGGGCAGGGCAATGCCGATTAAACAGATAAAGAAAGCAATAATCCTTCTAATCATTTTTTGTTGTGGAATTCTTTGATACTTTCATTATCAAGCAAGCCTGAAGCAACAAAGAAAGAAGATTTATAAGATTTTTTAGAAAAATAATCTTATGCGGCGACTTGATTAGCCCTCGCCAAAGCCTTCTACGATTTAAATAAAACTTCTGCTGTCCTTTTAACAACAAATCATTTAACGCTGAGGCAGACACGCTGGAGCATGACCTTTCAGTAGCATAGTAACAAAGCCTACCGCATGCAGATAGGGCACTTATATCGAAATTATTTGAATCGGGCATTGACTCATAAATATTTTTAATATCTTCAAACCTAGTAAATTTAAAAAAATAGGCTAAATCAAGTTCTGAATTGTTGGCAAAGTCAATTGTTTGTTGCATTTCTTCGTAGGTTTCTGTAGGAAAACCCAAGATGAAATAACCGCTGACAATTATACCTGATTCCTGGGTTTTTCTGATTATCTCTTTTACTTTATCGAGATCTAAATTTTTTCTGGCAGTTTTTTGCAGACGCGGGCTCGCTGTTTCAACCCCATAAGTTATTTTATAAACCCCCGCTTTTCTTAACAGCCTTAATAACTCTTCTGTCATCATGTCTGCCCTAATGCCATGCGGAAAAGCAATGCTAAGTTTAATTTTAGAATCTATAATCAACTGGCAAATCTTTTTTGCTCTTTCAATGTCAAAATTAAAAACGGAATCGAATATATGTATCTCTTTGACCCCGTATTTATCTTGCAGGAATTTAATTTCAGCTAGCACGTTCTCAGGTGAACGCATCCTGAATATGCTACCGAGAATATTCCTATTGCAGCAAAAAGTGCATTCGAATGGACAGCCTCGCGATGTAAGAATGGGAATATAAAATTTTTCTTTTAGGCTACCATTCCAACTGGGATAATTTGAATATTTCCGGAAATCAATCAGCTTCCATGCGGCAGGAGAGATCATAAAATCATCTAAATTTTCAATATATGGCCTGGCATTATTAGAGATAATCTCCTCTCCCTCTCTAAATATTATTCCTTCTGTAGCAATTAAACCTTTTCTGTCGCCTATATGCTTTATTAATTCCGCTACCGTAATATCAGCTTCTTCGGTAACAACAAAATCAATGTTTTTATCCTTCAATAGATATTCTCTAGCCAGATTAGCAAGCTGTCCTTCTACTAGTATAATTATATTTTTATCCAGCCTTTTGGAAACCGCGGCAATATGATGAATTATATCCGCCTCCCAAACTAACCCGTTAAGACAAATTATCCGGGGGTTAAAATGTTTTATTTCGCCTGCCATGTCTTCCAGTGTAAGATTGCCAAGGCCGGTATCTAAAATCTTCAATTCGCATTCGCCATTGAAAGCCTTAAATAAATTTGAGGCAATGTAAAGTAATTCTAGGGGCGGAACGGAGCCGCCCAATCCAACAGCCTTAAAGGTTCTGATAAATAAAATTTTTTTCTTCACTTTTTGTAATTAATTTTGCGCTGCATGAAAAAATTAAAATAACGCATAAATTGCCGGTAGAATAGTCTGATTGCCAGTGAAACTAACAAATATACCCAACAAAGCAAGGACTAAAAGAAGCGGTAATAACCACCACTTTTTATTTTCTTTAATTAGAAGAAATAGCCCGATTAAAAGGTCCTTATTGTTTTTAAAACGCCTTAAAGAATTCTTGAAGGGAGTATTTTTCACTCAGCGCATATCCTTTCTTTTGCTAATACTCTATATATATTTTCCGCCATCACATGATGCCCCTTCTGGGTACAATGGTCATCGTCCAGAAGATATACTCTTCTTTTTTCCTGCGAGATTAATTTATCGAATACACTACAGTTCTCTACAAATGGCAAGGAATGCTTATCGGCAACTTTTCTTAATAAGTTATTTGCCATAGGGTAAGAAATCGGGTAATTCTGCATGACCAACTTTACATTCCTGCTTTGACATAAGTTAACCATTGCCTCTAAGTCATTTTCCATCCATTCCTTAATCTTTCCTTCCCAACCTTGCTTGTCACTGAATAAATTGAGATAATTCATAAATAACTTGTTGTCTTTTAACTTTGCATCGGCTTTAAGCATATC
>Ga0315294_10002181_pt1 | contig 21421 bp, 16 predicted proteins | sample YL17G13_40_MG_FD_203626 | JGI IMG/M metagenome (GOLD analysis project Ga0315294, IMG submission 203626) | Sediment microbial communities from Yellowstone Lake, YNP, Wyoming, USA - YL17G13_40 | ecosystem: Environmental > Aquatic > Freshwater > Lake > Sediment | place: USA: Wyoming | collected...
AAAGCCGTATCTTTGGCGTGCTCCCGAAGTGCCTTATCAAAAACGTTCCACGAGTGAGAAGAATCCAAAAGCTTCAATATTTCAGGATTTAACGTTGCCTGCACCATCGTCTCGGGCCAGACTATCAACTCGGCTCCGGCCTGTGCGGCGGCCTTGCTCTGTTCCATCAGGCTTGCGAATAACTCGTCGCCGGACTCGAACGTCCTCTTGACGGACTGCGGGACGTTAGACTGAAGCGACGCAGCCGGCGGCCCCTCTGTTACACATTCTGCTTCCTGGTCGATCCTCCACCACCCATAAACAAAGGTGCCGACCACCGCCGCACAAACGATTACTGTGCCGGCAAACTGAACCAGCGTAAAATTCTTCTTTTGGTGAACGGCCACTATCAGCTCAGCCAGCAGCCCGTTGACCATAGCTATCAGGAACGAGACGCCTCCGGCGCCGAATATGTCGGCGATTTGAATCAGCGTGACATTTTGGTACTGGCTGTGTGCCAGAAACCGCCAGAAAAAACCGCCCAGAAGGAAGCCCTGCATTCGCTCGACGCCGACGATTAATACAGCCGCCGCCAAAAACAGCGGCACATTCTTTTTCCGGCAAAAACGCAGGCACAACGCCAGCGCGGGCCACAGCAGCGCCGTGTACAGGCAGAACAGAAGCCAGCCGACAATCGTCACCGGGGCGACCCAGTACAAATTGCCGAGCCAGTAACACAGTGAAATGACGTAGCCGAAAATAAATAATCGCCGGGCCCTGGCCTTCGGAGAGCAGGCAATAATAAAAGGCACAAACGATACCCAGGCCAGCGGCGCCAAGCCTATCGGCGCCTGAATCACTGTCAGCATCACAGCAGTGCCGACAAACGGCAGAATAACGAGCAGATTTTTTTTCATTCGTACATTTTTCAATCGGTTAATCCTTCTAAAGCCGTCGCTACGACCTTTTCGCTGTATTGCTTTTGGTTGTTCATTCGCACTGTAAGTTGACTTGTGAAAAGCTTCAGTAGTTCTTTGTCAGCGGTGATTTCTTTTGGCGATCTTCCGATGTCAACCGAAAGCCGCTTAATTTCATCCAGTTCAATAACGTTGAAAAAAAGGTCACGGGAACGTTGTTTTTTCAACTGGGCCAGACGTTTATTTGATTTTTCGACATACTGTTCAGAGATTTCCACGCCGATATAGTTCCTTCCCAATTGATATGCCGCCGCCGCTGTAGTGCCCGAGCCGCTGAAAGGATCAAGCACATAGTCACCCGGATTTGAGCTTGCAGCGATGATTCTCTTTAGCAGGCTCTCCGGCATTTGGCAGGGGTGCCAGCCGGCACGTTCCTTAAATGTTCCGCATACCCGCGGGTATCCGCCCCAGACGTCATCAGGCATCTTTCCGGCGGGATTGGCCCGCCTGTCGTTATAGATGAGCTGCCTGTCCGAAGGAACGCGGACCGCATAGTCGTTAAAAGTAAAATTCGTCTCGTCGCCGACAAAGTAAAAGATATGTGTGTGTGCCCGTGCGAATTTGGTTTTTGTCTGCTGGCCGAAGGTGTAATGCCATATTATCCAGTTTCGCATAATCAGGCCAAGCTCGTCGGCGATTATCTTGACGTTCGCTGCGTAATCGTCGCCTATGGCGATGTAAAATGAGCCGTGCGGCTTGAGGACTTTTTTGCAGATGTTCATCCAATCCCTGGTCCAGGCGATGTAGTTTTTCTTTTTGACATTGTCGTAGTACTTGTCGTACTTGTAGCCGATATTGAACGGCGGATCGGCAAAGATAAGGTCGGCAAACGGTTCATCGACCTTGCCCAAAACCTCTATGCAATCGCCGCAAATTATCCTGTTAAGAAACTTCTGCATAGCGATATATTAGAGATTTACGTCGAGTTTGCAAGAGGGAATTTACCTGCATAATCCACTCTGTCATTCCTTCACTTTGCTCAGGACAGCGTCTGATGCGTAGCCAAAGAATCTCAATCGTAACAACCTTCGCTAAGATCCCGCCACTCCGGGTTGGCGGCGTTGATCAACTCAATTTTCTTCTTTCGCAGCGTTTATGGCGAAATGTAAAAGTTGAGGAGGTCTATCTGCGGGACTATCAGACGGTCACTGAGGCGATGTATTACCTTGGCCGATATTTTGAGTTTTATAATAACGATAGATTGCACGAGGCGTTGGGCTACCGCACCCCCGCCGAGGTGTACGGCGTAGCAGTTGGCACTCCGGTCGCACTCCGGGCTCCCTCCATAGCCAACTGCTTTAATACACGGTGATGAATCCACCTTAAAGAACCCGGTTTTCTGTCTTGACAATAGGTAGGGTTATACCCTATTGCCCGGTTCGTACGTTGTATAGTATATTAAAGGACGAAAATAAGTTACTTTAGAGAGTCTGGGGAATTATGGATAGTTTGAATATTTTTAATCGGTTTATATGGTTAAAATTTTAATGATTGTAGTTGCAAGTAACCGACGGTTGATCGATGCACATAAAAAATTAAAATATTTATATATTTTTCTTAAAATACTACTTAAAACACGATAATTGCAATAAGGAGCTTTTTCTGGGAAGGACCCCAAAATTTTCGGTTTTTCTGAACTTTTTTCTTGACAGTAAAGTAGGAAATTTGTGATAATTCAGTTATTATGGGTTAGTATGGAGATTATAAGGCTTTAAATTGGCTTTTATATATTGCCTATATTGCCCATATAAGTCTTATAGTTGTAAGGTTTTAGTAGTTAATCAGGTGTAGAGGGTAATAAATTAATAGGTAAGGACGGGTCGGAAAATTATCCATTCATCGTACTTCTTACGACGCGGAATCTATACGTCCGATAGTATAGCGATTAGTGGTTCATATACAATAAGTACGAGTTTGAGCTTATTATTCAAATTCGAGAAATTATCGAAGGGATAACTTCTTAAGCTTTGCATAAAGCATAGCAGAAAGGAGAAATTAATGAGAAAGAGTATGACTTGATATAAAAGCTGATAGTAATTTAACAAATGGTGACTTAAAAAAGAAAGGAGATGAAAGGAAAACTAAAGTAAGAAAATATTGTTTGCTGTGGATTGTCCACAGCATAAAGCCCCACGCTAAGCAACCTAATAAACACAAAAATATCAACTCAGTGATTGCGGGCAAAGAAATATAACGGTTTGTTTACGAAGGAGAATATTATGAAGATTTCAAAATTTTTAATGTTAGGAATGTTAGCAGCCTCGCTTGTGATGGTTACAACGGGGCCGGCCGGTGCGGTATCTGCGGCTAGTTATGACTTGACCACCGATCCCTCGGGGATCGGCTCAGCCACCATTAACGGCGCCATCTGGGAAATTTTTCAATCGTCGGACCCGACCGGCAGCGGCGTTTTTTTCTCGTTCCTTCGCGTCCAGGCAAGCCCCACCGAGAGGGGTTACAATACTGACGGGCGGAAGCTCCAGTTCGACGAAAACACTTCGGCAACGTTCACCCACAGCTTTCATCTACACGATGTGCCGCAGATTGAGATAGGCGGGATTATCTACCGTGAGTTCCAGCTTGATATTAACGAGAAAGGCTCTGATCCGGAATGGTATATGAGCCTTGACGAGTTCCAGGTCTGGACCACCGATGATGCGAGTTTGTTGGGTTACGTCGAGGGGACGCACTCTTTCGCATCTGGTGCTCTCAAGGTTTATGACCTTGACGATGATGGAGACACCTGGATAAAGATGGACTACAGAGCTAATAATGGCAGCGGCAAGCGCGACTACAAAGTTTACGTGCCCGAATCAGATTTTGATGGAAAGAAGCTGGAATACGTCGTGCTTTTTACCCGCCACGGCGCTCAAGGCGGTAACTGGATTTCTGATTCCGGTTTTGAGGAATGGGGCGTAGCTTTATATCCCGCCACCAAGGCCGGCTACAAGTTCAACGACCTTAATGCCAATGGTGTTTGGGACGTGGGCGAACCGGGTCTGAATGGATGGACCATCAACCTCGTTGGCTCGAGCATCGACGACAAAGGTCATGCTCACGCCGTATCCATGTCCACGGTCACTGCCGATGATGGTGATGGCAATCCGGGTTACTATAGCTTCACTGCCCTTCCGGGCAATTACACCGTCAGCGAGGTGCTGCAACCCGGCTGGGCACAGACGTATCCGGGTGGCGCTGGAACGTACGTAATCAGCCTCGGTAACGGGCAGTTGGACCTTGACAACAACTTCGGTAACGTCCAATATGTTCCCGATATCAGTATCACCAAGTCTGCCGATATCGATGAATTTTGTTTGAGTGACCCTCCCGTTCCTGCTCCGGTCACATATACATATCTCGTGGAAAACAAGGGCAATGAACCCCTTGAAAATGTGGACGTGACCGATGATACATGCAGCTCACCCACCTACCAGTCGGGCGACGATGGTGATGATGATATACTCAGTCCTGGCGAAATATGGACGTACCAATGTACAACGGTTCTTAACGACGCAACTACGAATACGGGTACTGTCGTTGCGTACGGAGTCTTTACGGGTACAGAGGTTACAGATAGCGATACTGCATTTGTTGACGTTGTTGATTTAGCTGTCACAGTGGATCCAGCGAATGCTGAAATCTGTGCCGGCGATGATCCTGTTCAGTTTTGTGCTGTTGTAACATTAGGTTCTGATGATTACTCATACTCATGGACCAAAGACGGCAGTACGCTGGTCGGCGAAACTAGCGACTGTATCACAGTCAGCGAAGCCGGAGAATACTGTGTCACTGTTACCGATAATATTACCGGTTGCGAAGATACAGCCTGCGCGACGCTGACCATCATTTCTGTTCCCTCATGCTCAATTAACGGCCGGGATACAATTTGTGAGACTGAAACCGACGTCGAATTCTGTAGTTTATCCTCAGCGGACAGCTATAGCTGGTCGATTGATGAAGGCGGCGACGCCGTGATCATTGGAGCTACTGACGGTCAGTGCGTTTATGTCAATCCCACAGGTACGGGCAGTTTCACGCTGAGGCTGCTAATCTGCAACAATGGTGAAGTAATCGAGTGCTGCAATGAATGCACAATCGATGTGACTGTCAACCCATGTACTCCTGGAATCCACGTTGTAAAGTATCCTGATATCGATTACTTCTGTTTAAGTGACATTCCTGTTCAGGTTACGTACACGTATGAAGTGACGGCTACCGGCGATGAAGACCTCAAAAACGTGTCTGTAGAAGACGACACCTGCTTTGACCCCGCCTACGTCTCTGGCGACGATGGTGACAATATTCTTGAGCTTGGTGAAACCTGGATATACACGTGCTCAACGAGTCTTTACGATACAACCACCAATACGGTCGATGTTGCTGGCTACGGAGTATTTTCAGGTAATCAAGTAACTGATGAGACTACAGCAACGGTTACTGCCTATGATGTATCTGTTGAAGTAAGTCCATCGGATGCTGAAATCTGTGCCGGCGACGAACAGGAGTTTTGTGCTGTTGTAACATTAGGTCTCGGAAATTACTCATACTCCTGGACCAAAGACGGCAGCCTACTGGTCGGTGAAACCGGCGACTGCATCACAGTCAGTGAGGCCGGCGAATACTGTGTCACCGTCACCGATACTGATACTGGTTGCGAAGACACAGCCTGCGCGACACTGACCGTTATTGATGTTCCGGATTGCTCAATCGAAGGCCCGGCTTCAATGTGTGTAGGTGATGAAGCTGAATTCTGTGCTTCCGTTTCCGATGCGTACAGCTACGAGTGGGTCATCGCTGTCGGCGAAGAATATGCCGAGATAGTCGGAAGTACAACCGGCGACTGTGTTGTTGTTCACGCCACAGGCGAAGGCACCTTCAGACTTGGAATGAGGATCTGCAACGCAGGCGATGTAATCTTATGCTGTGATGAGTGCAGTATCGACGTGCCGGTAGAGCCATGCGGCGGTGCGTTCTGCACTTTAACGCAAGGATTCTACGGCAATAAAGGCGGAAAGGCATGCGGTCTTAAGACTGCGGACCTGATCGATGCTCTGCTCGCTTATGGCGACGTTGAAGTTGGTGTACCCGGGAATTTGATTACGCTCGGCACCTCCGACTGCATTATCGACCTGCTGCCGGCAGGCGGCACAGCCGATGTACTGCCAGCGGGCGATTTCGTCTGTGACGAAGGTACCAACAACATCCCCGACAGTCTAATAACGGAATTCAGCAAGAAGGATTCCAGGTTCAACAACGTTCTGATCGGCCAGATTGTGGCTCTGACGCTGAACTTGCGGCTGTACAACATCGACTGTGTGGGTGAGGGTGGCACCGGAAACCTGGCCGGCTGGGAACTGCCGGAAGAGTTCTGCACGATGGGTAAAGACGGCTGTCCAAAGCAGCACATAACTCCCGATGGCTTCGTCGGCATGCCTGTAGGGGAAATACTTGCCCTGGCCAATGAAGTTATAGGCGGCGCGGACGTTGGTGTTAGCCCCAGCGAGATCAACGGCGCTGTAGACTTCATCAACGAAGCCTTCGACAAATGCGCAGAGATTGTCACTTGCCCAACTGAAGAGATCTGCGGCAATGGCTGCAACGATGACTTCGATGAATACGTGGACGATGCTCTCGATCCCGATTGCGCTGGCTAACTAAGTCTTCTGCCCAACCAAGGGCACGACTATTAGTGAGCGTATTAGTTTTGTCAGTACTTAAAAAAGGGCCGCCTTAGGGCGGCCCTTTTACTTTTTCGCTTGCGTGATCTGTGCGTGCCTTGTCATTCCTTCACTTTGCTCAAGAAGGGGCTCTGAGGCGAAGCCGAAGGATCTGCGCAGAGCCGAGGAGCAAACATTACTTACATACTTTGCCCAGATTCTTCATTGCGCTGCGCTCCGTTCAGAATGACAAAGCGAGGAACGGTGGGCCGAGGCCCACCCTACGAGACCGGTAATAGGCAAATCCACGCGTCCACGCCGACTCCTGTATTCTGTATTCTTGCCTTACGCCTACTGGGGGGCTTTTTTTGTGGTCGGAGCCCTGTAGATGCCCCGGCAGGGGATTTCCAGCTTTTCGCCATCCTTTAAGTTGATGGTGAATGTGTCGGTGAACTTTTTTACATCCTCGCCGGTCGGTGGTGTGATTTCCAGCTCGAACTGATAGCGATCGCCGACCTTTTTCTGATCGAGCACCTTTATGTGCCCTTCTTTCGAGGACGTCGATTCGACCTCGAAATCCTCATCGTAGTTGTTCGTTATCAAGAGCGACTTTTTGACCGATTCAGCCGAATTACTGTACAACACCACGAGCATTGACGGCCTGACCGTGAACCTCGAAAGTGCTTGAAAGATGATTGTAACCGTTTCAGGAGGAACATTTGTTTCCGAATAAGCCAGGCCAATATTGATGCGTCCACTACTCCTGTTCTGCAATTTCGCTATATCGACCTTTGGCTCAAGGACAAATTTCGTAGCCTGCACCGAGCTATCAAAGTCGGCTGTTATGAAATCGTTGGTGGCCTGGAACTGTGTTATCGAAAACGGGGTATTGTCGGTGCTGGTAAGCGTGATTTTAGGACAGCCGGCGTTTTCCTCCTTGAGCATGAGCTTGAGGCTCTTTGGCTCATAATCAACCCGAAGGACGGTTTCAGCCTTGATTGTCAAAGTCGCCCTGGGCGTCTCTTTGTCGTTGCTGTTAACGTACAGGCGTTTCATTATCTTGTTCGCCGTCCGGCTGGAAGTGTACTGAACTTTCAGCACGCCGGACTCGCCGGGGGCAAGCTTGTCTTTATCCAATTTGGTGACGGCCCCACAGCATTTTTCGACCTTTGTGATTTTCAAGGGCCCGTCCCCGGTATTGGTGAACTTAAGCTCGCCGAGAAGTTTTTGGCCCGGCCCGACCTTGCCGAAATCGTAAACCATGCTTTCAAATTCGATTTTAGGCTCGCCCTTTTTAGCGACTGCCTCTGGTGCGGAGGGCTCTTCGGCCACCTTAGCCTGCTGTTGACAGCCCGCATTCAATAACAATACACAGCTAACAACAATAAAAACCAGGCATCTTCGCTTCATTTTCCAATCTCCACATTAGATAATGATGTAAGTTTATGATGATTAACTATCCCTATTTTAACAAGATCAATATACAAAATCAACCATAATCAATGCCTAAGTATCAATTTATCGGCCTTTGGCACTCGATAAAGGAAAAATGGGAGGGTCTGAACAACCGACCCTCCCAGACCGGCGTCGTTGAGGAATAAGGCGGGTCCCGGCTGAACTTCGTAAAAGTACCGAACCGCCTAACGGTGCCGGTTTTCTTCTTGGTTTATAGCAATCTCCTTTTGATTGCCGTCTATCGGCGTTTAAGTTTATAACAAGAGCACTATTATTGTCAACAATCAAGCTGGCATAAAAGACCATATTAGAAATCCGTCTAAAGAAAGCACGTTAACAAAATCATCTTTTCGCAATATATCGAATCCATCACATCTGTCTGGATACAAAAGAAGATTCTCCGATACGTTATCAATGTAAATCATCTCGTTTTGCATTGGGCGAGGGTGCAGTATCATCATGAGGATTAGCCCTGCCTTGCTTAGTTTGTTTACACATTTCAGATCCATTGTGCCATGACATCGTAAAACGCTGTTGCATCACTTTTGACAGGAATAAAGGACTGTCAATGATGTTTCTGCGCCACATACGGCGTTAGAAACAGTGGTCAGGCGATCACAGTTCCTGTACAGACCCATCTGGTTCTTTGGATATCGATGCACAGCGACAACTATTTTTCCGATATTCTTTCGAAATCTTGAGGCCAGCACGGGAAGCCAGAACGTATTTGTGACACATATATCGGCTCGAGGGAGCAAGGTAGCCATCTTTGTCGCGTAGAGGAGGTCCTTCAATAGATCAACATATATATTGCTGGTACGTCGCAGATGCAGTCTTCTGATATAACGAATGCCGTTTGTTGTCTCGTCCGGGACTTGCGATGGATGATTCCTGCATAAGAACGTCACGTGATGGCCCTTCTTCACAAATTCCGCCGCGAGTCCATACCAAATGCGCTCCACAGCCCCGCAGGGAGCGGGAGGCAGCGGCATAAAAGGGCCAGTGACTATAGTTATTCGCATTCTTACGGATACCTCAAAGACTCTGATTCTTCGGAAAGCAATTCTCAGGCAACAAACTTACTGAGTGGCGTCGCATTTGCCTGCTGCCAGGAGTATATTTGTAGGTACGAAAATATCTCTAAGTCCAAGTCCAGAACCGCAATGTTTGATTTCCCGAACGTCAAGGCCCACTGCCGACACAAGATTTCCCAGGGAGCGTTTGGTGAAGAATCTTACGTGAGGATAGGTTGGATCGTAATACCGCTCAAACGCAAATAACGCTATGCCCAGGTTTTTGATGACCCCGTGAAAGGGAACGGTACAAAGGAATATCCCGCCTGAGGACAAGACTCGATAGATTTCGTCGAGGGCAAATCCTGGAAAATACAGATGTTCTAAGACCTCAGAGCACCAAACGAGATCGAAAGTTGAATCATGGAAGGGCAGAGGATTTTCCAGGTCATGCACCTGGAACTGGATCTCCTTGTACTTGTTCCTGGCATTGGCAATAGCCAGCGGTGACAAATCGATACCAGTCACTTTATATCCAAGGTCGGACAATTTGGAAGAGAAGAAACCGTCTCCGCAGCCGACTTCCAGGGCTTGAGAGGCAGCCTTTGCCCTGGGCTTGGCCCATTTCTGCATGAATCTCACAAAATGAGGCGTGTAACCCAGATGTTCTGCCGAATAGGCCTTTTCATCGTCTCTCCACAAATTGTCGTATGTATCTTCTTTTACACTCTTATCCATTGTTTATATTCCGCCTTTATCCCTTGAATACTAAGTGAAATCAACGCACCTGTCCTTACTAAGCCAAAGCGAAGTGTCAATCCAATCTTACACAGTCGGGCTTTTCACCCGACCCCAAGAGCCATTCGTACACGCCAACCATTTCCCGGGCGATCCGCGGCCAGGAGTAATTGTCTTCAATCAGTTTTCGGCCACATTTTCCCATTTGCTGTCTTTGGGAATCGGACAGGCTCAAGGCCTCACGAAGCGCCTTTTCAAGCGATTCAACGCCGGTGTCAATCCACCAGCCGCAATTGTATGTCTCCAATTCCTTCCAGGGAGTCGTTCGCGTTGTTACGACAGGCTTGCCTGAAGCAAGTGCTTCGGCAATAACAATTCCAAAATTTTCGCTATGCGTGGGAAGGACGAACAAATCACAAGCAGCATAAAGCCGTCTTTTTAAATCGCCATAGACCGGCCCTACAAATGTAGTCTGGTTTGCCGCTCCGAATTCATGCATTGTCTTCTGCACTTCTCCAAGATGCCCATTATCATCAGGACCTGCGATAACCAACGACCACTCGGGGAAATTCATACATATTCTACCCCACGCTTCAGCCAGATTCACAAGACCCTTAATCGGGCTTACTCTCGACAAGAACAAGATTACTTTTCTGTCTTTCACCAATCGTCGTACTTCGGCGTTATCCTCTAATGAGTCGTCTGCTCCATACTCGCCGGCATTCAGCCCTATGGGAACTATACACACCGGAACACGCAGCCGCAGCGATTTGAGCGTGTTGTACTCGTTCAATCCCGTAGTATGCAAACAGGCTGCGGAATTGAGAATATTGTAAGCGTAAAGATGCACAAGCACTCTTTTCCTCAGAGCCGACTTGCTCATGCAATGGGATTGAAGTGTTCCGTGAATAGAGCAGACCAGCTTCTTGGCACATTTTTTAGCTATTTGCCCGCCGACCAAAAACTGATGATTCCATATCGTATGTGTGTGTATGATATCAAAGTACAGGCAGTGTTGCATTGCGAAACGTTTCAGACTTCCGGAATATGCATAGGGTCCGGAAAGCCGTGCTTTTTCGAATGCCTTGACGGGCAAATCGGCGGGACAGTCCTCTTCAAAGAAAGGATCGACTGTCGTCAAGATTTGCACATCGCAGCCGGTGTTAATCAACGCTCGGGCAGATTCGACAATATACGTCGAGACACCGCCGCCAAGACGCGATATCGATGTTGTCAGAAACAATACTTTCAATTAGGTACCCTATGGTGTCATACAATAAAACATATATATGGAAAGAGCTTAAACTTCAAATGGTTTGCACAACCAAGTAGGTAGGCCTGGCTCTTCTGTACTGAGGCCAGATTTGTATTCAATGACTTTCTTTAAGTACAACGCTGCCTGCCTTGGACTTATCAGAGGAGCATAACGAATTGCATTATTTCGGACCTGCTCAAGCCTATGGAAATCATCAAGATAATACCTAATCGCGGCCGCCAGACTTTCACTACTTCCTCTTAAGAACGATCTGCCCGCTACTCCTGTGATAACAAGCTCTTTACCCCTGATTCCATCGCTGACAATTACAGGCAAGCCATTCTGGATTGCTTCATTTATCCTTATTCCCCATGGCTCCTCAAAGCCAGGCGCTACAAAGACATTGGAGAGTCGTTTGAGCCTTGTAAGTTCTTTATCGGAGACAACTCCCGTGAATTCGATGATATCTTGCAGCCCCATTTCAGCAGTCAGTCTCTTGAGCTTCATTTCTTCAGGCCCAAAACCGGTAATGTAACATTTTAATCGGTTCTCATAATGGGACTTTAGGATTTTCAAAGCTTTTATTAGAACTTCCTGTCCTTTGTTCCTTGTTATGTATCCTGTGCACAATAATGTGAGTTTGTCATACTGCACGGGCATGATCGAAAGTCCATCTCGCTGCTCGTCCGAGAAATACGCAAAAGGAAATATCTGCGAGGATTTCCACCCTTGGCGCTGAAATTCTTCAGGGCAATTACCGGATAAGGACATCACAAAAAGAGATTTGCTAATATATTTCTTAACTCTGATAGGTATAACATACTTTATATATCCTGCTTTCAGCTTCCTTTTGAGACCTGTATATTGGTTAAAAGGAGCTTCTGTCATAATTGCGGTTCGAATGGTACTATTCTGCGATTGACCTAAAGCATACTTTAGTATTTTGTTGTAATAGATGCCCGAGAAAACATGTACACATGAATTATGTTCTTTTAAGTAGCTATCAATGAAAGCATGCCCATCTTCTTTAGGTATTATTTGCAGTTTAGCCTTGCCAACATCAGGTGTATACCAGCCAAGCGCTTTTCTGGCTTGAGACATCTCTTTAGTGCACACAACTTTGACTGAATAACCATCTATGTTCGCCAGTTCTCTCCACAACCCCGATATAGCTTTACACGGAAAATTCCACCAGAAAACCAGATTCATTCAAAACCTCATTATGCTCTATTGCTTGACGATCGGCGCAATCTCTCGCCAATTCTGGCCTTTGTACCTAACCTGGTCAAATACAGCTTTACAATACTTTAGTGAAAGTACTTTCAGCATTCTCGAAACAGCAAACCAAGCCCGTACCTTGGATTTGCGGAATGGGCACTGGAATGTCTGACGACCATCGGACAAGCCTGCTTGGCGCTGCTGAAGGAAACCCTGAGCGACGCGACCTCATGGGTAGTCGACCGGACTAACGAGGGTTGGCATTGTGAACGAATCAAAGCCCAATTGGCCTCTGGAAGGCTTTAAAGTACAAAGCCGTATTCTGCGTGCCATCGCTCGTGTATATATATCGCCAGTTTCTGACCTCGCGGCTAAATTCCATCCACTGCTTTGAAGCTGGGCCTTGATGAGGCTGTCTTCCGAAGATACGGGGCGCATCACGCGGCATAAAGGCTTTATCCGGACGTGGAAGCCAGAAGTGTATATTATCTATTAGAATAAAGCCACCTTCGCGGACCTTGGGGATTGCGCCTAATGCGCAAGCGCTACGATACACCCCATCCACGAAAACGAAGTCCAGACTATTGGCCTCAAACTCATCCAGCACCTTGACATATGCTGAGTCTGGGCCCTTCTCGTCCCGTTCGTTGAGACCTGTCTCAAGAACGTCTATATACCTCAGATAGTATGCCACATTCTCAATCCCATTCTCGTTGAGGGATTGAGATATACGAATATAGTACTCCTTGCTGTGTTCTACACTTGTAAGGTACCTCACACGCCGAGCGAGCCACAGCGTGCTTCTTCCGGACCCGAATTCAAGACCCACATCTGTTGGCTTAAGATATGTAGATAAGATGATATTTGCCATCTCGGTAATCCATGGATGATCGGGATTGCTCCTGTGATATTGCATGAGTTTCAGTCTATTCCAAATAAACCGAGGCGTCCAATGTCTGAATCTTCTCATTTCAAGAAACTCTTCTCATTCCTCTTTCTTGGGGCTTTCAGATCAACTGCATGGCGTAAGAACTCATCATGATTTCCATACCCTATCTGCGGGATTTACTATGATAAACACCATAAGAAAACATGATTCATCCAAGCCCTGATATTACTAGTTCTCAATATATGGGTATATTTGGTATCAGGTCTTGCCTCTATATCTGATTTGGTCAAACACAGATTTGAAGTATCTGAGTGACACCAATTTGAGAAACCTGGAAAACAGCAAACCAAGACCATACCAGCGATTTGCGGAGAGAGCATTATAGTGCTGTCTGATGTAGCAACTCTCCGCATGTATCTGCTTCCACTTTGGATGCTCCGGATTATTGGCGGAGGCGTTTTCACTGAAATTATGGCCAGACATTTTCGCCGCCGGATGAAGCCTGAGTCCCCATAGATAATTATTCACACGTTTATAGGTTGCTCCGCATTTGCTATAAAAGCGCCACCATAATTCCGTATCCATCATGTAATGAAAGTCCTCGTTGACATAGCCTGCCCTTTCGAGTAGGTTTTTCGTAAAGAATCCGCTCGGTCCGCCCGCCTCCAGGACACCCATTCGGGGCAGAAGAGAGTTCCAGTTCAATCCGCACCCGCACTTGATGATTCTTCCATCAGGGTCCATCCACATACACTTGCCGGCGAACCACTCACTTTCAGGATTAGCTTCATACGCCCTGGCTACTGCATCGAGTGCCCCCGGCAGCAATACATCGTCGCTGTTGAGCCATGTGAGCAGATCGCCACGTGCTCTTCTGAATCCCTTATTGAGGGCATTGCTCTGCCCCGTATCCGGCTCGCTAATCCAATAAGACAAGTCTTTTTCATATTTTTTAATAATCTCAACAGAGTTATCAGTACTACCGCCGTCAATAATAATAACCTCAAGTCTGGGGTAGTCCTGCTCAAGAATCGAAACGATTGTCTCTTCAATGTATCTGCCCTGGTTGAACGATGGGATCACGATAGATATCAGGGGTTTTTGAGTTTCCATAGTCAATCTGGCCGCACGTTTTCAGGACTGAGGTTATTCCAATGCTTCAGATCGGACGTAAATATTATCAGCCAGCTCATCCATAGCGGAACGTAGGATCGTGTCTGCACAATGGGACTGAAGAAGAAAGCCCAGTATATCACAAGCATATTCACTGCAATGACTGGCAATAAAGGACCCGAATAGTATTTAAGACACATATTGAACTTGCGAATAAACATTATAAAGATATATAACCATATCAGACCGGCGCCAACGCCGGCCCAGACCGGCGCCCCCATCAGGACTGAATGTGTAGGTATCCAGTCTGTCTCCGCGTACATTCGATAATCAAAACGCTCCCCAGCGATATTCGAAAGCTGCGGCAGATATGTAAAATTCTTATCATGACCCCAGGAGCCGTAACCGAGCAGGGGCCTGTCCAGAAAAGCTCTAAACGCAATAACGAAATCACCCCTTCCCTGCAGCAGCAATTCGGCAGGATTGTATGGATTATTGCAGCGTTGGACCTGTTCTTTGCCATGAGGTCCTCCCCAATCCAGTTCAGTCACGGCAAAAATATAGGTCGCATACACCATGTACAAGACAACCAATCCCGACAAGGCGGATATAGCAAGGACCCTCTTGTCGAATAGAACTTGTCTTGGAACGACAACTAAGACCAACAATATGCAGCCTGCGACAAACCAGGCCCCCCCTGTCGATCTCGCATCATTTGCCATCCAGAACAAGCCGTTGGCAATGCAAAGTGCCGCAACCAGAAGGCGGCGATTGGCCTTGTACAGATATACAAGCCCCAGCAGCAGGATGGGCTCGACAATGGGATACACGTACAATGCAAGGTATTTAGCTTGCCCCGGCAGCACTACAAACCGTCTGCCAAAATAGCCCGACACAAGACCACCGGCTATGTAAAACAGAATCGAATATTCGCTGCTCTTGTCAAACAGGTACAACAAGAAAACGAAATTGACAATCAACATAAATACATTGGCCCAGCCTCGCAGATAATCATACGGGACAGACTGGTTATAAATATCGCTCAAGACAAGCAGTCCACCGAACAAAACAAAGCATACCAGCACCTTCCTCGCATCGGGGTAGCGGCGGATTATTTCTTTGTCCTTCCAGAAAAAGAACGGCAGCAATACGACCGCCATCATTTCATTCAACGGCAGCATCCCAATCAGGCTGACCCGAAAGCCCGCAGCAGCAGCGTACACGAACAGCAAAATGTTCATCAGCTTTGTCATAACATGTCAGCGTTCAGCTATTGATCCAATGAACTCTATAAGTTCCTTGGCTTGGTCGTCATAGTTGTACTTACCCTCATAGCATTCGCGCGCTTGCTGCTTCATGAAGTACCATTTTTCACGAGGCAATCCTAACATGGCGTTAATCCCGTCTGATATGGCAATTGGATTAGAGAAATCTGCCAGTAATCCGACTTGGTAGGTACTTAAAACCTTCTGTATGATTGGGCGCTTCGAACCCAAGATCGGAATGCCGCATGCCATATAGTCGAACAGTTTTTGTGGAGAACAGAATCGGACAGCGTTAGACTGGCAGCCGTCGTACGGAAGGAGGCCGAGATCCGCATCCGCCATCCACTTATACAGTTCTGTGTGACTTACAGGCGGTACCAAGAATGCTCTATGTTTGTGTTCAGTGATCTTTGCTTGAATATGGTGGGGTACCGCATCAGTAAGCATTAGGCCCAACAATACCTCTGCGCTCCACTGTTTCATACTTTCCAGTATCGCCTCAATGCAAAGATACTGCTGATATGAGCCGTGCAACAGTACAATTTTTTGATCTGGCCTAACCCCATATTTCTGCACCAGATAGTGTCTGAGTCTGCCCTTTGTGGGCAGAGCGAAGCCTTTTCGCGGAACGTTGTGTATGACAAACGTGGGTATTGTACCGTTGACAGAATCAAGCACTATGTGCAATCTGTTTTCTTCAACTCCAATTATCGCATAGCACCGCTTTTTCAAAAGTTGACGTTCTATCTCTCTTTTTCGGCCATCGCACATTTCGAGGGAATAGTAAATGAGTCTGGCATTGTTTAGTCTGCTAACAAGAGAGCCAACTTGCAGTCCAGGTAAATTAATGCCGACAACGATATCGGCCGGTGTGCATACGGAACTCAATATGAACTTGGCCATGGTCAAGAGACCTCTACCCCTTGGTAGCACCTTAGGACTAACAAGGCGTATTCGTTTCACATCCAATCGGTCCGAGATGCGCTCACGTTCGGTTCTATTGCTCAACTGAAATAATCTGACTGTGTTGCCCCTCTCAGAACAAATAGAGGCTAAGTCGAATCCTTGCCGATTTCGCTCGGGGGCATAACTTATAATTGAAATTCGCTGCACCATATTGAATCACTATTGCCTATAGTCTATCTCAAGTCCCAACCGTGATGAAATGCCCCAATCGAACCATAACTCATTCACTGCTCCTTGCGTAGCACCATGAATAGATTGTGCCGTGGTTCCCTTGACTGGTAGTCGTGCTTAATCGGGAGTATACTACTCCTGATTAATCTCAAAGGACCCAGGATATGTAAGGATCGCAAAACGCTCTTTACAGCCAGTCGCCTGGTGCTCTCCTCCCTCTCGGAGCTGTTCAAGCCCTTTCCGCCGCCATAGAGTGCAGACACGACCTTCATTCCATGTTTGGCAGCATACTTGCCGATTGTAGTCCTTGAAAAGAAGTACAGATGTTCAAGGCTGGTGGAGAATCCTATCCAGTTTTCAAAGCCTGCATATTCAGCGCACTCAAAACTGGGGGTTGTGACACAAAGAAAACCGTGCTCACCAAGGAGGGCATATGTTTTCCCAAAGAACGCATCGGGGTCAGGCAAATGTTCGATTACCTCAAACGCAAACACCGCATCATATTTTACTTCGGGGTCGAGGTCATCTATCATGCCGACACGAAAAGGAATGTCCTTATAACGTGATCTTGCTTCGGCAATGGCAGATTCTGAAATATCAATCCCAGTGACACTCCTGCCTATATTCTTGACAACATGACAGAATTCACCGGTTCCACAGCCAACCTCAAGCACTCTGTCAAAGGTCGTTACGCCCGCCTCCCTTAAAAGCAGGAGCTTTCTTTTCGAAGCTGTAAGCATGGCTCTTCTTATTTCGTCAGAATAATAGTTGTCATAGCCAATAGATGACGGTGATGTGAAGTAATCACTATCATACAGCGCCGGAATGAGGTCGTCTTTGGGCCTGGGATTTACGTAGACAAGACCACAATTGCCACACTGGACTACGCGAAGACCATCCGGTCTTTCGAAGATGACTTTATCATTTCTCAGGCCACATAGATTGCAGTTGTATTAAGCCAGTTGAGTATCGTTCCACATAATCATCCTACTCTGTTATCTTCCGCCTGAATGCTGCAGCAGCGACCGAAGAAGCAGTTAGAACCAAAACTGGAACATCGCGGATGTGGCGATGCTCCTTCTTTATACTCGTTTTCGTGTGAGCCAGGCGACAAAAGCGAATACCCATATAGTATGAAAAACGTAGGCAACTGCTCTTGAAGTAGCCAAACCCAGAGATCCTAAATCAACCAAGAGTACGGTGCTCACGACAAAGATAATGGCCCAGCCACCGTTCATGGCAAAGCCGATCCACATTTTTCCCGAGGCCGCGATAATCTGCCCCACGGGGGTCTGGACGGCAACCAGCCCTGCCGTCAGTAGAACAACGATTAGAGTTGGCCAGCCGCTTCTGAAAGCCTCGCCGTAAAGATTCATTACTCGCTGGCTGACAATGCTCACCAATAGAACGGGTGGCAACACGAATAGCACGTTCATCTTTATGGCGAAAGTCAGTGTTCTTATCGATTGTCTCATCTCTTTCTGGCCCAGCCGTTCCGAAAGGACCGGCAGAACGACTTGGGCCAGCAAATACGGAAGAAACATCACCATAGCAAACCACTGATTTGCAGCACTGTAAACTCCCATCTCGCCATAGCCTTCGGGCCGGTTAACCAACAAAGCACTACAGATCCAATTAGCCGGGCCGGCCAAGGAACCGCTCATCGCGGCCGGGAGGCTGAATCTCCACAGAATAGGAGCTTCACGACTGCAATCCCTTAAGGTCACAGGAACTCCATGCCGGCGGGCCTCTTTGCGCAGAGCCACATGGTTGAGCAACCAGTTGACGCCGAGATTAATCGTTAACGCCCAGACCGCTCCGGTGAGGCCACCTAAATAGGCCCCGGAAACCAGGATTGGAAATGAGATCAAACCGACAAAAAAGTTCACGTACGCGATAGTCTTGAAGGCCTCAAAGCCCGCCAGAGCGCCGGTCTGTGCTCCGTTGAGGGCATTGAAGAACAATATCAGGACACCAATTCGCAGCACACCGCTCAAATGCGGTGCGTTGATGGTGTGTTCGGCCAGCCATGGGGCGAGGATAAATAGCCCCAACGCCATCAGACCGCAAGTCACCGCTGCAAATGCGCTTGAGAGGCCAATAATCCGCCCCGCTCGTCCGGGGTCTCGCTCACGAAATTCTGCCACGTGCTTGGTGGCGGTGAGCCCCAGGCCGAATCCGGCGAAGACGCCGAACATGCCGACGGTCGAGTTTACCATTCCCAGCTCGCCGTAGCCCGTTCTGCCCAGCACTCGCGCAACTAAAACCGAAGCGGCAAGCATCAGTCCTCGCGAAATCACCGCCCCAGCCATTGACCAAAACACTCCTCTCGCCAACCGATAACCAATCGGCGAGTTCTCGATCCGATCAAATGCAGGTCTCAAGAAAGAGGGGCAAAGGGCGAATACTAATGATTTGACGCTCATGTACCCTTCCTGTGTTCAGCCATGAACCGCTCGCAGGCGGCCAGTATCCGTTCGGTTGCCTTGCCGTCGCCATAGGGATTAACGGCATTGGCCATTGAGTCGTAGGCCATTTCATTAGTCAGAAGTGTGGATACATTGTTAATGATCCTCTTTATGTCAGTTCCGACAAGCTTCACCGTGCCGGCTTCTACTGCTTCCGGCCTTTCGGTCGTGTCGCGCATCACCAGCACCGGCTTGCCCAGACTCGGTGCCTCTTCCTGTACACCGCCGGAGTCTGTGAGTATAATCGTGGATCTATTGATCAAGAATACAAATGCCAGATAGCTTAATGGCTCTATCAGGAAAACGTTGTCGCGTCCGCCAAGGAATTGAAAAACCGGCTCGCGCACCTTCGGATTTAGATGGACCGGATATACGAACGCTGTCTCGCTGAATTTTTCGGCCAGTTTTGCTATAGCCGCGCATATATTTCTAAAACCCTGGCCAAAACTCTCCCGACGGTGTCCGGTGATTAGAACGAGCCGCGGATCGTTCTGACCGTTCATCAATTCTCCGGGCAGCTCTGGTATTTCCGGCTTATTCGTTCGGACCTTCGCAAGAGCAATATGGAGAGCATCAATTACTGTATTGCCGGTTACATAGATACGTTCAGTCGGAACACCTTCCTTCAGTAAGTTCTCCCTTGCCCACGCAGTTGGTGCAAAGTGGTAGTCAGATATGTGTGTTGCAAGAACGCGATTAATCTCTTCCGGATAAGGTGAAAACTTGTTCCACGTCCGCAACCCCGCCTCTACATGAGCAACCGGTATCTGATGATAAAATGATGCTAAAGCAGCACAGAAAACAGTCGTTGTATCACCTTGAACCATGACCAAATCCGGCTCATACTCTGCTAAATATCGATCGATGAGGTTTATTGCTCGAGAGGTTAAACACCCAAGCGATTGATTAGGTTCCATCAGATTCAAATCAACGTCAGGTAAGACTCCGAAAACTTCCAAAACCTGGTCTAACATCTCCCTATGTTGAGCGGTAACACAAATATGCGGTTGAAAGTCTGGATGCTCTTTTAGGGCCAGAATCAAAGGACAGAGTTTAATCGCTTCAGGGCGAGTACCGAAAATAATGGAAATTCTTCTCACTTTGTGTTCCTAAGAATGGGAGTTCAGCTATGAAAGTCCTTAGCGGCGTGGTCCGCTCGCCCGGATTTCGAACCCCTTTTTTGCCTCACTAAGTTAGCTATGTCATGCTCTTCGATTAGGCGGGTGAAGAGGGCGATTCTTCGGCCGGCGGATTCGAGGGAGCCGTTTCTGGGCACTTCGATTTCCAAATTCAGGCTGGGCCCGGGCCGACGGTCCCGAATAGGGACGTTTAACTTCAAAACTTCATTATCAGAGTGTGCGCTTTTACTATCCTGCCGCCAGGACAGTTCGCGGGTGGTGCCGTCACGGCTGATAAGAAGCATGTTGAGACTTATAAATCCCATTTTGTCGGCTGCTGTTGACACTGCCCCCCACCATTGATTAAAAACATCAGCTCGATGAAAATGCAGTTGGGCATCTTCGAAGTTTTTAATCTCCTCCTTGACCTCGCGGTTTATCGCATATTTACGCTGAAAGCCCACAATCGTTTCTCTCAGCCGGACCGAGCCAACAACGTAAAAGACCAGGATCAGAAGCAGCAGGATGCACATGAAAACGACCAGGGAATTAATGTTACGAGTGACCATCATAAACATTCCTAATCCCACGAAAAGCAGAGTCAGGACATATATTGTAATAACCACGTGACTCTGCTTCAGGCCCAGGTCAATCAGCCTGTGGTGGAAATGTCTGCGGTCGGCAGAGAATATGGATCGTCGTTCAAGGAAGCGCCTCAGCATGGAAAAGAGCGTATCGAAGATGGGAATTCCCAAAGCCAACATCGGCAGGGCAAGGCCCACCAGAGCGGTAGATTTGGTCAAGCATAATACACTGGAAGATGCAATTGTAAAACCCAGGAACATGCTACCACAATCGCCCATAAAGATTTTTGCCGGACTAAAGTTATAGAACAAAAAGCCAGTCAGGCTGCCGAGTAAGGCAAGCATCAATATCGCCATCACCACCTGGCCGTTAAGAACAGCAAATACGGCAATGACTCCACAGGCTATTGCTGAAATTCCGGCGGCAAGTCCGTCCAGACCGTCGCTAAGGTTGACCGCATTTGTAATACCAATAATCCAGAGAAGTGTAAGCGGCCAGGAGAACCAGCCAAAGTCAAGAGTAAGCCAATCGCCGACTGCCACTGATTCTATGCG
>Ga0315294_10002185_pt1 | contig 21392 bp, 55 predicted proteins | sample YL17G13_40_MG_FD_203626 | JGI IMG/M metagenome (GOLD analysis project Ga0315294, IMG submission 203626) | Sediment microbial communities from Yellowstone Lake, YNP, Wyoming, USA - YL17G13_40 | ecosystem: Environmental > Aquatic > Freshwater > Lake > Sediment | place: USA: Wyoming | collected...
GAAGCTTCTTTTTTCTTCTTATAATTAGTATCATTATTAAGAATAAACCATCGTTTAGCAATAGTACCAAAATATGAATATGCTTTAGGTGGAGTTATTTTAGATAATTTTTCTTTACACGGTACTGATAGGTGGGGTAATGATGCTATAAATGTATTTATCTGCTCTTGTGTTACCTTATCTACTTCACCTACATATTCTTCAAAATTAGATATATATTCTTCCTTAAATTCTTTTATAATAATCTTAACAAATCTATCTTGTATATTTTTTCTATGGTTATATTTATGTATTTTACTAAGTAAAAATAAAATAGCCTCATGTTGTAGATCTTCTATATCATTAACTTCAGTATGATAAAATTTAAAAGTATGAATAAGATTCTGGGTAAGTTTAAAGAAAGCAAAATGTATGTCTCTTTGATAAATAAGACTTTTTTCAGCCGGTTCAGTAGCGTTATTATAAGCTATAATAGCGTCTTCTGTTGCCTGTGTAAAATATATTTTTTCTTCTTTTTTCTTAAAATTATTTTGTACTACACTCATAATTCTTTCTTTTTGAATTCATTAAGTTTACTTTGTATAAGCTTAATTTGTTCAAAAAAGAAGCCCACCTCATCATCTGATTTATAATGCCCTCTAGCATCTACCTCTAACATTTTCTTATCAGCATATTCTATAATATCTGCCATTTGATTAAGGTACATATTATAAGACATTAATATAGCCATCTGGTCTAAATTTAATTCTTCTTGTTTCTCATTTTTATTAAGAAGATTTCTTATTATATAAATAGCTATAATAAGTAAAATTGTAATTATTATTCCGTATATCATAATTCGTTTAACATATTTTGAAAGCTACTCTTAACTTTTACTGTAGATAAAGCTTTTGCTTTAATAGGTATTTTTGTTTTAGTAATTACTTTATCTCCCTTATATAGACTAGAAGCAACATTAAATTTTGGATTCCATTCATTTTCGAATTCAATACGAGATGCCATTAGGTCAGCTTGATGAATAATAAAAATTAGGTCAGTTCTAGGCTTAGTTTCAGGTGCCCATCCTCCCATAATATAGCTCTTATTTGCTTCTTCATATAAACCATCATGAAGACGAATTGCTAGTAGTTCATTTTTAGAATATTTTATTCCATTACTAGTTAATAAATATAAACTACGCTCAGGAACAGTCATATATTCAAGTTTAGTGTTATGTGTATATTCTTCTCCTAGTTTATCTCTTCTCCACTGATCAGTTTGTGGAATATAAGCTTCATTATCTTCATCACCTATTTTACCTAAGTCATGATTAAGAGCTGAGAATACCAGTTCCTCCTTAGTAAATGTAGACATGTCTGCACCCATTGCTTCCCAAACATTTGATAATGCAATAGCACTATGTATTACTCTTAATATATGATCTACATATCCTCCTGGAAATGAATTATGGTATTCTTTCTTACTGCTGGCAGGCATAAGAATAATTCGGTCCTGGTATTTATTATATAGATCTAGAAGTTGTTGACGTCTAGGTTCTGAAATATGTGTTTTTATCACATTTTCTAGATCAGTCCAGTTTTGTTGGATTTTTTCTGGTGTAATCATAACTTTTGTGTTTTTTAACCTGTTATTGTTTCTTGTTCTAAGAAATCTTTAGCCTGATTAATATTATCACGCATTATTTCTATCAGTTCTCTATAAGTTTCTGCTGATGTTGGTTGATTCAAATAGAAATTTAATTTATTGATATTACTCTCAATATTTTCTAATTTTCTTACTATAATGTCTCTGTTTCTCATAACTATACTTATTTTATTATTTATCTGAAGTTACGTCTCCTCTTTAGGGAAGCCAAACTCTTCTTGATGAAGGTTTATTCTATCTATAATACTCTTAATAAACGCGCATTTTTCATATTCTTCATAGCGTTCATAGTGTTTTTTACTTTTTATGAGCGCCATCATTAAATCTTCGCTATATAGGGATAATAAAGCATCTATATGGCTTTCCATATTAAGGTCAACATTTTTTATGTATTCCCAAGCTCTTGAATATAATATAATATTACCAGCTATACGTATTTCATCTTCTTCTAATTCAGGATTATTTTTCTTAATAGTTTTAATAATAGTTTCCTTAAAAGAAATATGATTAATAATAATCTTCTTAAACATACCTATCCATACAACAGGATGTTGTGAGAAATCAACTATAACTGTAGCTGATTCATCTTTAAAGCTAGCAAATATTTTTTCTATATCCATTTCAATCATAAATATGTATGATTAATATAGGAAAAAGAGATTAAATATCCAAGTTTCCCTAACATTCATAACCCTTCCTCAATATATACTTATTCTTGAGTTCTTCAATCTTTTTGCCTATTGGATTAAGTAACCGTTCAATAGGATATATACCTTGCTCTTGTTCATCCCATAGATGCCAATCTTCACATAAGTCATAAAGGAAATCTAAAAACTGCTTCTCCACCGCATCAATCAGCTTATCAGATTCAGGTTTGTTTTCTTCCATTGTAGTTTATTTTGTAGTTAGTCAATCGTTTCAATTTACCTTCTGTGGTGTGTTGTGGTTCGGATTTAAAAATTATATCCTGTGAATCTTTATCATCAACACCAACTATATTCAATTCAATACTCTTTGGTTCTTTTTTTAGAGATTCCACCTCAAAATAAAACAAGTCCATATCAACTGCTTGCTCTTTTGATGAAGTGCAGATTACTTTCTTACGATTATACATTTGCTCATTAAATAAATACTGATAAATTTCACATGATATTTCATCATAGTAATATTCACCTTCTTTTATTTCTTCATCACTAACTCCTATGTAGTGATTGTCTTGTTTGATTAGTTGGCAGGTCATTTATTTTTAATCTTTCAATTTTTTTAATTAGTGTTTCTGCCTGAGTTCTTTGATGCGCCCATTCCTGATATTGGTCACTCATTACACGACCACCCATACATCCTTCCTTTGTGGTTGGAACTTTCCCATCGTCATACGACTTTTCAATATGTTTCATTTTAACCAATGCTCCATTAACGGTTTTACATCCGGTCAATTCAAATAATTCATTTAACAACAATTTCCTTTTCATGTTTTTTTTATTTTATGACTACCTAAAGCTTCGCACTTTTCTTTTTTACTGTCAATTAATTATCGTATTGGTTACATTGCACTTCACAGAACAAACAATTTAAGAGCAATGAATACACTACTTTAAATTGCCCTGTGTTAGTAGCCATTTAAAAGACTGCATTCAAGTGCCTCAATTAACTTTGTTTCCATTTGTCTAAAATCCAATCCTTCATCTTTGTGCTTCCACCAACTATTATATGCAACACACCATCCATTTCTAATCATAATCCTTTCTTGCTCTGAATAAACGGCTGCTAACAGCACATTTGCAATAGGCGGGGCTTCCTGCTCCGTTGAAAGTTTTTCGTTTTTATTAAGTTCTGTTTTCATATTAAGTGTATTTTAAGTTGATAATTTTGTGTTCCAAATCGCTAACAGTGTTTAGCTGCAAACCGTTATGTGTAATAAAAAATTTTATCCAACCTCTGAATCGTTAGATGGATTTATCACCACCATATTATCTCTCGCTTTCTGAATGTCTCTTTTCAATTTCTCCGCTTCTTCATAATCTTCTACTTCAATACATTCTTTAAGTTTCATCTCCATCCAGCCAATGAAAAGAGACCCTTCTTTTGATATTGGTAGTGTTCCATCATCAACTATGAAAAGTCCATCTAACTTGTTGTTATCTTTACTTTCTTGTTCCATATTAAGTTTGTCTATTAAAATTTTTTACATACACATAACAAGGTGTATAAGAAAGTTTGCTATATTACAAATCCATCAGGATATTTAGTTGATTGTGGATTAATAGTTAATCCTAATGAAATTGTAGATTCATTACATTTACTACACTTTTTATTTGGAAGAACTGAATTATGATAAAAAACTATCATCATATCCACCTCCAAGAATCTCGTTCGGACGGCGTCGCTATTCTGTCTCCCGTACTTGATTAATTACTTTCGGTTAGGCGTTTCCGAATAAAAAAGAGTATCTCCTCATTAGAGACATCTGCATCCAACGAGACTATTGGCTTATCAAGCCTGTATGTATTTTCTGTACCAACTATCTGACCTTCCTCAGCACTCACAACCGTGAATGATAAAAACTCATGTGGAAGTGATTCTATCCAGTCTTTTATTTCTTTCAATGTCATACGGTAAAGATAGTCGATTCTTTTTCATGGTCAATCATTTCTAAATGTTTCTGTATTAGAGTATCTTTTGTCATTTTATGTTGGTTAAAGGGTAAGCGTTTATGATTGCATCTTTAGAAAATTCATTGTAGTGCTTTGGGTCACCTTTATAAAAATTATCTCTACTTTCACTTGCGGCTTTCAATGCTGCTTCTACATGAAATTTAGCAAATTCAATCATTATATCTGATGGTGATTTTAGTTTATCATTTTTACATGATAAATTCCAAAATTCTTCTGCTGTTGAAATAAAATGCTCTTTCTTTTTCATAGTTTAATCGTTTTAAATATAACATTCAATTAAGTGAAATTGTGAATACACAACTTCTTTAATTTCGATATAAATTGTGGCTATTTTATATAAGTATATATTTGTCGACCTGTATAGGTAGTTGCGCTGTGACTCTCGATCTAGTTCTTTTTTACACATACGCCATGTTATATGGATAACAACATGCATGGTATCTTAATATATATGGCGGCATATCGCCGCCATAATATCTCTCTATCTTATATCCTTATTATCTAAATATAAGTAAGAAATTTAGTTTTTCCAAATTCCTAAAAATTCTTCAATTTCATATTTCACATTTCCATTAATATCTAATTGTTGTCTTAATGTTGAACCATTATTGTAACCTAGATATGTTAGATCAATACTTAAATTTGGATATTGTTCTAAACATTCTTTTACAGTTTTACATTTAGTCTTAATACTAAATGGTTCACTGTAAGCATGTCGTCCATGTATCACAAAGTAATCTTTATGATAATGTTTTGATTGTGTTGAACGAGTAACTGTTACACACAATTCTGTTTTTTTATTTATTTTCATAATGTAAATATAAGTAAAAATATGAATAAAACAAAATTGGCTAATATGAAAAGGTGCACCTTATATATTTTGGTGCACCTTGTTTCATGTTACTATATTACCCTTCTTCAATTTCAGACGCTGTAACAGTTACCACTTCTTCAGGGGCAACTTTTTCTACAACTGGACGACCTTTTTTAATCGCAATCCCATTTTCTAATTTCCAAGCTTTCTCAGCAGCTGCAATCTGTTTTTTACTGTTAGGATTGATTGGGCGACCTTTTTTTAATTCACCTGAAACGCGTTTTTCAGCTAACTCAGCTTCACGAATCTGGCGTTTCGATCCCTCAACTACGGGGCGACCGAGTTTGAAATTACCGCTCTCTTTACGAGCTTGAATTTCGTTAATTCTTTGTTGGCGAGCCGAACTTGCGTTTACGGGGCGACCTAACTGTTTTGGAGCTGCTACTGCAACCTCCTGGTTTTGTTGTTCTTGGTTGTTGTTCATAACCTTTTTTTTTTAAATTGTTACTTAATTTTCTTACTTTTCTAATACTTAAATATACGTTAAACTTTTTGTTGAGCCAAACTATAAATGGTTAATAAAATAAAACTAATCATAACTACAACTACATACATCTTACAAATTTTATCTATTTTTTTCATACGTTAAATATAAGTTAAACTTTTTGTAAGACCAAACTAAATATTAATATTGGTAGTCATTACTGGTTTAGTTTTAGTTATCATCATTGGACAACCAAAACCACGGGCACATGAACTCATTGCTATTGCAACTAAGATCATAAGTGCTAACATTTTTGCTACATTTTTCATAACCTTTATTTTTCTTAAATATACGTTAAACTTTTTCTAAAGCCAAATATCTTTTAGCACAATCAGGACAAGTTACAAATCTATATTTATTAAAATTTGGTCCTAATAAATCACCATCTAGACCACATATAAAATCGCACTTATAATCAGCCATTTCTCTGATATGTATAAGATCAGTTGTTTTACTAACAGCTAAATAATAGCTACTATCATTCCTAACAAACGACATCTTAAATCTTGGTTTAGCTACTATCATCTATAACCGTTTATTTATTTCTTAAATATACGTCATTAATTTTATTCAGCCAATATTTATATCACCTAGATAACGCTCTATAAGACGTTTTACACATGGGGCAAGTAATAAAATCATCAGCAATACAAAATATACGAGTATAGGTTATTTCCATACCACATAAGTAGGTGTTTTTTTTTATGTTCTCTGATATGATTATATCCATCACCCATTAATATTTACTATCATTTAGTACATCACTTGGATCTATCATAAGCTAAACATTTTGGACATGAAACGAATTCAGGAATAAGTGTGTTTGGATCACTTATTCTTCTTCTATCCTCACTAGTTAAAGGTATACCACATACTAGTTCTTGACTACAGACAATTTTGATATGTGAATAACCATCATCCCACATAGTTGGGTAGCCATCCATTACATTCATATCTAACCATCTTCTCCGACTTGGGTTAGCTACTATCATTTTTCCCAGCGATTTATTAACTGTTCAGCCATATCTAAATTTTCTCTAACAGTCTCATCAAAGCAAAATGTATCAGTTTCCTTAAACATTCTTGCCACTTCACCATCCCAGGCGCTAGTGAATTTGTATTTCTGGTCCAGATTGCGCAGCTTCTTTACTGCTGTCTCACGTGCTATTGTTATTTCTCTTTTTCCAGCCATCTTATCTGTTTTTTTTATTACCTAAATATAAGTAAAAATTTTTACAAAGACGCGAAAATCTTTCAACTTAACGAATTTGTTTTAAGTTATCAAAAATTTCTTGAGAAGCCAAACTTTCTTTAACCTCCATCATATATTATCTATTTCTGAGAAGAATGCTAAAACAAAACAGGCCCAAACTAATCCTGGTGAAAGGTGTCCTGTTTGATGTACTAGTAATACTAATACAGTTGCTCTGAAGAGCTGTCTTGTTATGGTTTGGATATATTCGCTAACTTTTTTCATACATAACCTATTTTATTTATTCTTAAATATACGTAATATTTTCAGATTCGCCAAATTTATTCAAATAATCGCAGCTGTCTGTATATAAGACGCTTAACTATGTTAGGTAAGGCGAACACACACCATGAATTATACCCTGCCTACCTTTATTCCACCCTATACCTTTCTATAAGTCACATACCATCAATCATCACCCAATATTCCGTCATCATAGATCGGGTTGGTCACCATCTCAGCCATCAGGAGACATATATTTTGTCTGTCAGCTGATGTGGCTTTAAGGAAATAACAACTGTCAATATTTATAGGTTCATTCACCAGCTCCAGTTCTGGTAACATGTTCTCTATTAGTCGGGTAAAACTGTATGTGTATTGTTTCTCATCTCCCGTTACTAGTCGGTAGGCCATACATATTCCAAATTTGTACTCATCATTATTAGTAATACACCTCTTATTGGTTCTGTATCCCTCACCCATGAATCGGGCTATGCGTCTATAGATTGCGGCTCTTTTTTTCTTTTCCATATATTATCATTTCCAAGGTATTAATCCTAAACTATCAACCCACAACGTGTCAATTGTCCAACCATCTAACACATCTTGATTTTTACTCATATAGTCAGCTCTGATCCAGGCCGAGTTATGAAAGTCTTGGTTCTTTCTAAATGTCCAAAAACTAGTAATAGTTGTACTAACTTTTGGAGACACATAACAAATCTTATACACATGTTGATATGTTGCATCTTTGGCGCAACCAAACATGGTTAAGGCTAAAACTGCTATTAACATTACTTTTTTCATAACTTATTTATTTTATTCTTAAATATACTGAATTATTTTATATGAGCCAAGCGATACAATCCTACACATCTAGGACATGTTACAGTTGCCTATATAGTAACTTTCCCCCATCTAACCTCAATAACCCCCTTCCCTCAACTCAACATATAATAGTATTTTTAGCACCTGATTCTCTAATATGGATAACCTTATCATCATTCCATAACGAAAATGGATAATAATTACCCTGTTTTATTCTTGGTGGTGGACTATTTACTATCATTCATTTCAGCTAGGAGTAACATCATTATAATTCTATCTTCCTTATCACAGTTTAAATATGAACTAACATATTTATCATGTCTCATCGTATATTCTTTCAGATTATACATGTCTAGTTCTGGAAATAGTTCTATTGACGCGTCTGAAAATACTATCCCTGGATGATATGGGTCTACATATGTTTGTATTTTATACTGACTAAATGCCCAACATATACCCATGTATCCTTCTTCATCTATGATTTCAGCTACTGCTCTGTAGATTTCGGCTCTTTTTCTTTTCATATCTTTGTGTAATGTATTAGTTGTTGGTATGTTGGGTATGTTAGATCATTAATACTATAACTAAGATAATTGCAATCACACCATACTATAAATTCTTTCATATTACTGTCTTTCCACTCTAACAGAGCATAGTATTCATTAGCGTCAACTTCTATTCCTGATCTTAATTTCTTTTTATTCATACTTTAAATATAAGTAAAAAATTTTAATAAGAAAAATATTATTTATTTGAATAAGATGGTAATATGCCATTTTTGAGTACAATATAAATAGTAACACAGGGGATAATATTAATACAATATCTCTTATTGTATGGAGAATAATGTATACCCATCCAAAATGATTGAAATCTAAATAATAATCCTATTTTCATCCGAAAATTATATCTTCAAAAAAGACAGTTTGTATAAGTACATCAGCTGTGATTACATCATCTGTTCCTCCTATCATATCTGCTAAATGTTGTTCAGGCATCTTTGATACTCGTTCATGAACATCCTTGATAGTTATGGTTCTTGTATATTCACCCTCTTCATCATCAACCATAGTTAATCCATATCCCATTCTTAGTCGTTCCATAGCTATATCTTCATAACAAGGATGTTCTTGTCCTTTTTTAGCTAGGCTTTCTTTAACCACACTATAATGGTTATCATTAATTTCTAACATTAACCCATAACCCATCATATAACCTGTACCTACAGCGTTACATAGCGCATTATAAAACATATCTTCGCTTTCTTCATTATTTAATGTCATAGTGCTTTATTTATGTAGATCAGGTCAAGAATCATTCCTATTTCTTCAAATGAAAATCTTTTCTCATCATTAAGAGAGGTAAGATCTATTCCTAATTTTTTTCTAAAATGTCCATTAATTTGTTTCAACCATTTAGGAGCATTAGGTTGTTCATTAGGCATATAACCATCCATTACCCCTTCTAGGGACATATCAATTTTAAGTTTGGTTTTAGGAATAAGTACTTTACAAGCTACTCCTAAACAACAATACCCATGTTCGCTTTGGAGTACAAATGTACCTTGTTTGTATTCTCCGCTATAAAGAACATTGATCCACTTATGTAGTTGTTTTTTATTATTCATATCGTTTTAGTTTAAACAAATTATCCAAAAATGTAAAGCGTCAGTACCCCAAACTGTTGACGATACTACTGTAAATGGATTAGGATTAACAAATGTATTCATTTATTAGTTGTTTTAGTTTTGGACTATGTTTTTTATTCCAGGTGCTATTCCAGTCTCCTTTTTCAAGTGCCGCTCTTAACATTTCTGGTTTATAATAACCTTGTTCCATTGTATGAAATTCCATCTCGTCATAGTTTTTCCCATCAAATATATGTCCTTTTAGACTAATCATAAAATGAGTAGCTGATAAATTATGAGCATCATATTCTTTACCCTTCACAACATTTAGGTAATTTTTGATTTTACTCTTGATAGTCTTATTATTACTAAGTACTAATATTTTTGGTTTATACCCTAATTCAACAAGACGTTTATAACAATAGTAAGTAAATATCCCACACCCACCTCTGTTAATAGTTGGATAACACTTAGCTATTTTAGGTATGAGTCGTTTTTCTATTTGTTCTAAGATAGGTAACGGTTTACTTTTCTTAACAAAAATCATAACCTTAATTTTTTTTCTTAAATATAAGTAAGAATTTTTACTCTTCCATACAAGCTAATAATAATAAAGCTATCATACGATCTTCATTTGCTTTTCTGACTGACATTATATTTCTACTCTGTCCTCTTTTTTTCTTTACTTCATAAATGAACCAAGCAATACACAAACCCTCCTCAGCACCCCATTCAGGATCAAATAAATCTTGAAATTTGTCTCTCATATCTCCATAAGGTAAAAAATAACATAGAAACCAATGTTTGTGTTCAATATGATTTGCTATCCTTTCAGCTAGCTCTAAGTATGTTTCTTTGTTGTTCATATCTTATTAGTAGTTGTATGATTGATAATTCTTCTTCACCTCTCCCCCATCTTCCATCAATGTGTGGTTCCCATCCTTTATCTATTAACCATTTATTAAATCGCATTATGGTTGAGAAACATAAACTCCTGATAAGTTTGGCTTTATCCTCTTCATCACTAACTTCAGTCACTATCAGAAGAGATATATCTAGAATAGATTCATTACTCTTACTTATGACATCATCCAGTTCCTCAGGCATATCCTCATAGTCACAATGATTACCACATTCAGGACATATTCCTATATCTGAACTGTCGCTATCTCCATTCCCTTTTGGTGGCGCTCCACAGCAGTTACTAATATACATATTCGTTTGTAAGTTTATCTATCAAAGCATTCATTTCTTCACCACCCCCTATACTTGCTAAAGTTATTTTAGCTTGAATATTACTTCTCTCCTTCCATGGTATCGTTATTCTGTCTGTATTAATAGATATCCTACCTTTATAATTTACATTAATAATTGTATTATCATTAAACTTTTTTTGATTTCTAAAACGTTTCTCAGCTACTGCTTCAAGATCTTCCAACTTCTTATTAGCTAATGATATGGCTTTTTCAAGTTCATCTACTTTAGCGTTATGTGTTTTAATATAAGCTTTATCACTGTTACTAACAGGATTATTATCTCTTAATTTATTCTCAATTTTTTGAACAGTAGTACCTACTATTGCTTCAATTTCAAATGCTCTTAGTTTTGCCATGGTTATTATTATTTAGTTTTTCGTTCGTAAACAGCTGATAATTCTAGGTAATATTCGTAATAGGGAATATAGTCATCAAGGTGATTTACCTGTTTCTGGTAGGCAGCATGTTCTGTTTTAGCGAATTTTTCAAATTCAGCTTCAGACATAAGTTGTTTCCTGATTTTTTCTTTATCCCACCTATTAGTCATTAATAGTATGTTTTATTACATTTACAACTACTATCCCTACTAGGGTTGCTATTGTTATTATTGCTGTTATCATGTTTATGTTTTTAGATTTGTATTAAGCTGATCAGTTCTTCACCTGTTCCTTTACCATTCTTGGTGATTTCATAGTTTGGGTCCATTCCTGATAATATAACATCATCAATAAGTTCTTCAATGCTTCGAAATGACTTGTCGTAATATGAACATTTTAAACTATACATAACCTTTATTTTATTATTACCTTAAATATAAGTTAAAATTTTTGAAAGGCCAAATAAATTCTTTGACATTTTAAACATGTTATATTTCTACCTTCATTATTTATATCACCCCATACCCAAACATCATCACATAAAAAGGTTTAGTAGATTCACAAATCCCTATATGACTAACACCTGTAGTTTGGTGTGAAGGAAATAATAAATTTATTCTATCCTTATTAAGGTATGTCCCATAAGGTAACCTAAATCCTGGTTTAGCTACGTTCATATTTCGTTATTTCAAGAACAATGTTTGAACCTGTTTTTGGGTCTATTACTTTAGCCTCAATAGTAAAATTATTATTATCTATAAGACGTGCTAAAGTTTTATTTATGGTTAATTCTTTAACCTCATTCGTTCGTCCTGTCTGAGTCCATACTGAAACCCTTATAGTACCTAAATCACTTTCAATAGTTTTATAATGATGGGTATTTATTATATTATCATTATTTATGAAAGGTAAGATATGATTAGTTGTCTTAAGGAGACTTGTTAGGTGCTCAGGCTCGAATTGCTTTATATGCCAAAATTTATCCATCATTTAGCGAAGAAATCATTAAGAGTTTTTTCAATAGTATCTCCAATATTATTCATGTGTAACACCAAATCTTCAAGAATGATTTCATTTCCACTCTTTACTCCAAATTCAGCACTATCGAAATCAACAGTTTCATCTGTTTCCATCCTTTCAATAGCCTCCTTTAGTTCATCCTTTAACTCTTCTATTTTTTCTTCAGGTATGAATATTTCTTCATTCTCAATACTGTTAAGTATTAGAAGAACATCTTCTTTACTGAATATGGTAGGAAAACATGTTTCTGTCTCTGAAATGATTTGAGCTAATGGTTTCTTTATCATGAGTATTATTGTTTTTTTTTTAAAGAAATAGCCAAATACAGAACTCACTTTCAACCTATCCCTTTCAGGTATAAGAGTTTTTGGCGTGACTAGTTTACACAATGTAACTAAGCAGGTAAACTGTTTTGGTCTATTATTTAATCTTCGTCCTATTTTTAAAATAAATAGATGGGGTGAGTTTAGTCCTCAAATTGGCTAAAGTAACTTTATTATATGGCGTCGCATAATTATCCACCCCATACTAAGCTCTCACGCTACATGACATCACCCTACTATTTAATCTTCATTATCATCTTCTAACATATCCATATCTGCATCCTCATCCTCATCTTCATTATCATCTTCTAACATATCCATATCTGCATCCTCATCCTCATCTTCACAAACCTCCATCAATGTAACTAATAAATTATTGTAGTCACCACTCATACATTTATCCGTAACAGTTTTAATTTCTTCTGACGTCCATTTTTCACGACGCGCTTGCTTCTGAAAAGCACCCATGAGTGAAAACGCGTTTCCATCTAAACCTACTAATGTTAATTTAACTTTTTTACCTTCCATAACCTTAATTTTTTTCTTAAATATAAGTAAGAAATTTTTAAAAACCTAATTCTCGTTTAGCGCTGATAGATATGTTTTTGTCAAGGGTCCCTATATGAAAATTATGTGTTTTATCATTATCTAGAATTGAATATTCTTCCCAATCATATATAGTAAAGGAATCACCTCCGTCAGTTTCACAAATAAATTCAACATTTACTTTATCTGAACCATCATTCTCATAATATTGAGGTTCACCTAGTTTATCTATCAGTTCATTAACAGTTGTCTTAATAATAACATCATGAAAACTTGTACCGTTTGATTCCTTTTTAGATAGTTTAGCCATTATCTTTACTTATTTCGTTTAGTTTTTTAATAAACTCATAAAGAACCATATAATCATCTTTCACGATAGTTTCGCTCCATCCTTCGAGTTCTTTCTCGAATCTATCCTCTAACTGTTGAAGTATACCTCCCCATTCTTCAGCATAGGTGAAATACCATTCATTACTATCTGAAACCATTGACTTGAGTAAAAGTGCAATATTAATATAACCAGAAGTGTTATATTCATTTGCTTCATTCATCATCTCTTTTTCCATCTTGAGACGAATACCTTCTATTACATTACTAGCAAAGTCAGATGCTTCATCTGATGAACCGATGCTTTCAATACCCATGAATCCCATATATCTTTATTTTTGTTTAATTATTCTCCAAGCACTTTTTACATGCCAATTTTTTACTCCTGTATCTATTACTCGTCCTTCTTTTACAGTTGTAACATGTCCTCTTACTCGTACTATAAATGTACCTTGTTTTTTCTGCTCTATAAAACGACTTATTGATGTTACTGTCTCAGTATTTATTTCAAAGTATTCTATTCCATATCTTTCTAGGAACATATTATACACCATTTACCTAGGTATTTACGGTTTAAGGAATTAATCAAATGTTGTTCCATCAGTTATTGTTATGCAAAATGCTAATACTGTTAATCTTTCTGCTCGTTCTATTTCACCATCATTATTATTAAACCATCTAAATGCACCAGGAAATGGTTCAAAAAGAGCCATTTCAGGGAAATCATTCATTATTGTTTGAGTTTTATAATCTTCTCCTCCTAATAAATAACATAAACATAACATTGGTCGTGATGATTCTCCTAACTTAAGATAAGCATCCCTATATTGTTTATTTCTCATTTAAAAAAGAATTCAAATGTTTGATGAATAATAGTTATATTAATTTGTTCATATAATATCCATTTAAGGATAGCTAGAGGTGTGAAGAAAAAATCCATAATACTCCAAAATATTGAACCATGAATATGATAACCTACCATTGCAGTCAGGAGACAAAAAATACTATAAAGGAATTTCATAATTGGGTTTGTAAATGGTGAAAAAGTGTATTTAAGTTTCATTTTATTAATAAGTTATTACCATTTTATCAGGTGCCTTTTGTAACATTTCCATTGGATTATCCCATCTCATTTTAATTTCTGGGTATAATTCTATACCATTTGGACAGTCAATAACTAATGGTAATTCTCTTTTATCAGGACTGATTGCTTGTAATTCTCTAATAAAAGTATTTATTGTGCGTTTATTCATAGACTTTGATAAAATTCAATTAATTTAAAAATAGGTGAATCAAATTCACCTGTAATAATCCAATGAATAGGCGAAACAATAAATAATGTTCCTATAAAACAAAACGGGAATATAATTGTAAAAAACAATCTTTTTATTATTTTCATACTTTAAATATAAGTAAAAATTTTTAATCTTCCTCTTCTAAGAAAATATCATCTAAAGTCTGCTCATAAGCATCTGCTTCATCTTCATCATCAAATGTTTCTCCATCTGAACAATAATAAAGATGTTCTGTCTCTACTTCACAATTAAAACATTGGTTTCCATCCTGTTTTCTTGATGTATCACCACATATAGTACAAGTCCATTCTATCATAAATCTCTATATTTAGGTAAACATTTTTGGTAATCAGGTTCACATTTATTCCATTTTTCTGTCTCAAGAAAACCAAAACAACTAAGACAATATCTCACTATTGCTTCATCTATATTATAAGTAGGTAATTTTTTATAGTCCTTTACCCAAGTAGATGCTGCTGCTCCCAAAAATAAAATTACCATTATTACCACTACCATAAATCATTAAATTTTGTAAGTTTAAAATAACCAATAATATAAATAATAATAATAGCAAATGAATAACTTATTTTTCCTTGACTTACTAAGCCTGTCATAATTATACAAGCAATTAATCCTAACCAAAATGGATAATATCTCTTTATCATAACCTCTATTTTCTTAAATATAAGTAAACTTTTTTAACCTTCCAAGTATTCCTTACCATCAATCTTCAGAGCCGTAATTGTTTCTCTGTTGATCATCTTATAATGTTTCTTCTGAATGTCATAGACAGGAATTAATCCTTTTTGCTTAGGACTATATGATAATGTACCACCTTTAAGGTGTTTTTTAACTCCTAAGCGAGCATTCATTACTCTAGTACTATTATCTTTTTTGATAAATGTAACTGTGAAGAATTTACCTTCAGCAGTCTCTATCAATCTAATCATTTCTTCTCTTGTTGTTTTTATCATCATAAGTATGATTTTGTTGAAAATGTATTTTCTTTTAGATCTCCACTCTCTATTAACATTACTAAATGGTCCCTTTCTGCTCTTGGCATCAATGATGCTTTTCTAAGAATAAGTTCATACTCATCATTCATAGAACGACGATTATCACAAAGATGAGCATATATTCTTCCCCATAATCTATCTTCTCTACTAGTTGGATATGGGAAGTTAGAAAATTCCTTCCCATCTGGAGATACATGGAATCCTTCAACTTCCTTCATGTCTGAGCCATCGGCTGTCTTACCTGTATAGAATGGCATATATTAAAAACAGCCTGAAGCTACTTCTTGTGCTGCGTCCCAAATAATATCTTCATCTAGATCAATATCTAGATCACGAGCCGTAGTCTCAGCATACATTGCATCGTCATCTATAGGTAATCCTTTTTCTGTCCATTGTGCTCTTAATAAACACATATGATTAAAGATTTTTTGATACATATTTTTTAATTTGTATTTATTGGGTTTGATAATACTTGAGGAATGATTATTTCAGCTGCTGCTTTAGCTGCTTCCGTTGCTGGTACTTCAAATTCTTGGTCTGTCTTAACCATAGTACCATAATATATAGCATTATTAAGTAGCTGGAATGAGAATTTAATATTTGCTGGGCCGTTTCTATTCTTGGTAAATTCTAAATAAGTATTACCTGTACTACCTCTGCCTGTCTCAATTCTCATCTCTAAAAGAGCATCAGTCATATGTTTTAACCGGTTACTACCAACAAAATCTCCACCTTTAGTAACTTGCTGTATTAATAAAAATGTTGTGTAAAGATTTTCTTTATTTTCACCTTTATTATTTTTAGTAAATGTTTCAACTAACCAAGATTCTGCTCTTTTTCTATCCCAGTCATTATCATCCCTAACCCCATCTAATACTTCAGCAATACTATCAACTAGAATTAGATCCCAACCTATATCTAAAACTTGCTCAATTACATCTTTAGTATTATGACTAAGATAGTCACTAACAAACATTGTCTGTACTATTCCGAATTGTGGGAATCGTTGAGTGTATTTAAACATTTGTTTTCTACCCATTTCACCACAAATAAATAAACATCGTCTATCACTTTTATTCTGAACAGATGCTAATAGGTCTAAGAGACTTGTTGTTTTACCTACTCCAGCGTCACCTACACACATAATATTTGTTGCGCAAGGCACTCCACCTTCATAACTAACAAGTTCATCTAAAGGTAAACCACTTACCATTGTCTCCATCATACGAGGATCAATATCAAGCGTATTTAGTTTCTCTATACCTCCTGAGAAATCAATAATAGGAATACGATGTGGATAAAGTGGATTGTTTAGTTTGGGTGGTCGACCCCTTTGTCTTTTTTCTGGAATAGTTGGTTGTGTGGGCATCTCTTTTTCATCTATCATAACCTTTATTCTTATTTTTTCTAAATATAAGTAAAATTTCTTAAGAGACAAAATTTACTTCTAATATTTCTTCATTTTCCATAGTTATTACACAGCCTTTAAAGTTAGGTAAATATCTTTTTATACCTTTCTCATCTTCATATATAAGATCTATTCTTTTTTGTTTACTTAGAGGAATAATATATGGATAATTACCCTTAATATCTCTCCATCTCTGTTTATCTGTCATGGTTTCTTCTCTTATAGAAGCCCATAACAAATTCTTTCTTATCTTAGACAAGATAAATTTCATAATCTATTTTTCATTTGTGGAGGCGGGGGAAGTTGAATCCCCGTCTTACTTAATTAGCACTAAAGTTCATTTACAAGCTTATTTGATTTATTCATAAACCAACAAAATAAAGGTTTCATATAAGTGTGAACCAAACCTTAAGAACATGGTCTTGGAATTATTTTAGACGAGCTCCAACCTGTGACCCGTTAATGTTTTATAGATTTCTGTTCCTAGGATTACTATATACCCGAATGATTAAGCCGTTACAGCTTCATCAGCACCTACTAATGCCATAGCATCAGCAAATGTAAAAGTTGACTTTTCGTCAATTAATTGTTTGAATGTTTTATTAAAGAGTCGTATCCATCCTAACTCTGCTTGCACTCTAATACGCCTAAAGCAATCAATACCCGGCGCCCCCTTGTTGTGATCTTATAAGGTTCCAATCCTTAACTAACTAAGTGTAATACACCTCCTGTTGGATAAGATCCTATTTTGTTGGTGTGTAATTTTTAATTATTAATCCTGAATATTTACTTTCTAATTTAGCTCTAGCGTATTGCCAACTTGAGTCTTCAATCGTTTCTTTTAGTTGCTTACCCTTAGCAGCTGGTGTTGTAAATGATACTTCCCATTTTTATAGTTTTGACATTTTTATTATAAATATCGTAAGAATATATAAAGTATTTTCAGCGGCACAGTACGTCAGCCATAACAGATGCGTAAGGTCCTAACGATTTAACTCTACTCTCGAAACCTAAACTTGCAACCCATCCTGTAGCTGCTATTAGGATTTGATTACTTTGATATCTTGGATCTGGATTCAAGTCTAGGTCAATATATTTGACATGAACATTTCCTGTTTCCTTTAAGAATAAAGCTACATCAACTGAATTCACTACTTCCTTCCATAATCTTTCTGATGTTGTCTTATATTTTGGTAATTTTTCTTTAGCATAAAGCACATGTCCACCATGATTTCCATAATGAAATACTAATACAGTAGCAAACATTGACTGATTTCGGCTATTTTGACTATCTGTACCTACATAAATAGAAACATCTTTTTTAGTTGCTAAAATATTTTTAACATAATCTAATAAGTCAATTTCTTTATGATCTGATAATGTATGAAATGTTAACATTGTTTTATTATTTAAAATCATTTACATATTGGATAGGATAAAATGTTCTAATACAATTTTCTTCTTGCCCACAATATCTTTGAAACTGTTTTACTATTGCCTGTATATTTTCACTACCTAACTCATTTGCTGAATGAACTGTTACTTCTTTTAATGGTTTATTTTTTCTAATACAATAATTTATAAGGTATTCTACACATTCTCTTCCTGTCTCTATCTTAAAACTATCATAGTCAATAAATTTTTCTCCATTGTATTGATGAAGAAAATAATCTTTCATATGTTCCTCTGCTAGATCATGATCAAAAGATACAAGATCAGGTACCCCAAATTCTTCTATAGCAGTAACAAACTCTTTATAGTTTCTTACTACTGTCCAACCTTCATCAAAAGGTGTTCTAACATCGTCAAGATATAATCTTATCATTTTGTGCCCTCTATGAGATTCGAACTCATAAAACACCCTTAGAAGGGGCGTGGTTTATCCAGTTAGCCTAAGTGGGCAATGGCGGAAGAAGCGAGACTCGAACTCACACGCCAACTTTTCGTCGACGAACAGTTTAGCAAACTGCGGCAGTACCAATTATGCTTATTCTTCCTTTTTTTTATTTCTCTTATTATAAATATAAGTAAAAATTTTTATAAAACCTAACAAATAGAAGTAGGGGTGAGTAACAATCTCACTCCATAAGTTTTGCAGACCTATTAGCCGTCTCGACTGACCCTACTATAGTGCATTATAGAGAACTCGAATCCCTATTCTCCGGTTCGTAGCCGAAAGTCCTATCCATTGAACGAATAATGCTTATGTACCCATAGCGAGATTCGAACTCGCACACTACGCTTCTAAGGCGCATACGACTACCAGTTACGTCATACGGGTATTTAATGTTGTATTCCTGAAGGGAGTCGAACCCTCACTGTATGGGTCTTAAGCCCATTGTGACTACCAGTTGCACCACAGGAATATATATGTTGGGTGTCTAAGTGGATTCGAACCTCCATCTCCCCAGTTCACAGCCGGGAGCTTTAACCAGTTAAGCTATAGACACAGCGGAAGTAGCAAGAATTCAACTTGCACAACAGGATTGGTTACCGTCCTAGGCGTTTTCAAGACGCTGTACCTCTGTCCATTGGGTACTTCCATATTATTGCACGAGTAGAAAGCAACGATCTCTCAACCTTTGGGTTTGGAATCCAACGCTCTACCAATTGAGCTATACTCGCATTTGTGGGATAGGTAGAACTCGAATCTACTAGCAGTTGATTTACAGTCAAGGCTTCCTACCCTGGGTCTATCCCTATTGTACTCTAAATCAGACTCGAACTGATAATAATTGGATGTAAACCAACCGTGATTAGCCATTTCACTATTAGAGCTAATTAGTACTCATGGTTGGACTTGAACCAACATCCTTGGTGGTATAAGCACCCTGCTCTCACATTGGAGCTACATGAGCATTTTTGGTACTGATAGAAGAACTTGAATCTTCAATCTCTCGCTTATCAGGCGAGTGCTTTAACCATTTAGCTATATCAGTATTTATGTGGACCATATCAGGAACGATCTGATATCTGATGGTTGCAAACCACCTGTTCTAGCCAATTGAACTAACAGCCCAAGTACTTCTAATCAGATTTGAACTGATAGTCGACGGTTAAGAGCCGCCTGATGGTTGCCCCTCCTGGATTCGAACCAGAAGTCTTTTGATTCAAAATCAAACGTGTTGCCAATTCCACTAAGGGGCAATTTAAGTACCGATACAGAAACTCGAATTCTGGATTCGTCCTTATGAGAGACGCGTGATAGCCTACTTCACCATATCGGCATTTAGAAGCGAGGGTCAGATTCGAACTGACATTATGAAAGGCTTATGAGACCTACGCAGGAACCATTCCTGTCCACCTCGCGATGTATTAGCGAAACAAAAAGATTCGAACTTTTACTCCCGCGCTTTTAGAGCGCAGTGTGCTACCGTTACACCATATTTCTGTCCAAGATTATAAGTTTTGGACTCAAGACAAAGTTAATTATTCTCTATCTTTAGAGCAGGTACCCAGATTTAAACTGAGACCATCGCATTGGAAGTGCGAGATGCTAATCGTTAAACACTATACCTGCTTATTTATTTTGTACTGCAGACGAGATTCGAACTCGCAATGCTCGACCTTGAAAGGGTGAGGACTTAATCCAGTTTGTCAACTGCAGCATATTTGTCTAAGAGGTGGAAATCGAAATCATTGATGTCTGTGTAATCACCATAATCTTCATCCTCCGCAATACCTAAAAGCTGCATGTAAATTTCTTTACCAAATTCCCATAAACGTACTCCTTTTTCCTCTTCACCCCTAACAACAATAGGAGCAACTTTCATTTTACTATTTTTATATAAATAGCTTTGGTATTATAAAAAAAAACCCTTGACTTGCAAGGGCTCTTTAAGGTTTATTTTTTATTAATTTGTTTTAACTATCAGCAAGTTTAATATCACTTCCTATCACTTCTCTACCTCCTTCAGTTGAATAACCGGCACCATCATCTCTTTTAATATGACCGCTTACACTGTAGTAATTTCCATATCTGCCAAAGATTTGTCTTGGTTTGGTTTCAAATTCTCCTTTATCTTTAATAAATACCATATCACCTTCTTTAAAATCCTCTGCTTCATTTAAAATTTCCATTATTTTTTTAGCTTGTCCTTCGGTAATAGTACCGGCTAATTGATTCATTCTTATTAAGTCTTTCATTTTATGATTTTATTTATTATAAATATATATAAAGTTCGATTCATTAATAAAGAATCAAACTTTATTGCAGTTCGT
>Ga0315294_10002188_pt1 | contig 21376 bp, 8 predicted proteins | sample YL17G13_40_MG_FD_203626 | JGI IMG/M metagenome (GOLD analysis project Ga0315294, IMG submission 203626) | Sediment microbial communities from Yellowstone Lake, YNP, Wyoming, USA - YL17G13_40 | ecosystem: Environmental > Aquatic > Freshwater > Lake > Sediment | place: USA: Wyoming | collected...
TGCAGTTGGCGCAGGCCGTTCCTATCACGGGGCCGAGCGAGGTGATATCCGGCCGCTCCAGCTCCGTGTTGCCACCGTTCCACAGCCCGATGCCTTCCCCCCAGTTGGAGTGGATGGAGTTGCCGCGGATGGTGTTGTGGACACTCGTTGCTCCGCCGACCCCCACACCCTCGTAGCCGTGGTTGAAGGCGATGACGTTGCCCTCGCCGGGGCCTGTGCCGCCGATGGTGTTGTCGTGAGCGCCGTCCTGAGCAATGACGCCGTAGCCCTCGTTTCCTAGGTGCAGCATTCCACTGGTGTCAGTACCGATGAAGTTGCCCTGGATGACCACGTCGTGGACCCCGTTGCCCAGGCCAATGCCGACGAGCCTGTTCGCGCCAATGATATTGCCCTCGCCCAGGCCGGAGCCGCCTATGAGCGTACCGACACCCGCGCCCTGCCCAGCGAACCAGATGCCGTTGGCTTGGTTCGGAAGAGGCCCGTTGCCGGCGGCGTTGATGCCAACGTAGTTGCCCTGGATGACGTCGTTCTGAGAGGCCCCGACTACGACGATACCCTGGGCGTTGTTGCCGCTGATGACGTTGCCGTGACCTGGCCCGCCGATAAGGGTGTGGCCGCAGCTCCCCCAAAGGATGATGCCGTCCCACTTGCTCGGGACGGCCGCGTCGCCGGCCGCGTTCGTGCCGATGTAGTTGTCTTGGATGACGTTGAAGCTGGCGGTATAGTCCGCCGGAATGTCAATGGTGTAAGGTATGACGATGGGCTGGCCCGTGCAGCCGTTGTTTGCGCCCGACGTGACCTGCTCCACTGCGCCGCTGGAGAAGTGGTGCAGCCAGATAGGCCCCACGCCGGCGCAGGCGTCATCGCTCGTGACGGTGATCACCAGCTCGTCGCCGGGGTTGCCCCGGAAGAAAACGTTGCCGACCGAGCCGTCGTCCGCGTCGCCGGAGAAAATGGGCCAGTCATTCCAGGTGACCACCATGTGGTCGTCCAGGTCGATGCGGGCAAAGAAGTCGTCTTCGGCTCCGGCCAGGGAGTACTGCACCTGGCCCACGGATACGCCGCCGTCGTTGCCGGAAATCACGTTGCCCCGGATCTCGTTGTTGCTGGCGCCGTCGTAGATGTCGATGCCGCCGGGCCAGCCGTTGGGGATGGCCGCGCTGCCGTCGGCGGAAAGGCCGATGTAGTTCCCCTCGACGACGTTGTTGTTGGCGCCCCACCACATCTGGACGCCGGCCTGGGAGTTGCCGCTGATGACGTTCCCGTCCGTCGCCCCTCCCTTGCCAGACCCGCCGATGGTGTTGTCATGGGCGCCGAGGAAGATTTCGATGCCCTGGCCGCCGTTGCCGATCGCTGCATCGCCGGCGGCGTTGGTGCCGATGTAGTTGCCCTTGACGGAAACGCCGCTGGTGCCCAACCAGAGCTCGATGCCCTTCGGCCAATTAGCGCTGATGACGTTCCTGGCGCCGGGCGTTGTTCCGCCGATAAGCGTTCCGCTCACGGCAGCGGTCCACGGACTCCCGATCGAGACGCCGGCGTCGTTCATTCCGCCGCTGTTCGGTATGGGGGCGGTGCCGCTCTGATCCACGCCGATGTAGTTGCCCTGTATGACGTCGTCCTGCGAGCCTCCGTAGACGTGAACGCCGGAGCCGTTGTTGCCACTGATGAGGTTTCCCTCGCCCGGAGCGTCGCCGCCGATCTCGTTCTCCGCCGAGTTGCCGATGATCCGAACCCCATCTTTGCTGTTGCCCAGCGCCGTGGCGCCTGACGAGTCGGTGCCTATCTTGTTGCCGCGCACCACGTTGCCCGTGGCGATGCGCTCCTCAGTAGGGAAGTCAACGACGTAGGTGGTGCTCCAGACCTCATTGCCCTGGCCGGGGCACCACTCGTCGACGCCGGTGGTGAGCTGAACGCTCTCCCCGGTCGGCATATGGTGCAGCCAGAGGGGGCCTACGCTCCCGCAATCGTCGCCGTTGGTGAGGACCTGCAACTCCAGCGTGTCGCCGGGGTTGGCGATCAGGGATATCCAGCCGCACCCGGGTTTCTGTGTCGTACAGCCGCCGACCTCCTCACCGCGTATGACCACGCGCACCTTGTCGTCGACTTGGAAGGAGTCACTCCAGTTCTCCGAGCCGGAGAGGGCGTACCAGAGCCCGCCGATGGAGACGCCGGGTCCCCCCTGGCTGGCGCTGATCTGGTTGCCTTCGATGGTGTTGTTGTCCGCGCCGTCGGCGATGCCGACGCCACCGGCACTGTTGAAGACGATCGTGTTGCCCTGGACCACGTTCCCGTCGGAGCCCTCCCACATGACGAACACGCCGTACTCGCTGTTGGCGGCGATGAGGTTCCCGGAGCCGGGATCGCTGCCGCCGACGACGCTACCGCTCCCAACGACGGTGACACCACTCCCGCCGTTGGGAATCCCGCTGTTGCCGGCCGCGTTCGTGCCGATGTAGTTGCCGCTGACGGTGGCGGCGCTGACGCCTGCGGGGGGTATGAGGACGCCGCCGGTCCAGTTGCCGCTGATGATGTTCCGCTCGCCGGGCGTGGTACCGCCGATGAGCGCGCCGTGGCCGGCAGTAACTGCGCCGCCCAGTCCCCCGTTGCCAATCCCGTAGCTGCCGCCGGCGTCCGTGCCGATCAGGTTGCCCTGGATGACCGTCGCCTCGGAGCCGCTGGCGTCGATGGCGGCGTTCCAGTTGCCGCTGATCAGGTTGCCCGGGCCAATTACCGTCCCACTGGAACCATCCGAGACTTCGATGCCTGTCGCGTTCGGGATCGCTGCATTGCCTGCCGCGTTAGTGCCGATGTAGTTGCCGAGTACAGTGTTTCCGCTGGTCCCGGCGTCGTTGATGCCAACGCCTGCCTCGGCGTTCCCCGATATGACGTTTCTCTCACCAGGGCTGCTCCCGCCGACGGTGTTGCCCTGAGCCCCTTGGCCTATTTCGACTCCGAAGCCGCCGTTGGGCAGGGCAGTACTACCGCTTGCGGTGAGGCCGATGTAGTTTCCCTTGACGACGTTCTGAGTGCTGCCATCGTAGGCTATCTCGACGCCCACGCCACTGTTCCCGGAAATGACGTTCCTGTCGGCCGCTACCGAGCCGCCTATCGTGTTCAAGTCGGCTCCGCCCCAGATAGAGACTCCAGCGCCGTTGGGTATCGCCGTGGTGCCGTTGGCGTCTGTGCCGACATAGTTGCCTTTCACGACGTTTCCGCTGGTTCCATCATCGTGGATGCCAACTCCCGCGTCAGGGTTCCCCGATATGACGTTTCGGTCGCCTGGGCTGCTCCCGCCCACGGTGTTGCCCTGCGCGCCGCCAAAGATACGAACGCCGAACACACAGTTGGTGATGAGCTCGAAGCCCTTAACGGTGTTGCCGTTGGAGCCGATGTCAAAGCAGTTAAAGGAGTCGGTCTGGCCATCTACCTTGACCCCCGCCGCCGAAGCGTCCACGGTGGTGTTAGCGGCGCTCAGGGTGGGAAGGGCCGAACCGAGGGCGATGGTGCCAGGCGTCGCAGGCGGGAACACGCCGGTGTTGAAGGTGATCGTGTCCGCCGTGGAGCCGTTGGCGTTAGACTCCTCCAGCGCCGCCCGCAGCGTGCAGGCCGCCCCCGCTGTCGCGCAGATGCCGTTACCGATGTTGGCGTCCGCTTCGTCGCCCAGGCTGTCTACGACGAAGCCTGGGTCTGCTGTGGCCGTCTGGGCGGAGCCTGGCCCAACGCCCAACATCCCGCTCAGAAGCGCTATTGCCACTAGCCCGACGATCAACAATAGTCTAGGGAAAGAACCGCGTCTCATCGTTCTGCTCCTTTCGCCCGGTCGTGGCCGGGCACTCTCGGTCTGACCTGCCCGCGATGTGGCGTCACCGTAGGCAGGGTGGCACCTAGGGTGAGCCGCACGGGAACTCCGGGATGAGGCCCACCACGTACTGCGCCACCAGCATGGCGTCGACCATCGTGACAGTGCCGCTACAGTTCACGTCGGACATCGTCTGGTCTATGCTCCCGCAGTCGATGAGCCCCACGACGCACTGGGCGATGAGCATGGCATCCACCATGGTCACGCTGCCGTTGCCGTTGGCGTCTCCCAGTACACCTATGCTGATGGTGCCGTCTTGGGGAGTTGCCGGTATGGGATTCCCCGACGTGTCTGCGAACTCGACTATCGTCACGACCAAGGGGCTCTGAGAGCCGGATGAGCCGACCCCCTGGAAGGTGATGTCACAGAGAGCCAGGTCGCCCACCGCGCCGGCCGATGACTTGAAGCCGCCGCATCTGACGACGTCGGGGTTGACATCGTCTCGTTCGAAGTCGAAGTTGCAGAACCCTAGGTCCAGATCGCCTTCAGGGTTGGCGATGCAGCCCACAGGATCCAGGACAGCCGGGTCGTAGCTGATGTCGATGACGAAGGCGCCGAGGCCGGCCGGGGGCACATCCAGTGCTTCCAGGGGGACGGTGGCGTTGCCTCCCGGCGGTACGATCGCGGACCCGATACGCAGTGTCGTGACAAACCAGCACTCGGGGCACCAGTCGCCCGGCATAGCCGCGTCGAGCTGGGCGTTGGGCTTTACCCCGCCGATTCTGGAGTTCACCAGGTAGAGGGACGCAGTCTGATAGACGGGCGCCACACCGCACAGCTTGGTGACAATGAGGGTCTCAGCCTCTTGGAGGAGATGGATGCGCTCGGCGTTGTCCGTCTCTGTACCCGCCGCCGCCAACTTCGCGTCGATGTCCGGGTCACTGCAGTTGTACTTGTTGTTAGCACCGCCAGTGTCGAACAAACCGATGAGGGAGTTCTCGGGGTCGGGGTAGTCATTCTGCCAGCCGCCCATGAACAGCTCGAAGTTCTCGGAGTTGAAAATCTGGGACCTGGTCTGAGCGTCCACGGCCTCAACGTCGACGTTGATGCCCAGGACGTCGTTCCAGGCGTTCTTCAGGAACTCGCCCTCAGCCTTCCGGTCGGGCCGGTCGAGCACCGTGAGCCTCAAAGTAGGGAAGCCCTGACCGTTGGGGTAGCCGGCGTCTGCCAACGCCGTCCTGGCCGCCTGCGGGTCATAGCCGATGATGTTCTCGAAAAGGGCATTCCCCTGGAACCCCGGTAGCCCCTGCACCAGCCAATAGGTGGCTGGCAGGTAGCCGTCGTAGTAGACTGCGCTAACCAGCGCACTACGGTCGATGGCCCGCGACAGCGCCAGCCGCACCTCGTAGTTGCTGAGGACGGCGTGCTCCAGTTGCATCTCGACGGCCATAATGCGGGAGCGACCGATCATAAGAAACTGCTCGCTCAGGTTGGGGTCGGCCTGGATGGTGGGGATCTCCGCCGCTGGGACGTTGGTGATGTCCAGTTCGCCCGTCTGGAAAGCCTGGAATGCCGCCTCCAGGTCGTCGATGAACCTGATGGCGATCTTGCGCAGGGCCGGTTTGGGCTCCAGCGCCCAGTTGGGGTTCGGCTCCAGGATAGCCTGACCGCCGGGACCGGGGATTAGTCCCGTGAGAATGAATGGCCCGTTGGTCACGATGTTGCCCGGATCCGTCCACGCATCGCCGTACGTTTCGATGATGTCCTGGCGGGCCGGGAAGGCCGCCCACAGGGACATGATGGTGGTAAACGTGGGCTTGGGCTCGACCAACGTAATCTCGAGGGTCGTGTCACTTACCGCCCTGACACCGACGGCGTCACGGGGGCCCAGACCCTGGAAGTAGTCGTCGCAGCCGACGATGTTCAGGATCGTCCCGCCCAACAGGTACTGGTAGGGCCCGGCAACCTCAGGGCTGCACTCCCGCTTGATCCCGTACTCGAAGTCGCTGGCGGTAAGCGGTTGCCCGTCCGACCACTTGAGCCCCGGCTTCAGCGCGATAGTGTAGACGTTGCCGTTCACCGTGGGCTCACCCGCGGCCATGGCCGGCACAGCCTCGACGCTGCCGTCGGATGTTGCCTCTAACTGGTAGAGGCCGCGCCAGAGCATGCGCGAGATTGCTACTTCCTGCTCAGAACTGACGCGGTGGGGGTCGAGGAGCTGCGGCTGGGCGCTCTGGACCACGATCTGCTGCGGCTCGATCGGCGCCTGCGCAGCCCCTGTCCCGATCCCCAATGTGGCGCCCAGAAGCACTAGTGCCGCCAGTGCCATAACCAACAACCAACTCAGGATAATCTTAGGCTTCATCAGTCGCTCTCCCTTCGCCCGGTCCTGACGGGCACTTTCAGCGTGACCTGCCTACGATGTGGCGCCACATAGGCAGGGTGGCACCTAGGGTGAGCCGCACGGGAACTCCGGGATGAGGCCCACCACCTTCTGCGCCACCAGCATCGCGTCCACCATGCTGACGCTTCCGCTGCAATTGACATCGGCCATGTTCTGGTCGATGCCGCCGCAGTCGATCAGCCCCACGACGCACTGGGCGATGAGCATGGCATCCACCATGGTCACGCTGCCGTTGCCGTTAGCATCTCCCTGTACACCCACGGTGATCGTTCCGTCCTCCGTGGTCGCCGGTATAGGCTGCTGCGACGTGTCCGCGAACTCGACTATGGTCAGGGTCAAGGGACTCTGAGAGCCGGTTGAGCCGACCCCCCGGAAGGTGATGTCCGCCAGCGAGAGATCGCCGGTCGCACCTTCGGACGCTCGGAAGCCCCCCACCCGGATCGTGTCGGGGTTGACATCGTCTCGTTCGAAGTCGAAGTTGCAGAACCCTAGGTCCAGATCGCCTTCAGGGTTGGCGTTGCAATCCACGGGGTCTACCACACTTGGGTCGTAGCTGATGTCGATGATGAAGGCGCCGAGGCCAGGTGAGGGTACATCCAGCGCCTCCAGGGGCACGGTGAGCTGCCCGCCCGATGCCACAGAGCCCGAGCCGATACGTACGGCGGTCTCGCCGACGTACGGCGTCGGCGTCGCAGTCGAGGTAGGCGTGACTGTCGGTGTCGGCGTAACGGTCACGGTTCCCCAGGCTGTAGGTGTAGGTGTGCGCGTAGCCGTCGGCGTAGGCGTCTCTGTGGACACGGGACCACCGCAGGGAGGAGTGAGACACTGCAGAGTGACGTTGTAGTCTCCTGTGAAGGTTCCGTTGAAACCGTCGCCTGCCAGGATGAGGTACGTCCCATCGCTGGGCAGAGCGCATTCCCCGATCTCAGCAGTGGTAGGGTCATAGTCCTCACAGAGCTTGCTGCCGTGAGGCGCGTACAGCCGCACTTCGGGCCACAGATCGCCCGACACCCAGCTCATCCTCACCAGAACCACATCGTCGGCAGCGGCATCGAAGCAATAGGCGTCCATCTCCACCGGCGTCCCGATGGTGCCGGGTAGGGTATCCCCAAAGCCTATGGGGGTGCAGTTCCCGGCGTTGTTCAGCCGCTGCAGATAGAGCCTGTAGTCTCCTGTGTACGTTCCATTGAAGCCGTCGTCTGCCAGGATGGTGTACGTCCCATCGCTGGGCAGAGCGCATTCCCCGATCTCAGCAGTGGTGGGGCCATACTCCTCACAGAGCTTGCCGCCGCCAGGCGCATACAGGCGCACTTCCGGCCACAGGTTGCCCGAGGTGGCGGTCATCCTCACTAGAACCACATCGCCGGCCGAGGCGGTGAAGGTGTAGCCGTCCACTTCTCCGGCTGTGGTGATGGAGCACTGGATGGTCTCCCCGAAGCCAATGCTTGGCGGGCAGACAGGCAGCGATGGCGTGGGACTCTGCGTGACGGTGGGCCAGGGCAAAGGCTTGCCGAGGAACACGAACGCCTCTCCGGCGTCCTCCTGGTCGCCCACATCGGACATGTCGGCGCCGACCAGAACGTCATCAAAGCCGTCGCCGTTCACGTCTCCCCCAGCCACCGAGTAGCCGAAGCGGGCCCCGTACTCGGGGCTGGGGTCCTGGAGCGTGGCGTCGGCGGTAGTGTCGAAGGAAGCGCTCCCCAGGAAGGTGAAGGCCTCGCCCCCATTGGAGGGTGCGGATAGATCGGCGCCCACCGTGAGGTCTTTCTTGCCGTCCCCGTCCATGTCGCCGGCAGCCAGAGATTTACCGAACCGCCCTAACTGACTAGGTGTGGGGTCGAGCAGAGTAAAGTCTGAGGCGGCGTCGAAGGGGTCACCGCCCAGGAAGACAAACGCCTCCCCGCCGTCCGCAACTGGCCCGACGTCCGACCAGGGTGCGCCTACGACAACCTCCGCCTTGCCGTCCCCGGTCAGATCCGCCGCGCCCACAGCCCAGCCGAATTCGGCAAAGGCCTCAGGGGTAGGGTCCTGGAGCGTGAAGTCGGACGCCGCGTCAAAGGGGTCGCCCCCCAGGAACACGAAGGCCTGGCCGGCGTAGCTAGGGAGGCCCTCGTCGGAGTATTCATCCCCCACGATGACGTCATCCTTCAGGTCACCGTTCAGGTCGCCTGCCGCGACAGCCCCGCCAAAGCCATGGGATGCCATATGACCTCCCGGGTGTTGCAGCGTGAAATCGGCGACGGCGTCGAAGGGGCTCCCTCCCAGAAAAACGAAGGCCTCCGACGTGTAGCCTGGCGCACCGACGACGACATCATCTTTGCCGTCCCCGTTCACATCCCCCGCAGTCACCGCCCCACCAAAGGAGCCGTCCAGCCCCGTGATGGGGCTCGGGTCCTGGAGGGTGAAGTCAGCGGTGGCGGCAAAGGGATCGCCTCCCAGGAAAACGAAGACTTGGCCCTCACGAGGATCGCCTCCGCCCGCATCGGAGCGGGGCGCTCCCACAATCACGTCGTCCTTGCCGTCACCGTTGACGTCTCCCGCCCCCACGGCCCAGCCGAAACGACCGTCGTCATCGGGGACCGGGTCCTCGAGCACGAAGTCGGCCGCCGGGTCGAAGGGCTGCCCGCCCAGGAAGACGAAAACCTGCCCGGCGAACAAGGCTGCGCCAGCGTTGGCACCGGATGCTCCCACGATGGCATCGTCAATCCCGTCACCGTTGACGTCTCCCGTCGCCACTGAGCGCCCGAAGTAAGAGTAAAGCTCGGGGATAGGATCCTGGAGGGTGTAGTCAGCTGCGGGGATCGACGCCCCTGCCCAGTCGCGGGCCAGCATCACGGCCACCGCGACCACCACGATAACGCTGAGACCCATCAACTTCCTCATGATCGACCTCCTATGGGATTATGGCCGGGGATGGTCCGAACCTACATCGCGGACGACTGGCCCCTCAATGTAGTAGTATGCGCGGGGGTGTGGCCGATGATCCTCCTCTGGCTCCTCGCCATCGTCTTCCTCCTCTTGCCCGGTTATGATGTGCCACTTTCAGCGCGACCTGCCGTCGTCGGTTCGCGCTACCGTCTGTTCCTCAACCTCCTCGGACCCCGCGAGGCACGACTCGCTCCACCGCGTGCCGACCGACTGTCTACGGCGTCGATGTAGGCGCAGGCGTAAGTGGCGGGGAGACGTTGCACGGGAACTCCGGGATGAGCCCCACCACGTACTGGGCCACCAACATCGCATCCACCATCGTCACAGTGTCGCTGCAGTTCACGTCGCCCGTTAGCGCTGGTGGCGGTGGCGGCGGTGCTACGACACAGTCGATGCGGATGTTGCCCTCCAGCAGCACGTTGCCGTCCGCGTCTCGCACGCTGACCAGCACGACTACGCCGGCGGAGACGCCGGATAGCGGCGTGATATGACTGGTGGCGGTGCCGTCCGTCGTCCTGGCCGTGATCGGGTCGGAGACGCCGAGACAGGTCACGTTAAACCGGACAGGCGTGCCGTCTACCACCGGGTTGCCCATGCTGTCGACCAGGTAGGCGGCGACGGTCGAGCTGTTCACGCCGTCACAGACCATCGCGGCGGGGCTGGCGGTCAGGGTCATGGCGTCAGGGGCGCCGATTACGGAGACGTTGACTGCGGCGTTCTTGACGCCGATGTCAGCGGTGATGGTGGCCGTGCCGATCTCATCGCCGCAGAACAGATTCAATGCCAGCGTGCCGGAGTCTAAGGCCCAAGTAACCGTCTTGGGCAGGTTCAGGCTGGCCACGTCGCTGTCGTCGGACGACCAGTCCACGTAGATGCCGGCCAGCGCCGTGCCGTCGTCGTCGGTTACGGTGGCGGTTAGGCCGTTCTTCTCCGGCTCGTCGACCCCGTCCCTGAAGACGCTCGAGTCGAGAGGGGTCAGGTGGGGGTCATCCGCACATTGGGACTTGGTAACGCCCTCCTGGACGGTGCCGTCGGGGACGAGCGCCAGGGCGATTCCCTGAGGTTCGCCGACGACCACGTAGTCGTAGATGACGTCGACGCCGGATTGGGTGGCGACGAGCTCGGCGTCACCGAGGTCGGCAACGCCGTTGCCTAGGAGCAGGTCAACGATCACCCCGTCACCCTTGACACCGTCGTCGTCGCAGTCCTCCTCGGCGGTGCACATGACAGTGGAGGTGAAGGAGCTGAGGAACACACCTTCATCGGTTTCGAAGGCAACGTTCCCGTCGTTGGAGACGAACGCCAGCACCCAGAGCTTGCCGGCCGTCACGGCAGGGTTCGGGACTGAGTTCTCGCCGAGCTGGGCGCCGCTGAGGTCGGCCAGGTCCTGGAACAGGGCTGGGTCGTTGATGTCGGTGGCGCAGCCGTCGTCGACTATGGTGTCGACGTCGTCGTCAACCCCGTTGCCGCACTGGTTCCAGAGCTCGGGGGCGCCTGCCGCAGGGCTAACGTCGGCGCCCAAGACGCGGGCCAGGGCGTTAAGGCTGCCCACGGTGCTGAGGCCGGCGGCACAGGCAGCTTGGCCAGCGGCTGCGTCGGCGGCGTCATAGTTGCCATCGTTGTCCCAGTCGCCTTGCAACACGCTCGTCGTCAGCGCGATGCAGACGTTAGGGCTGAAGGTGATGACGCCGGTGGGCAAGGCCTGGGCGGTGTCGGTGCGGATGGCCGTGCCGGCCATGCCCAGCAGCAGCGCCACCGCGAATAATCCGGCCAATACTACAAACTTCTTCATTCAGAACCCTCCTTCTCTTGCCCGGCCACGGCCTGCCGCCGGTTGGCGCTGCCGTCTAGTCCTCAACCTCTTCCTCGACTGCCAGGCTGTCGAGGAGAAGTGCGACTTCGCGGGCCTGTTCGATTGCATCCGCAAGTGGATGACTGGCATGACCGAGAGCAGCTCGTTTCTGCGGGCGACGCCACCCTATCCGGGGCTAGGGGCTTCTACAATGCCTCGCTGCGGCCCATCTGCCGGCAGATCATTCCAGCTATCTCCATACTGTTGAGGCGCTGGAGCCCAGTTCATAACCGCAGCATCTTCTTCCTGGTAGTTGTTGGGCTCCCCGTCCGCCCAGTTCGTATAGGTGACGGGTTCCCCGCCGGCCCACACCCAATCGCCTTCTGATGCCAGATCGTTAAACCCCAACCAAAAGTGCTCCTGTGTGCCAAACTGGCCTCTCAGCCACAACTCCTCTTCTCTGTCATTGACTGTTGCGAGATGACCTCCCCATTCGACGGCCTTCGCTTCAGCCTGAGGCCAACCCAAAGGCGTCGTCAGTTTGTAGTAATGATGATTTGCGGGATTCTCTATCCAGCCTCCCGGCGGGATGCACGGGAACCCATCGATGAGGCCCACCACCTTCTGCGCCACCAGCATGGCGTCCACCATGGTCACGCTACCGCTGCAGTTCACGTCGGTCATCGTCTGGTCTATGCTCCCGCAGTCGATCAGGCCGACCACGCACTGGGCAATGAGCATGGCGTCTACCATGCCCACCTTGCCGTCGCTGTTGGCGTCCCCCGGGATGCCCGGGGCCAGGTTGAAGTCGATGTCCGGCGTGTCCTGGCCCTCCGCGACATCTACAGGCGTCGCGTCGTGTTCGCTCGCCACGCCGTCGTAGTACTGCGTCTGGTAGCCATCGCGTCCGGCACTGACGATGTAGGCGCCGGTTGCCAGGCCCCCTATGGTGTACTCGCCGTCGGAGCCGGTGTAGCCGCTGCTTCCACCCGGTGGAAGCGGCGGCGGCGACATGGCGGCGGGATACACTATGCCCGCTGTGACGGTCGGACTGGCCGCTACCCAGGCGCCCTCTATCGGGTCGCCCTGCGCGTCCTTGACGACGCCGGAGATCGTCCCTTCCTCGTCAAGGCTGAAGTCGATGTCCGGCGTGTCCTGGCCCTCCGCGACATCTACAGGCGTCGCGTCGTCTTCGCTCGCCACGCCTTCGTAGTACTCATCCAGATAACCATCGGCCTCGGCCTCCACGACGTAGTCGCCGGTCGCGAGGCCCCTAATGGTGTACTCGCCGTCGGCGTCGGTCCAGGCATAACCCGGACCTGCTGGAGGCGAAGGCGGGGAGATGGCGGCGGCATATACCGTGCCCGCTGCGACGGTCGGGCTGGCGGCCACACGAGCGTCCTCTATGGGGTTGCCCTGCGCGTCCGTAACGACGCCGGAGATCGTGCCTCCAAGGTTCAGGCTGAAGTCGATGTTGGCTGTGTCTTGTCCCTCCGTGACCCCCACTGGGGTTGCGTCATCCCACTCCCGCACGCCGTCGTAGTACTCATTCACGTAGTCGTCGGCCTCAGCCTCAACTATGTAGTTGCCGGTGGCGAGGCCGGTGATGGTGTAGGACCCATCCCATCGCGCGTCGGCGCATTCTCCATACCCATCGAAGTCATAGGGGTTAGCGCAGACCCAGGCATCCCCTAGCGGGTCGTCCTGCGCGTCCGTGACGATGCCGGAGATGGTGCCCCCCAGATCGAGGCTGAAGTTGATGTTCGGGGTGTTCTGCCCCTCGGTGACGGCGACGGGGATAGCGTTATCGTAGTCGCGTGCGCCGTCGTAGTACTCATTCACGTAGTCGTCGGCCTCAGCCTCCACTATGTAGCTGTCAGTGGCCAGCCCTGTAATCGTGTACGAACCGTCCGTGCCACTATACGCGTACCCCCAAGTGGCGCCCGACTGCCATTCGTACGGATCGGCATAGACCCAGACGCCGGAAATCGGCTGGCCTCCGGCATCCCGGACAACGCCGGAGATCGTTCCCCCTACATCCATAGTGAAGTCGATGTCGGGAGTATCCTCCCCTTCGGTTACGGCGACAGGGGTAGCGTCATCGCTGTGGCGCGCCCCATCGTAGTACTCGTCGAGATACCCGGCCGCATCAGTCTTCACGACGTAGGCGCCGGTGGCGAGGCCGACAATGGTGTAGGTCCCGTCAGGACCTGTCTGCGCATTGCCTCCTTCCCAGGGAGGGGGAGGCGGCGGCGAGATGGCGGCGGCGTATACCCTTTCCGACGCCGCGCTAAGGTCCGATGGGCTGGCTGAGACCCAGGCGCCCTCTATCGGATCGCCGTCGGCATTCCTGACGACACCGGAGATGGTGCCCCCGAGATCCAGGCTGAAGTTGATGTTGGCTGTCTTCTCTCCCTCAAACACCGACACCGGGGTGCCGGAGTCATAGTCGCGCACCCCGTCGTAGTACTCAGCCACGTATGCCTCGGCGTCTGCTCCTACTATGTACTGGCCTGTCGCCAGGCCGATGATCGTGTAGGTCCCGTCGGGCCCTGTCCAAGCGCCGGCCCCGTCAGCAGGAGGCAGCGGGGGGGAGATCGGTATCTCGCCGGATGGGCTTGCCCACACCCATGCACTCTCTATCGGATCGTCCTCGGCATCTCTGACAACTCCGGAGATGGTGCCCCCAAGGTCCAGACTGAAGCTGACAGCAACCTCCTGCTCCTCAACGACGTCGACAGGAGTAGCGTCGTCCCACTCGCGCACCCCGTCGTAGTACTCGGTGAGGTAGCCTTCGGCCTCAGCCTCTATTACGTAGCTGTCTGTGGCCAGGTTCGTGATGGTGCAGGCGCCATCAGAGCCGGTGTAACAGCAAGACCCACCCCATCCCTCGGGATAGCGGGTCGCGCAACACTCCGCGTCCTCTATCGGGTTGTCATCCGAGTCGGCGACCGAGCAGGATACCCTGCCTCCCACGCTGAGGCTGAAGTTGATGTTGGGGGTGTCCTGCCCTTCGACGACGTCGACAGGGGTAGCATCATCGTAGTAGCGCGCCCCGTCGTAGTACTCGCCGAGATACCCTCCAGCGGAGGCCCACACCCGATAGCCGTGAGTGGCGAGGCCGCTGATGGTGTAGGAGCCGTCGGGCCCGGTGTATGCATGCTTACAATAGCCGGAGTCTGCGTAGGGACAGGCACTGACCCAGGCGTCCTCTATGGGGTTGCCCTGCGCGTCGGCGACGATGCCGGAGATCGTGCCTCCCAGGTCGAGGCTGAAGTCGATGTTAGGGGTGTTTTCTCCCTCCACGACCGCGACTGGATCAGCGTCACCGTAGTCGCGCTCGCCGTCGAAGTACTCGTAGAGGTATCCGGAAGCGCCGGCCTCGACCCTATAGCTGTCGGTGGCGAGGCCCGTGATGGTGTACGACCCGTCGGGGCCTGTCCCACCGTATCCCCAGGTGCCGCTGCCGTCGTAGGGATCGGCGTAGACCCAGGCGTCCTCTATGGGGTTGCCCTGCGAGTCCGTGACGACGCCGGAGATCGTGCCTCCCACATCGAGGCTGAAGTCGATGTTGGGGGTGTCCTGCCCCTCGAGGACGGCGACAGGGGTAGCATCATCGTAGTCGCGAACGCCGTCGTAGTACTCGCGGACGTAGCCGTCGGCCTCGGCCTCCACTACGTAGTCGCCGGTGGCGAGGCCGGTGATGGTGTAGGAGCCGTCGGGACCGGTCTCCGCATCACCCCAGGTGCCGCTGCCGTCGTAGGGGTTAGCAGAGACCCAGGCGCTCGGGATAGGGTTGCCCTGGGCGTCGGCGACGATGCCGGAGATGGTGCCTGCTGCATATGGCGTGGATGTGGCCCACGGCGTCGCTGTCGCTGTGGGGGGTGGCGGCGTAGCCGTCGGCGTTGGCGCGGTCCCCCCGGTCTTTGTGTCGGTGGCGCCGTAGCAGTCGGCACCGGGGCACCTAAGAATGTTCTCCCCATTGTAGTCGTAGAGAGCAACCGTGCCAAAAGCCAGGTTGTCCACGCCCTCGAAGAGAGCGGTGAACGTCACGACGGCGATGGCCCAGTTCCCGGTGATGGTCCCTGGGTCGTTCACGGTGCCGCACGTTATGAAGGCCGTACCGGCCGTTTCGCCGCATTTCGGGTAGTTCACGCCGCCGCCGCTGCAGTCCCAGCCGGTGCCGACAGCGCTGATGAAGTCAGGGTTGGCATCCAGCCCCGTGCCGGTCTGGCCGGTACTGGAACACGTGTTCAGCTCGCTGTCGTAATTGACCACGATGTTGAAGTCAGACGCCGGTACGGTCGCGCCGGTCAGACATATCGCGACCTGGTACGGCACACCGGCGGTGTGAGAAGCGCTGGTGTCAACCGGGTTGCACCACGTGCTCCCGTCCTTCACCATATCGATCTCAAGGTGGGCGGTGGCGGTAGGCGTAGGCGTCGCCGTAGGCGTCGGCGTGATGGTAGGCGTATTAGTCGGCGTGCTCGTCGCCGCGGGCGTTGGCGGTGGCGGCGTATCGGTCGGCGTTGGCGCGGTCCCCCCGGTCTTTGTGTCGGTGGCACCGATGCACGCCGTCCAGCCGGCGTTGGCGTCGCAGGCAACAATCGTAGACACGTCGTAGTCGGCCACCTTAACGATGCCGAAAGCCAGGTTGTCGACGCCCGCGGCGAACGCGTGCAACTTCACCACGCCGATCGGGCTGGAGACGCCCGCGCCAACGGGCAGCGTCAGATCAACCAGGTCGGCGCTGGGCGCCCCGCACGTGAAGAAGGCTCGGCCTTTACCTGCTCCGGTTTCAGTGTTCGTGTCACAGACCGGGTAGTTTGTGCCGCCGGCGGAGCAGTCCCAGCCGACGGTGCCCATGCTGTGGGCCGCGTCCGGCCATACCGTCGTACCGGCGTTGGCGTCGGGGTTGTCGTCCAGTGCGGTACCGGAGTTGGCAACATTTGCACAAGAATTCAACGTGTCGTCGTAGAGGAGCTCGATGTTGAACGAAGCGGGCGGCGCGGCGGCATCCGTCAGACAGATCGCTACTTCGTAGTCGGTACCGGTCGTGTGGGTAGCGGCGTTGTCGACAGGGCTGCACCAATCGCTGCCGTCCTTCACCAGGTCGATCTCCATGTGTGGGCTGCCGGTGTTCGTGTGGGCTGAGGTCTCGTGGTTGCCGGAGCCGCCGGGACGGGCAATCGCCAGCATAACGGCGACAATGATCGCGAATAAGGCCAAGGATCTCCAGAACCGTCGTGGCATCTTCCTACCTCCGTGTGAACGCCATGCGGCCCATCAGCCGCAGGCAAGGACAACCGTGCCTGTCCACCAACAGGCTTAGACCAAATACCCACTTGCTCGTTGCGCGCCGCACCTGCGGCTGGCTCAACGAGCCTTGTTGGCTACACGTCGCACCCCGTTGTGATTCGGCTCCCCTCTATCTGCTGTGGCGCCTCCTTCGCATGGCCACCACAGCCAGCCCGGATATCGCTGTTCCTGCGGCCAGGCTGCTCAGGGCAGCCCACCATGCCCACCTCACGCCATCGCCGGCGGGGCCGGAACCGGTAGGCGGCGCCGCGATGGAGGTGGGACCGGTGGTAATCGGCGCCACTTCCGCGACAGGCGGCGGCGTTACCGCAATCGGGGAGACTACCGACACCGGCGTGGCCGCAGGCGGGACGGGTGTCGGCGTGTCCGCGCTCGGCCGATGGTGCTCAGCCGGCGGGACCGGCGTATAGGTCGCTGTCGGGGTCGCCGTCGGGCAGGGGCCGTCGCAAGGTGTCGCAGTTGGCGTCGGCGTGTTGGTCGCCGTTGGCGTCGCCGTCTTGGTCGGCGTTGGCGTCAGCGTCTTGGTCGGCGTTGGCGTCAGCGTCTTGGTCGGTGTTGGCGTCAGCGTCTTAGTCGGCGTTGGCGTCAGCGTCCTGGTGGGCGTGGGTGTCGCGGTTGGAGTGTTAGTGGGCCCCTCGCTGCAGACAATTGAGCCGTTGGCCACGACATGCGGTATGTTTGCCCCGGTCGTGTCCGCCAGCTCTATGTAGGTCAACGCTAGGCCGCTGGTTCCGACGCCGATGCACTCGAATTCGATGTCGGCGAGCGCGACCGTCCCGGTGAGCCCCACAGTCAAGTTCATGCCGCCGATGCGGGCCACGTCGGGGTCAACGTCATTCCGTTCCCAGTTAAGGTTGCAGGGTAGGTCGATGCCTATCACGTTGTTGGGGTCCGGCACACAACCCGTCGGATCGACGACGGCCGGGTTATAGCTGACGTCGATGGTGTAGGCGCCGAGGCCGGGGGCGGGCACGTTCAGGACTTCCAGGCGTACATTCTGGCCGTCGCCCACTACGGCCACCCCCGAGCCGATGCGGACGGTGGCGCCGTCCGCGGCCCGACTGCCGTGCGTCGACAGGAGCACGCCAACGGCGATGCATGCCATCACCGCCAGGAGGAGAACCCCCCATGACTTTCTCAGACCTCTGTTTTTCATTCTTCTCTCCTTTCGAGAACGGCGGGAGCCGTACCGGGTTGCACTTCAGTCAATGCCGTCAGTACTAGGTTAACCATCAATCATCCGCTTTGCCTGCGCCCGCTCACCTGAACCAGCGGGCTGGGGACATGGCGCACCTCCTTTGGTTATCCGCAACAATTCAGTCCAGGGACAAGGCCTACCACCTTCTGCGCGATGAGCATGGCATCCACCATCATGATGCCGCCGGAGCAATTGACATCGGTGGCCCACGAGGCGAGGCCGGAGCAGTCTGCCAGCCCTACCACGCACTGGGCCGTTAGCATGGCGTCGACCATGGTGGCGTCTCCGCATACGTTGTACTGAGTGCCGTCAATCGTTGAATAGACAAAGGTGTTATCGTCGGGTATTGCCAGCGGGAGATTGGACCCAAGGTACCGTTTGTCGCCTGAGTCGATGTAGTACTGGTCGACCTGGCCCACGTACTCCGTGTACACATCCTTGACCTCGAGGCGCCAGGGCACCGAAACCGTCGGCGGCAGGTAGCCGGCACAATCGCTGAGGCTGGGCCAGAAGTACCCTGGGCTGCCATCGCAGGGCAGATCGTCAGGGTCAAACAGGTTGATCGTGCAGACCGGGGGGTCGCCGACCTGTATCTGCATGTCCAGGTCGTACGCGCATTCGTGGCCGAAGTAGATGCGGGCGTAGGGTGTGCCATCCAGCGTGGCCGGCGGGATTCCGCGTTCTTGGAAGACTCTCCTCAGGTACTCCCTCGCTGTCGCCTCTGGGTTGGGAGGCGCGGCGGTAGCACTTGGCCGTTCACCCATCAGCACTGTCGCGACGATTGCCGCCGCCGCCACAAGCAGTGCCCCAAGAGAGAGTAGTCGCCCCACATCTCGAGTACGCATCGTGCACCTCCGGAGACTAGTGTCGCCACCGTGCCAGGTCCGTCATGTTGGGCATCATCGGTGTGTTGTGCTACCCACACAGCGATGCCGTGCCGCCACAGGAAGGAGGAGAATCCCCCATGCTTTTCTCAGACCTCTGTTTTTCATTCTTCGCTCCTTTCGAGAACGGCGGGAGCCATACGTCGCCTTGCTTGAGGCAATCCCACAGGTATCAGGTTATCCGCTAGTCACTCCTCCTAAGCGTGTCTACCCGCTCGAACAAGCGGGCAGACATCGCCAGAACAGGCGCAACAATTCAGGCCAGGGACAAGGCCCACAACCGTCTGCGCAACATGCATGGCATCGACCATGCCGAGCTTGCCATCGCAGTTCACGTCGCCAGCCCACTGATCGAGGGTAGAGCACTCGATGAGGCCCACCACGCACTGGGCGATGAGCATCGCGTCCACCATGCTCGCCCTGCCGTCGCCGTTGACATCCCCGCATATCCCGATGGTGATGTTGCCGGGCACAGGGGTGACTTCAATCGCGTTGGTAAGGCAGTCCGCAACCTCGGGCGGCGGTATCGTCAAGGGGGTCTGGGAGCCGGAAGCGCCGACGGCGTGGAAGGTGATGTCGGCCAGGGCAATCTGCCCCGTGACCCCGCAAGAAATGCAGAATCCGCCCACCCGGATCGTGTCGGGTCCCAAGGCAGGGTTGCAGAACGCTGTGTCCACCGTGCCCTCAGGGTTGGCGGTGCAGGCCACGGGCGCCAGAACAGCCGGGTCATAGCTGACGTCGATGGTGAAGGCGCCGAGGCCCGGCTCGCATATTCCAGCCAGCTTCAACCGCACCGTGATGTCTCCGCCTGGCGCCACGCTACCGGAGCCGATGCTGAGGGTTGCCGTGCAATCTGTAGGGGTTGCTGTTGCTGTCGCCGTCGGTGTGCGGGTTGGCGTGGGCGAGCCTGTAGGCGTGGGTGTGTTGGTACGGGTCGGTGTGGGCGTAGGCGAGCCCGTAGGCGTGGGTGTGATCGTGCGGGTCGGTGTGGGCGTAGGCGAGCCCGTAGGCGTGGGTGTGATCGTGCGGGTCGGTGTGGGCGTAGGAGTTGGCGTGCGTGTGGGTGTGAGCGTAGGAGTGGGGGTAGGGGTGACAGGGGGTGAGCCCAAGTCCAGCCGCCCGCAACCGAATGTGTTGTCCTTCCCCGCGGAGCCCAGATCGACGCATCGTGCGCCCGTGAGGAACGAAGCGATCTGAGCGGGCGTATAGGCAGGATAGGCGCCCTTCACCAGAGCGGCGGCGCCGGCCACGTGAGGAGAGGCGGCGGAAGTCCCATAGAAGCTGGTGTACGTGTAGTTGCTCACGCCGTCAGGGCCCACGATATCGGGCTTGATCCTGCCGTCGTCCGTCGGCCCCCGCGAGCTGAACGTTTCGATGGTGCTGGGGCTGCTCCAACGAACCGCGCCCACGGCTACCACGTTCGGGCTGTCCGCCGGCTCGAGCAGGCTGTTGGCGGCTGTCTGATACTCAAGGTTCTGATACAAGTTGTAGAGGTGGAATTTGGCCAGTCCGTTGGCAGACCAGCGCTTGATCGCCAGATAGTAGTTGCCGGCTGCCCCCGGCACGCATCCGAACCATTCCACGGGGTCGTCGTCACCGTCCTGCCACATGGCCGACCAACAGACAGGATCCCCTCCGGAAGAGGGGTACAGTAAGAGGTCGTAGTCGTTTGCGGAGCCGCCGAAGGGGTCGTCCCACTTCAGCACCGCGACGACCGGCTCGTCCGCACCAGCGACGTAGATCGCATTTCCTTCGTCGCTGGTAGCGAAATTGTGCCAGCCGTTGCTGTCCGGATCCCACCAGATGTTCATCCAGTGCATTTGCGCCGCATTGCCCGCGGAGTTGGCCCAGAAGATGCCGTGGGTCGCGACCGCGTCAGCGACGATATCGTTGATCACTCCCGTGCCGTTCCCGGGACCGGTGCCGAACCAGCCCACTGAGTGGTTGATGACCTTGACCCCTTGCCCCGCCAGCCAATCCACGCAGGTCGCGAGTTCGACCTCTGTACCAAAGTTCACCAGGTACAGTGGGGCGTCGGGCGCCACATCATGGACGACCTCGGCTACGGCCTTGCCATGGACTTCGCCCCCGCCCGTGATATCGCCGTCAGCGCGGCAGGAGTGTGTGACGACTGAGCCGGGCAGTTCCGTGCCCAGCAGGGAAGCGTAGCCCTGGAATCCAAGATCAACCACCGCAACCTTGATGCCCGCCCCGGTCAGGCCGGCGGCATGCCAGTCGTCGGCGTTAATCAGCGCGACCCCCTCGCTTGTCACTGCGGCGGAAAAGGGCAGCGGGTTTCGCACGAAGGATACCCAGTCCGCGTTGGCTACGGCCTCCAACGCCTCGATGGGGACCAACGCCTGAACAAGGTTGGCATAGCGGCCCTCCACTGTGGAGTTGAAGATGTCCACTAGTTCTGCCGCCTCTCCCTCGCGCCCTTCCACAACCTCTATGATCACCCGCACTCTCCCGCTCTGCACTGTCGTGAGCGACCGTCTTGCCTCAGATTGCGCTTCTCCCTGGCCCCCTCTGCTGTAGGCCTCGCTGAGCATCGCCAGAGTGGAATCCAGCTTAGGATGGCCCTTTTCTGAGGGGACAGCCGCTCCTGGCAACTGCTCCGTTATGACCGCGGGTGTCGGATTTGTGAGCGGGGCCGCCAGGGGATTCGTAGTGCTCGCTCCCTGCGCTGCCGGGAAGAAATGATCGCCTAGTGCGATCGCTATGACCGCCACCACAAGCAGTGCCCCAAGAGAGAGTAGTCGCGCCACGTCTCGAGTACGCATCGTGCATCTCCAGAGACTACTGCCGCCACCGTGGCAGATCCGTCATGTTGGGCATCATCAGCGCGTCATCCCGCCCGCACAGCGATGCCGTGCCGGCACAGGATAGGGTGCCCATGCATGTCAGCGGGGTTGCTCAGTTCTTGGGGCCAAGGCTGGAGGTCTGGAGAAAGCTGTGAGGCTGAGCTGCCTGGGATAACCTTCGAGAGATTCCCAGACATGAGAGGGCCTTCAGTTTCCGACCCCCCTTGTCGTATAATGAAATAGCAGGG
>Ga0315294_10002190_pt1 | contig 21374 bp, 19 predicted proteins | sample YL17G13_40_MG_FD_203626 | JGI IMG/M metagenome (GOLD analysis project Ga0315294, IMG submission 203626) | Sediment microbial communities from Yellowstone Lake, YNP, Wyoming, USA - YL17G13_40 | ecosystem: Environmental > Aquatic > Freshwater > Lake > Sediment | place: USA: Wyoming | collected...
TCGATCGCCAGTTCCTTCAATTCGCACAGGCTCGGATCGATGATGAGCGCCACGGCCATGGGATCAAAGAGCGTCGGCGTCTCCTGGTTCCAGAGGTGATAGAGGAGCGTCAAGGCGTTGGTGGTTGGAGTCAGGCGCGTGAAGATGCCGTGGCGCGCGGCGGCATCCAGTTGCAGCATGGCCGTAACGTCGAGAGGCGCCATAAGGATGGGAATGCCCGAGGCGAACACCGCCTGGGCCGCGGCGGGATTTGACTTGATGTTCCACTCCGCGACGGGCTGCAAGTCCTTGCCGTAACTGTGCGCAATCGCTCCGCCCATCAAGACCAATCGTTTGATCTTTTTCCCGATCGAGGGATCGCGCTTCAGCAGAGCCGCAACGTTGGTGAGTTCACCGATGGCCACCAGCGTGATCTCTCCCGGCCGGCGCTCGATTTCCCGCTTCATCAAATCGACGGCTTTTTCGCTGGTGAGGGGAGGGCCGGTGAAGCCGTCGGCCCAGCGCGTCTGATCCATGGGCTGCGACGGGCCCGGCTCGCCCGCCGCCACCGGCACATTGGGCCTGCCGGCTTCCCAAAGCATCTTCGCTGCCAGCCGCGCGCGGGCCTGCGTGTCGCCGCTTACGGTGGTGACACCCACCAGTTCCAGTTCCGGGCTGTGCAGGATGAGCGCCAGGGCGAACGCATCGTCAACATCCGTGCCGATGTCGGTGTCAAGGAGGATCGGCGTCTTCCCTGGAGGAGCGGCAATACTCATGGTGGCGAGGAAGGCGATAGCTGCAACGGACATTGTAATTCGGCGCATGAAGAAGCTCCAGGATTTGTCGCTAAAGGTGCCGTAGTTTGCTTTCTATCTGTCAACTGTCGACTGTCAACTCTCAACTGCCTTTCACCACCGGCGCCAGGGCGATGCAGGCCAAGCCGAGGATGAAGAAGAGGAACATCAGGGCGAGAAGGCGTTTGGTGTCGGGTCCGGCGCCGCGGAATTCCTTCCAAACAAAAACACCCCAAATCGCCCCCACCATGGTGGCGCCTTGGCCCAGAGCATAAGAGGCGGCCGGCCCGACCATCTGCGCGTAAGAGGCCGCGAAGTTGGCAATCGTTCCCACGCCCCAGATCATGCCCCCCAGCACTCCCCAAAAGTGCAGCACCCTTCGTCCTTCAAAATACGCCGCCATATCCACCGGCGGTCCGCTGACCGGCCGGCGCATGAAGGCGTAATTCAGCGGAATAGTGCAGGCCAGCACGCCGAGCGCAAAGACGAACGCCACCGTGTATGGCCCCAGATGGTGCTGGCCCTTAATGGCCGTAGCCACGAAGGGATAGAAGAGGCCCATGCCCACGCCGCCCAGCAGGCTGAGGACGATACCTCTGGTGGACACCTTCATGTCCTGGGAGATCTTTCGGTAGGCCAGCGCGTCCAGCACAATCGCCACGCAGACCAGCGCAATTCCTCCAAACAGCAGCTGCGGATTTCCTTTCGGCGTGATGATGTAGTTGAGCACCGAGCCGATGACCAATGCCAAGCCGATGCCTACAGGGAAAGCCACAGCCAGGCCCGCGAGGGCGATCGCGCCCACAATCAGGATGTTGGCGATGTTAAAAACGATTCCACCCAGAAAGGCGTAAATGAGGTGGCGCGCGTCCGCTGCGGCCAGATTCTGCAGGAAGCTGTCAGGGTTTGTGGGATCGGTGCGGCCCAGAGTCATGCCGAGCAGCAAAGAGATCACCAGAATGCCCCAGACGTAATCCCAGTAGAAAAGCTCAAAGCGCCAGCCTTTGGTAAGCTTCTGCGTGTTGGCCCAGCTTCCCCAGCAAAGCATGCTGAGGATCATCATGAGAAGGGCAGCAGCGTAGATCTGCGGGACGAACATGAGAAGTAACCTCCCTGCGGGATCGGTCGAACTTCAGGGCGCGGGTGGCCGGGTGAGGCGGATCAACGTCGCGCACCGATTGGCACCGCGCCAGCGACTCGCGCTCCTGGCTACTCTTCCTCTTCCTCCTTGCCCACGCCGGCGGCCTTGGCGGCCGCGGTGATTTTATCGGCAATGGGCTGCGGGACGATGTCGTAGTGAGAGAACTCCATCGCATGCGTGCCGCGCCCTTGCGTCATGGAAGTCAGGTCGGAAGCGTAGGTCAGCATTTCGGCGAGCGGCACCTGAGCCTTGACGACCGTCGCGCCGCCTCTCGGTTCCATGCCCTGGATACGCCCGCGGCGGCCGTTCAAGTTCCCCATGATGTCGCCCGAATAGTTCTCGGGTACCGTGATCTCGACGTTCATGATGGGCTCGAGCAGACAGGGCTTAGCCTGCTCCATGCATTTCTTGAACCCCTTGGAGCCAGCCAGCTTAAAGGCGATATCCGAGGAATCCACCTCGTGATAAGAGCCGTCGAAGAGGATCACGCGAAAGTCCACCACCGGATAGCCGGCCAGGAAGCCTTTGGACGCCGCCTCGATGATCCCCTTCTCCACGGAAGGAATGTAGTTCCTGGGGATGGCGCCGCCGAAGATATCGTTTACAAACTCGAAGCCTGCGCCGCGCGTCAGAGGCTCCATCTTGATCCTGCAGTCGCCGTACTGGCCGTGCCCGCCGGTCTGCTTTTTGTGTCGGCCCTGGGCTTCCGCCCTGGCCCGGATTGTCTCGCGGTAGGGGATCTTGGGCGCCTTGAGTGTGACCTCCAGGTTGAAACGCCTTTTCAGCTTCGAGACGGCGACTTCCACGTGCTGCTGGCCGGCGCCGGAAAGCAGGAACTCCTTAGTCTGCGGGTCGCGCGAGAAGCGCAACATCAGGTCCTCTTCCAGGATGCGGTGCACCGCGGTAGAGAGCTTGTCCTCGTCGCCGCGCGCCTTGGGCTCAATGGCAAAGGAGATGGCGGGCTCGGCGAGCTTGACCTTGGGATAGATGATGGGCGCGCCCTTGTCGCCCAACGTGTCGCCGGTCAGAGTGTCTTTTAGCTTCGCCACCGCCCCAAGGTCGCCGGCGCGCAACTCTGCCAGCGGGGTCTGCGTCTTGCCCTGGATCGCTCCGATGTGAGAAAGCCTCTCCACCCCGCCGCGGTTGAGGTTGGCCAGATTTGCCTCGTTCTTCACCACGCCGGACATCACTTTGAAGTAGCTGACGCGGCCGGCGAAAGGATCCGCGATGGTCTTGAATACGTAAGCGGCGACCGGTTGATCGTCGGCGATCTTGCGCTTCACGGGCTGGCCGCCCTCGTGCTCCAGGCCTTCCACATGACCGCGTTCGACCGGCGAGGGCAGGTAGTCCGCGATGAAGTTCAAAACCTGCTCGCTGCCAATGTTGGGCAAGCCGGCGCTCACGATCACCGGGTAGAGGCGACGCTCGATGATCGCCTGCCGGAACCCCGGGACCAGGTCTTCCACCGGGATGGTGCCCTTGTCGAAAAACTCCTCCATCAACTTGTCGTTCCCCTCGGCCACCATCTCGATCAAGGCCTCGTGGGCTTTGCCGGCAGCATCCGCGAGGTCCGCCGGGATGGCGATTTCCTTGGCCTTCCCCGAGCCATTGGACTCGTAAACGGCGGCCTTCATGCGGACCAGATCAATCGCGCCACGGAAGTTCTTCTCCTCGCCCAGGGGGAGTTGTACGGGGATCACCGCCCGCCCGAAGGCGCCCTGCAGGGCCTGGAGCGTGCGCTCAAAGCTGGCGCGATCGCGGTCCATCTGGTTGATGACCAGCACGCGCGGGAGCGCATACTTCTCGCAAAAACCCCAGGTCTTTTCGGTCTGAACTTCCACGCCGGCCACAGCGTGGAGCAACAGCAGCGCGGAATCGGCGGCCAGCAGGGCGGCCTCGGTCTCATGCAGGAAGATGTTGTAGCCGGGCGTGTCAATGAAGTTAATCTTGACTTTGTCCCACTCGGCGTAGGCCAGGGCGGCGCTGATGGAAAACTTGCGCTGGATTTCTTCCTCGTCGTAGTCGGTGACCGCAGTGCCGTCGTCCACCTTGCCCAGGCGATTCACCATGCCGGCGGTGAACAGCAACCCGGAGATCAGTTGCGTCTTCCCCGTGTCGCCGTGTCCGATCAGCGCGACGTTGCGGATGTTCTGGCCATCGTAGATTCTCACCGAAAACTCCTTCCGAGTGCGGAGCTGATACCCTGCGCGCGTCGTCAGGGGAGGAGCAAATCCTCATCCTAGCACATCCCTTCCGCGCCCTTCAACGCACATGGCCGCGCGGTGTTTTCCTCTTAGCCCTACACGCGGGGGCCGGCGGCGGTCCTAGAGCGCGGGCAGAGCGGAACCCCCTCGGAACAAGAGTAAGAGGCTTCTGACTTGCACCTTTCAACTCTTGTCTTGACTCTTGACTCTTGACTTTTGACTCGTCTTCTCAGTCCAGATCGATGTCCCGGGTGGGCCGGGAGATGGGTTCGTCTTTGCTTTTCTTCAGGGCCTCCTCGAATTTTCGCTCCAGAAGTTGCGATTTGACCTTCTCTTCTTCGGAACTCTGCTTGAAGAGAGCCTCGCGCCGTGCCTTTTCCTTCTCCAGGAGCTGAGCGGGGTGTTCGATGTCGAGCGGCTTGGTGTGCTTGGGCGGCGGCGTGTGGTGAATCACCTTGCCGAGCGCCCTGTCAATTTTCAAGCGCGCCCCGCAGCAGGGGCAAACAACTTCGCACGTGGCGCTATTGCGGTGGCTCATACTTGTCCTTCATGCTACGCGCGGGAGCCAGACCTGTCAATTCATCGGCGTGGACAAAGCGCACGGGGCTTGCGGGCCACTGCGGTGGTGTTTATACTTGCGGCCAGCTTCAAGGGATATTGCAGGAGGACTTATGGGACCGATATCTCGTCGACAGGCAGGGAAGATTCTACTGGCGGGGTCCGCCGGTTTGCTGGTTTCCCGCCAGCCGATGTTTGGGCAAGAGAAAATTGACTCGGTGATCCGGGGCGTGCAGATCGGGGCGCAGAGCTATTCGTTTCGCGATCGACCGCTGGAGGCCTGCCTCGAAGGGTTCCGGGAGGTGGGCTTGGGCGAGTGCGAGCTCTGGCAGGGGCACGTGGAGCCCCGGAACATGAAGGGGGCGGAACTCAAGAACTGGCGACTCACTGCGCCCCTCAGCCACTTCCACGAGATACGCGAGAAATTGGACCGCGCCGGCATTCTCCTTTACGCCTACAACTTCAGTTTCCGCCGGGAGATGACGGACGCGGAGATCGAGCGCGGCTTCGAAATGGCCAAAGCCTTGGGAGTAGGGCAAATCACGGCTTCGGCCACGGTCAGCGTGGCGCCGCGCGTGGACAAGGCCGCGCAGAAATACCAAATCGTGGTGGGCTTTCACGGGCACGATCAGACCAACCTGCCCGATGAGTTCTCGACCACGGAAACCTTTGCGCGGGCGCTGGAAGGGGCCTCCAAGTACCTCGCGGTGAATCTGGACGTCGGCCACTTTGTAGCTGCCGGTGGCGATCCCGTCGCGTATATGCGCCAGAATCATGAACGGATCAACGTGCTCCACCTCAAGGATCGGAAGAAAAATCACGGGGCGAATCTGCCCTTCGGCGAGGGCGACACGCCCATCGTTGAAGTGCTGCGGCTGCTGCGCGATGAGGGCTGGAAGATTCCCGCCAATATCGAGTACGAGTACGGGGAGGAAAAGGCGGGGCTCGATACCGTTGCCGAAGTGAAGAAGTGCTTCGCGTACTGCCGGAAGGCGCTCGAGACCTAGCAGCAACACGCGGCGTCTTCGGGCCGGTTTCTTGTGCTATTCTGCGCGCGCTAGTTTGACCGCACTGGTCACCCACAGAGGGGCGCACTGCGTCGGTGTTGGTCCCGCCGAAGTGATTCAGTTTGCGCTGGGAATCTCTCAGAACTGCTTAGGCTTGCGGTTGGCCACGCGGGTGGCGGCAGCTCAGCCAGCGGCACATCTTAGAATCATTGAGCAAGCGTCACGGAGGCAACGCATGAGCGAATTCAAGTTTATCCTACCCGAACGGGAGCTGCCCAAATCCTGGTACAACGTCATCCCGGACCTGCCGGTGCCGCTGCCTCCGCCATTGAATCCGGTCACGGGCCAGCCGGCCAGTCCGAGTGATTTGACGGCGATCTTTCCCATGGGGCTGATCGAGCAAGAGATGGCAACCTCTCCGACCATCCCCATTCCCGAGCCTGTCCTCGACATCCTGCGGTTGTGGCGGCCGACGCCGCTGTATCGTGCCCGCCGACTGGAGATGGCACTGGGCACTCCGGCGAAGATCTTCTACAAGCACGAAGGAGTCTCGCCGGCGGGAAGTCACAAACCGAACACCTCGGTCGCCCAGGCGTACTACAACAAGGCGGCAGGCATCAAGCGGCTGTGCACGGAGACGGGCGCTGGTCAGTGGGGCAGCGCCCTGGCCTTCGCCTGCAATGTCTTCGCTATGGAATGCATGGTTTACATGGTGAAATGCAGCTACTTTCAGAAACCGCATCGCCGCACCATGATGGAATGCTGGGGCGCCACCTGTATCCCTTCTCCCAGCGATCGGACGGAGGCGGGGCGCAAGGTGCTGGCAGATGACCCCGACTGCCCCGGCAGTCTGGGCATCGCCATTAGCGAAGCGGTCGAGGACGCCGCGCATCGCCCCGACACCAATTACTCGCTGGGGAGCGTCCTCAATCACGTCCTGCTGCACCAGACCATCATCGGCCAGGAAGCCCTGGCCCAGCTGAAGCTCGCCGGAGCGTTTCCCGATATCGTCGTGGGCTGCTGTGGGGGCGGGAGCAATTTTGCCGGCATCGCTTTCCCGTTTGTTCCGCATAAAGCCGCCGGCAAGCAGATTCGCCTTATCGCCGTGGAGCCGACGGCCTGTCCCACCATGACCAAGGGTGTGTACGCCTACGACTTCGGCGACAAGAGCGGCATGACCCCGCTGCTGAAGATGGATACCCTCGGCCACGATTTCATCCCTGCGGGCATTCACGCCGGGGGCTTGCGCTACCACGGCATGGCGCCGCTGGTGAGCCTCCTGCACCGCGCAGGGATCGTGGAAGCGGTCAGCTATCCGCAATTGAAGTGTTTTGAAGCAGCATTGACCTTCGCCCGGGCCGAGGGGACCATCGTGGCGCCGGAGACCGCGCACGCGGTCGCCTGCGTCATCGAGGAGGCTTTGAAGGCCAAAGAGGAGGGCAAAGAGAAAACCATTCTCTTCAATCTGAGCGGCCACGGCCACTTCGATATGGCCGCCTACGATAAGTACTTTGCCGGCGAACTATTGGATTACGAGCACCCCGAAGAGAAAATCAAGGAAGCGCTGGAACACCTGCCCAAGGTTGCCTGAGCTGCCGTGGGGCTTCCGTCTGGGCTCCTGCGAGCCCTGCACCGGACGGTACAGGCCGCAGGCCGCCGTTACTTCTCGCTCCCCAGGGCCAGCACAAAGTACTGCGCGTGAGTTGACCCGGCGTTCCGAATGCCGTGTTCTTCGTTCGAGGCGATGAACGCCACCCCGCCTGGGCCGAGGCGCGTACTGTGCCCAGCGATGGTGACTTCCACCGTCCCCTCGCGGACCAGGAACATCTCCTCCTGCGGATGGCGATGCGCTGGGTGCGGCATTCCGCCTGGGGCAAGGTCCGTCTCATGCGCCTCGAGCTGCAAACCCGCATGCGTCACCCCTTCCAGGATGGGGCGGTAGCGGTTTTCGCCGCTGGCGCGAACCGGCAGGTCTTCAAACCGGAACGTCTTCGAAGCGAGAGAAACTCTCTCGGCCGCCCGGCCCGTAGTCGCCGCCAGCGCGGGCAGCCATAAGCACAACTCTCTTCGGGAGCAAGTCATCGCAATTCTCCTGTGCCGAATCCGACTGTCTCCTGCCTTGATAGGCGCTGGGCGGAAGAGGCGAATCCGTCCGCCTATGGGGCGGGCTGGGTTTCTTCGAGTTGTCTGTAAACCGCCTCCACGGCGCGCGGGGCGAGGTCGCGCGCGCTCCAGTGGTAGATTTCCGCCGGGTTCAGTTCGCGCCGAACCTCATTAAGGGATTTACCTTGCTGAATGCGTGCCTGGACCTCTGCCACGAGCCACTCGAGGAACTGGCGAAACTCCCCGAGCTGCTTCTTGTCCCCCGGAGGGCCGTGGGCGGGGATGTAGGTTTCCACGTCCCAGCTTTCCATCTGACGAAGGATTTCAATCCAGCGGCGGACATCGCTGGAGGCCAGGTGGGGAAAGAAGCCGTTCTCATAGAGGTGGCCGAGAAATAGCAGCTTCGCGCCCGGCAAATGCACGACGGCGTCTCCCGCCGAATGCCCACCGCTCAAGCTCAGCAACTTGATCTCCTGGCCGCCCAGGCGAATCGACATCTCGGGATCGAACGCCTGGGAAGGCAGTGTGGGATGGATGCCCCGCATACGTCCCTGTAACCGCCAATGCTCGTCCTCCTTCAGACGCTGAAGGAGCTCCTGCCCGTATTGGCGCATCTCGGCCTGCGCCGCGTTGGTGGAAACGATGGTAGCCTGCTGGTCCACGAAGACCTCGTTTCCCAGCATGTGGTCGCCTTGCGAGTCTGTGTTGATGACATAGCGCACCGGCAAATCGGTGCGCCGGCGGATCTCGTAGAGCAACTCGCGCGCGTGGAAGGGAGTATTGGTGGTGTTCACTACCACCACGCCTTCCGTCGTGATGATGAACCCGGCATTCCCGGCGCGGTTGAACTGCGGGTCACCTTCCGGGTCGAGAACGTCGTCAGCAATCCAGACGAAAACGTTGGGCTGGACTTCGCGGACTTCATAGAGCCCGCGGGCGGGCGGAAGGCAGTAGGCAGCAGGCAGTAGGCACCAGGCAGAAAGCAGCAGGCAGAAAGCAGGGGTCAGGTGCCGGGTGTCAGGTGTCAGAGAGCGCAGGGCAGAATACAGAAGGCGGATTGCGGAGACTAGTCGAAGCCCTTCCGGCCGCTGAAGGTCGGTGAAGGGAAAAACACTGCGGCGATTCTTCCCGGCTTTCAACTCTTCGACCTTCGACTTTCGACTGCCCTCAGATATCCACATACACCCGCGCCTGCCAACCCTGGGGCGTTTGCTCCAGGGCGAGTTGGTGATAGGTGATGGCCTTCACCAGTACCTTCAACTGGTGTCGCGCGCGATCGATCCTCTCGCCGCGCGCCACGGCGGCGAGCGACGTGTCTCGCAGGGCACGCAGCTCAAAGTCGCAGAACAACCAGCCTTCCGCATCGTGCAGATAGAGGAGCTCGCTTAGCCAGTTCACCAGCAAGTCGGGCGGGTCGCGACCTTCCACCCGAACTGTCGTCTCCTGGCGGGGCACCACGGAGTCAAGCTCGACGATCAGATGGAAAAGCGCCCGCGCCGCGTTGGCAAATACCTCCTCCCGCGTCGCGCCGTGCGCCTCAAACCCGACATCCGCTGGGTGTTCCAGAATCCGGAAGGGCTCCACGCTTACCTCGCTGACCACGGGAACTGCCGCGTAAGGCCACCATGATAATGGAGAGCAGGTTAGTTGGCTAGCAGGGGGCAGCCGGTTAACGCCGTTGACCTCGTTGATAAGCCCCGAGTACGATGTCGCTCGGGGATTGCCAACCTCCATGGTAAGCGACCTGAAGATGACATTAGCCCGTCCGGGCCAGCCGGAAAGGAGCGAAGCGTGGGCCTGAGTATTCTGCTGGGCCTGGTGGCGATTCTGGGCGTGGTGGGGCTCATCGTCTACTTCGTCACCATGCGGACCGGCTTGCTACGGCTGCGCGACGAGAGCGAGAAGGCGTGGGCCAATCTCGACCTCTTGCTGAAGCAGCGGTCGGATGAGTTGCCCAAGCTCGCCGGAATCTGCCGGGGCTATATGCCGTCCGAGCAGAAAACCTTTCAGCTTGTCACCGCAGCGCGTACGGCCTTCCTGAAAGCTGCGACGGTCGCGGAGAAGGCCCAGGCTGATGGCCTGATCAGCGACGCTTTGAAAACCCTCTATGCTGTCGCGGGGAAATATCCCGACTTGAAGGCCAACACGAGTTTTCGGCAGCTTCGGGGCCGCCTCAGCGCGCTCGAGGAAAAGACTGCCGCCCAGCGCCGCCGCTTCAACGCGGGTGTCAACGCCTTTAACGCGCGCCTCGCCCAAATCCCCGCGAATCTGGTGGCCGCCTTCCTGCACCTCCAGCCGCGCGCGCTGTTTCAAGCGGCCGAATCCCGCCGCGAAGACGCGCAGGTCAAATCCGGTTAGATTATGCGTTTGCGAGTCACCGTCGCGGTGGGCGGCGGTTCTGCCCGGGCGCGGATGACTTGGGCGCAGGCAGAAAAAAGGCCCGCGGCACGCGCGGGCCTTGAGCAAGGCAGAAAGTTGGGACTGCGGTTGCTTACCTCTTCTTCTTCGGCTTTGTCTTGCAGGCCATAGACTTATTCTCCTGCGTGAGAATTCGCTTCCCTGCGGCGCCAACCAATGGGGGTCGCGCGCTCGCTTGGCCCTATATGTAGTGGGCGCCCCGAAACTTGTCAAGCAGAATGTGAAGCGTGCAAGCGCTGGCAGCGCCTTCGCGCCGCCCAGGAAAAAAGGCCCGCTTGGGGAAAGCGGGCCTGGGGAAAGGAGGAAACCTGGGAATGGGGTCGATCTACCTCTTCTTCTTCTTCGCTTTTTTCTTCGCTGCCATCGGTTTATTCTCCTCCTGTTTGGAAGATTAGCGTACGCGCTATGGCCAACCTATTGAGGCCGGGCGCGTCCGCAACCCTATATGTAGTAGTCCGCGGCCAACTTGTCAAGCGAAATCTACAGTTCCTCGGCGGCTTCCGCTTGCCCCCCGCCCCCGCCCGCGGGATCCGGCACCCTCGGGCGCTGGAGGCTGGCGCCGCCCCGCCGGAGGGAATGACAACATATGTAGCCTCTCTTTAGAGCCTGCACCCGGCGCTTCGCCCGCAGCGTCCGCGGGCAACACAGCCTCTTGGTCGCGGCCCCTTCTGAGGGCCTCCTCCCGCGGCGTCACCTGAAGCCGACGAGGCGATTCCCGGACTCGCGCAGCGTTGACCGCGGGCGGTCTTATCTGCTATTTTAGCTCTTTGTATTCTCACGCTGGGAACGCAACTTAAGGATGCCGAACGTTCAGATCACCTTCCCCGACGGGACCTCGAAGGAATTCCCCCAGGGTGTCACCGCGTTGGAGGTTGCGAAATCGTTAGGACCGCGGCTGGCGGCGGAAGCGGTGGCCGCCAAGGTGGACGGCCGCCTGGTGGACCTTTCCTTCCCTATCGAGTCCAGCGGGCCGGTCCAGATCATCACGCCGTCCTCTCCGGAGGCGCTGGAAATCTACCGGCACTCGGCTGCTCACTTGCTGGCCGCTGCCGTCACGGAACTTTTCCCGGACGCGCATCCCGGCATCGGTCCTCCTACCGAGACTGGCTTCTTCTACGATTTCTATCGTGAGAAGCCGTTCAGCGAAGACGACCTGAAAAAGATCGAGGAAAAGATGCGCGAGCTCGCGCAGGCGGATCTGCCGAACGAACGCGTCTGCTTCCCGAAAGAGGAGGGCAGGAAGCTCTTCGCGCAGATGGGCGAGTTCCTCAAGTGTGAGCTGATTGAGGAAAAGGCCGAGCCGGTTTTCTCCGCTTATCGGACCGGCAAGTTTTTGGATTTCTGCCGCGGTCCCCACCTCCCTTCCACGGGCCGCCTCCAGGCTTTCAAGGTGCTGAGCGTGGCGGGGGCGCACTGGAAAGGCGACGAGCGCTCGCACCCCATGCAGCGCATCTACGGGACGGCCTTCTTCACCCCCCAGGAACTCGACGCGTATCTCGTCAAGGTCGAAGAAGCGAAGAAGCGCGACCACCGCCGGCTGGGCAAGGAGCTGAACCTGTTCAGCATCCAGGACGAGGCCGGTCCCGGTCTGGTCTTCTGGCATCCCAAGGGGGCGATTGTTCGAAACGAAATTGAGGGCTGGCTGCGCGACGAGCTGATCAAGCGCGGCTACGACATGGTTTTTACGCCGCACGCCATGCGCCTGCACTTGTGGGAAACCAGCGGCCACACCAATTTTTATCGCGAAAACATGTTCGGCGCGATGGATGTGGAGAACGACAAGTACCAGCTCAAGCCCATGAACTGCCCGGGCCACATCCTGATCTATCAGTCGCGCCGGCGGAGCTATCGCGAATTACCGGTGCGCTTTGCCGAGCTGGGAACCGTCTATCGCTACGAGCGCTCCGGGGTGTTGCACGGCCTGATGCGCGTGCGCGGCTTCACCCAGGACGACGCCCACATCTTCTGCATGCCCGAGCAGCTCGAAGCGGAAGTGGAAGCCTGCGTTGAGTTCGCGTTTGCGGTGCTCAAGACTTTCGGCTTCGACCGCTACGAAGTCGAACTCTCCGAGCGCGACCCCGCGCATCCCGAGCATTACGCGGGCACGGAAGAAGAGTGGAGCCTAGCGGAAGGCGCGCTGCGCAACACCCTCGAGCGCCTGAAGATTCCCTACAAGCACATGCTGGGGGAAGCGGTGTTCTATGGCCCGAAGATTGACGTGAAGCTGGTGGACGCCATCGGCCGGCCGTGGCAGCTCACCACCGTACAATTCGATTTCAACTTGCCGCGCCGCTTCGGATTGGAATACGTCGCCCCGGATGGCCATCCCAAGACTCCCGTGATGGTGCATCGCGCGCTGCTCGGCTCCATCGAGCGCTTCTTCGGCGTCTTGATCGAGCATTACACCGGGGCGTTTCCGGTGTGGCTTTCGCCCGCGCAGGCGGTGGTGCTGCCTATCAGCGAGAAGCACCTGGCATACGCGCAGCAGGTAAGAGAGGAATTGCGCGCGGCCAAGGTGAGAGTGGAGTTGGACGATCGCAACGAGAAGCTGAACGCGCGCATTCGGGACGCCCAACTCCAGAAGATTCCCTTCATGCTGGTGGTGGGCGACCGCGAGGCCCAGGCGCGGGGTGTGGCGGTACGGAGGCGCGATACCGGCGACGTGGGGTTCAGACCCCTTGCTGACTTCATCTCGTGGGTTCGCGAGCTTATCGACACCCGGGCAACGAAATGGTAAGCTGGGCGACGCCCACGGACCTATGAAGCCGAGCGTCCATGATGGATGCAACCGCTTTACGATTGGCCCCCAGGGACCAGGAGGGATGATTTATCGCTGACCGATTCGTTCGCATAAACGAAAAGATTCGCGCCAAAGAAGTTCGTGTGATTGATGAGGACGGCAAGCAGCTCGGCATCATGCCGCCTTACGACGCCCTCCGGATGGCGCGCAGCGGGGGCTTGGATTTGGTGGAGGTTGCGCCCACGGCGAATCCTCCCGTCTGCCGCATCATTAACTACGGGAAGTACCTTTACCAGCTCAGCAAGCGGCAGCACGAGGCGCGGAAGCACCAGAAGTCCATCGAACTGAAGGAAGTGAAGTTCCGACCCCGCACCTCGGAACATGACTTCGAGGTGAAGCGGAACCACATCGTCAAGTTCCTGCAGGAGGGGAGCAAGGTCAAGGCGACCATCATGTTCCGCGGGCGCGAAATGGCCCACCGCAATATCGGGATGCGGATGATGGAGCGCTTGATTGAGGAAGTGAGTGAGTTCAGCCAAGTGGAGGCCCGGCCCCGGCAGGAGGGACCTAACCTGACGGCTATCCTGGCGCCGAAAAAGGCGGCGGGCAAAGGCGCGGCTGCCGCGCCCCGCCCCGCCAGAATAGCCCCGGCGGCGCCGGTCGGGGCCAAGTCTGCCGCGGCTTCCCCTGCCGCCGCGGCGCCGAGCCGCGCAGATTCCTCAGGATCTTCGGGAGGATAGAGTTGGCTAAAGCCAAGTTGAAGTTGAAGACTCATAAAGGCGCCGCCAAACGGTTCAAGCTGACGGCCGGAGGCAAGATCATTCGCGGGCATGCCTTTGCCCGCCACATTCTGACTTCGAAGCCCAGCAAGCGAAAGCGCAAGCTGGGTCAGACCACTAAGGTTTCCGGCGCGGATGTGCGACACGTCCGGGCCATGCTGCCTTATGGCAGATGAAAGCAGGTGTCAGCTACCGGGTGTCAGGTTATAGATTCTGCTGACACCTGACCCCTGACACTTGTTCTCCAGGAGCGGGAAGGCTTCGCCGAGGCGAACTGGGTGCCTTCACTGCCCTGAAATTCTCGGAAAGGAGCAAACCCCATGCCTCGAGTCAAGCGCGGCACTGTGCGCCGCGCCAGCCGAAAAAAGCTCGCCAAGCTCACCAAAGGCTATTTCCTCACTAAGAGTAAACTCTACCGGTCCATGAAGGAGGCCGCGGACCGTGCGGGCCGGTTCGCCTACCGCGGTCGCCGGCTGCGCAAGCGGGATTTCCGCCGCCTGTGGATCGTCCGCATCGGTGCGGCGGCCCGGCTGAACGAGCTGACGTATAGCCAGTTCATCCATGGACTGAAGAAGCTGGGTGTGGCGCTGGACCGCAAGGTGCTGGCGGATATGGCCGTGCGCGACGCGGCAGGCTTTGCGGAGCTGGCAGGCAAGGTGAAGGCGGCGGTGGTAGCCAGTTGAAAGGTGACAGTCGAAAGTTGACAGCCGAAAGTCAAAAGCAGTCACTTGGCCGCTGAGGGTGACGCAGGCTGTTCGACGTTCAACTTTGAACTGAATAATGACCCTCGACGAAAAAGTTCGGAAGACTCTCGCGGAACTGAGCGTCGCCGACGCGAAGGGCGCGGAGACGCTCTTCGCCGAAGTCCGCGCAGCCATGGAAGCTGAAAGGCAAGACTTGGTTTCACGCGGTGCTCCCAGCGAGGCCGAACGCGATAAGCTCGCGAAGGCCCTGCGCGACCGCTGGCTGGCGCGCAAGAACGGGCTGCTTTCTCTTCTCGACGAGAACTGGTTGAAGAAAGCGCCGAAGGAATTGAAACCCGTTATTGGCCGCCAATTCAACGAGTTGCGTCGAGGCGGGGGCGCGCTCGAAATCGAGGCGTTGCTCTCAGCGGTGCCTGTCAGCACGTCGCATCGACCGTCAACGCCCGTCGAAGGCCGTCTCACCGCAACTGAGCCGTCGGATAAATTCGCAGGTGCAGGAACCGTGAAGGACCTCACGCTTCCCGGCTATCGCCGCCCGCTGGGCTCGATTCATCCCATCACCAGAGTGCAGCGCGAGATCGAGGATATCTTTCTCAATCTGGGCTTTGCGATTGAGACCGGGCCGGAGGTCGAATCGGTTTACTACAACTTCGACGCCTTGAACATCCCGGAGAGTCATCCGGCGCGCGATGACTGGGACACGCTCTATGTGGACGCGCAGACTGTCCTGCGCACCCACACCTCGCCCGTGCAAATCCGCGCCATGGAAAAACACGGTGCGCCGCTTTACATCATCATCCCCGGGAAGTGCTACCGGCACGACAATCCGGATTCGACTCACTCCCCCATGTTTCATCAGATCGAGGGACTGGCCATCGACACCGACATCACCTTTGCGGACCTGAAGGGGACGCTCGACTTTTTCGCCAAGAAGTTCTTCGGGGAAAAGGTTCGCACCAGCTTCCATCCCAGCTTCTTCCCCTTCACGGAGCCCAGTGGAGAGGTGGCCATCAGTTGCGTCTTTTGCGACGGGCAAGGTTGCCGGATCTGCAAGGAGAGCGGGTGGATTGAGGTCATGGGCTGCGGCATGGTCCACCCCGAAGTGTTGCGGCACGGCGGGCTGGACCCCGACCGGTATTCGGGTTGGGCTTTTGGGCTCGGCGTCGAGCGCTACGCCATGATGAAATATGATATCAACGACATTCAGCTCTTCTATCAGAGCGATGTGAGGTTTCTGGAGCAGTTCTGAGGAAAGCAGTTCACAGTTAAAAGTTAACAGTTGACAGTTGCGAAAGACAGTTCGGACTGTTGACTGTCGACTGTTAGCCGTGGACTCGGCACAATGAGAATCTCGCTCGCATGGCTTAGAGAATTCGTGGAAGTACCCGTGGAGCCGCGCGAACTCAAGCGCGATCTGACCATGAGCGGCTTGAACGTGGAGTCCTACGAGCCGGCGGGAGATGACTGGGTGCTGGAGGTTGAAGTCACCACGAACCGCCCCGATTGTCTGAGTCATTATGGGGTGGCGCGCGAGGTGGCCACGTTCTACCGCAAGCCTCTGAAGCGCCTGGAATTCCCTGTGAAGGAAGCGGGGGCAGCCGCAGCGAGTGAAATCTCCATCGAGATTGCTGACCCGGACCTCTGCGCGCGGTACTGCGGGCGCGTGATCCAAAACGTCCCGGTGAAGCCTTCGCCGGAGTGGCTCCAGAGGCGCCTCGAGGCCTTGGGCCAGCGGCCCATCAACAACGTGGCCGACGTGACCAACTACGTCCTGATGGAGCTAGGCCACCCGCTTCACGCTTTCGACTTGGCACGGATTCGCCAACGGAAAATCATCGTGCGCCGGGCGCGGCCAGGGGAGAGCCTGCGGACGTTGGACGGCACGGACCGCACCCTGACCTCCGAGAACTTGGTGATTGCCGACGGCCTGCGGCCGGTGGCCCTGGCGGGCGTCATGGGCGGCGAAGACTCCGAAATTTCCTCCACCACGCGCGCGGTGTTGCTGGAAAGCGCGTGGTTCGAGCCCGTGTCGATCCGGCGCACCGCCCGAGGCCACGGAATGCACACGGAAGCCTCCCACCGGTTTGAACGCGGGGCCGATATCCAGATGGCTCCCCTCGCCCTCGATCGGACTGCCGCCTTGATTGCCCAGGTGGCGGGTGGCGAGATCCTCCGCGACATGATCGACGTGTATCCTGCACCGCCGCGCCGCGAGGATCTGATATTGCGCCGCAGTGAGATCCTCCGCATCCTTGGGGCGGAAGTCCCCTGGGAAGAGGTGGAACGCATCCTGCGCGCGCTGGGGTTTCAAACGGAGCGGCGAGGGACAGAGGGCTGGCGGGTGACGCCGCCTTCCTTCCGCCTGGATGTCACGCGGGAGGTGGATCTGGTGGAAGAGGTGGCGCGGCACTTCGGCTATGACTGCCTCCCAGCGCGTCTGCGCCCCGCGCCGCCCCGCGTCGAACGAGATATCGCGCGCGAGAAGGATTTGACGATCTCCGCAAAGCTGGTGGGCCTGGGATATCGGGAAATCATCCCGCCCTCGATGGTAGACCCGCAGGAGAATGCTCGATTCACCGACCGCCCCGCCGTAGTTCTGGCCAACCCTCTCAGCCAGGAGGCTTCGGCCCTCAGGTCCACGCCCGTCCCCAGCATGCTGCGAGCCCTGTGCTGGAACCTGGATCGTGCTCAGGAGGATTTGCGTCTGTTCGAGGTGGGGAGGACTTACAGCCCGCGCGGGGAAGGCTTGCCCGAGGAGCGAAGAGTGCTGACGCTGGGCCTTTGCGGGCACCGGCGGCCCGCCTCCGTGCATGACAGCGAGCAGGCAGTCAATTTCTTCGATCTCAAAGGAGATCTGGAGACGCTGCTGGAAGTGTTCGAGGTTCGAGACCTGCAGTTTCAGCCTGACGGCGAGCGCCGCTACTATGAACCGGGTCTCAATGGCCGATTTGTTGCCGGGGGACAGACGCTCGCGGTCTTCGGTCAGCTCAGTTGCGTTGTCGCGCGCGAGTACAAACTACGCCAGACCGTGTGGCTGGGGGAAGTGGATCTCGAGCACCTGTTGGATTTCCCTCTGAAGGCGCGCGCGTTCGCTTCCTTTTCGAAATTTCCGGCGGTCGAGCGCGATCTTTCGTTGCTCGTGCCGGCAGGCTTGCCTTATAGCCGCCTCGTGGAAGCCGTGGGGGATTTGGGCTTGGGCGATATCCAGGGCTTCCGGCCGGTAGACGTGCTGCCCGTGGGCAGAATCGCCGTCGGACACTATAGTCTTCTCTTGCGGATCACCTTGCAAAATCCGGGCCGCACGCTGACGAGCGAGGAAATCGGGGAAGCCTGCCGGCGGGTGCTGGCGGCGCTGGGGCCGCTGGGCGTCCGCCTGAGAACTTGAGCGCGTGCAGGACGAGAGCGCACCGTGACGGACGCGAACGATTCCTTCCAAAAACTCGAGGACAAGTTGGTGAGAGTCGTCGAACTCTTCCAGCAGGCCCAGGGGGAGAAGCGTGCCCTGCGGGAGGAGCTGGAAGAGCTCAAGGCAGAACTCAAGGAACGGGCCAAGCGTTCCGACGCCCTGGAGCGCGAACTCCACGCGTTGCGGCGTGAGCGCGAGGAGCTGCGGGGCCGCGTGGAGAAAATCCTCCAGCAGATCGATGTATTGACAAAGGCTGATCCCGGGGGATAATAGCTGCAGGGTGCCGGGCCCGTGGGCGGCGCAGGCTAGTTAAAGCTGAAGGAGTGACGTGGCAAACGTCTCCGACGGGATCCGGGTGCAGATTTACGATCAAGAATATCACATGAGGGGAGAACTCGACCCAGAATACATTCGAACATTGGCACAGTTCCTGGATGCGAAGATGCGGTCGATTGCCGAGCGCACGCACACCGTTGATTCGCTGCGTGTGGCTGTCCTGGCTGCTCTGAATATTGCGGACGAGTACCATCAACTGAAAGCGAAATACGAAGTAGCGACAAAGCGTGTAGACGAGAAAGTTGACGAATACAGCGAGGTTTTGGACCGGGTCTTGAAACAAGCCGGTTAAGGTCTTGGGACCTCGTTTCAACCGCCCCGCCGGGGCGGGCACGACACTGAGTTGAGGGTGTAAGCCTGCCGGGCTGGTGCAAGGGCCGGAGGGGAGAGTGTAAGCCCCACGGCTTCGCTGGACGGCGGTGTATAGACTCTGCCCAGCCGAGCGGGCCGCTCCCTAGCTCCATCCAGACGATTCCCGCATCCCCTGTGCCTTCTTCTTCCCTCCTGCCGAGGTTTGCGAAGTGAAGTGGCTTCGCGCCTCGAAGGAGAAGTCCCATGGGATTAGCCTTGCTGGTGGTGGTGCTGGGGGTCCTCCTCGCCGTCTCGGCAAGTCTTCTCGTCTGGCTGTGGATGGAACGACGCTTGACCCGGAGCGCCTCCGGGACCGCACGGCGGCAGGCGGAAAACATCCAGGCCCAGGCACAGCGGGAGGCGGAGAACCTCCGGAAAGAAGTCGCCATCGCGGCGCGCGAGGAGGCCTTGCGTCGGCGCCAGGAACTCGACGAGGAAGTCCGCCGACGGCTTGGCTTGGTCGAGGAACGGGAGCGGCACCTCACCGTCCGGGAGCAGGGACTCTCAAGACGCGAAAGCGAAGCCCGCACGCTCGAATCCCGCCTGGCCGAACAGCAGACGGAACTGGGCAGGAGGGAAGGTGAGCTCCTCTCGCTTCGTCAGGAGGCGGAGGAGCTGGTGGCCAGCCAAAGAAGCAGGCTCGAACAGATCTCCGGACTGAGCGCCGAGGAAGCGCGTCGGCTTTTAGTGCAGTCGCTGGAAGAGGAAGCCCGGCAAGAGTGTGCCGCGACGGTGAAGAGGATGGCCGAGGAGGCGCGGGAAAGAGCGGAAGACGAAGGGCGCAAGATTGTGACCGCCGCCATCCAGCGTTGCGCGGTGGACCAGACGATTGAGAGCACGGTGACCGTCCTGAACCTCCCCTCCGACGAGATGAAGGGCCGGATCATCGGACGCGAGGGTCGGAACATCCGGGCCCTGGAAGTAGCCACCGGCGTCGATATTGTGGTGGACGACACCCCGGAGGCGATCGTGCTTTCCGGGTTCGACCCGTTCCGGCGCGAAGTGGCGCGCGAGGCGATCTGTCGGCTGATGCAAGACGGACGCATCCAGCCGGCCCGCATCGAAGAGGTGGTGGAGAAGGTCAGGACGGAACTGGGGGCGCAGACCCTGCGGGACGGCGAAGCGGTGGCCCTGGAACTGGAAGTACGGAACGTTCATCCCGAGTTGCTGAGGCTGCTGGGCCGTTTGCGGTACCGGACCAGTTATGGGCAAAACCTTCTGGACCATTCCCGGGAGGTAGCCTACCTGGCTGGCTTAATGGCCCGGGAAGTCCAGGCGCGGCAGGGCTTGGCGACGCGCGCGGGGTTACTGCACGATATCGGCAAGGCTCTGGACCGGAGCCTGCAAGGCACGCACGTCCAGATCGGCCTGGAAGTGCTCCGCAAGCATGGGGAGGCGGAGGAGGTAATCCGCGTGGTCGAGGCGCACCACTTCGATGTGGAGTTTTCCTCACTGGAGGCGCAGCTCGTGCAAGCGGCCGACGCCATTTCCGCCTCGCGGCCGGGAGCGCGTCGCGACGTCCTGGAAACCTACGTCCGCCGTCTGGAAAAGCTCGAACAGATCGCCCAGTCGTTTGAAGGCGTCACGAAATCGTACGCGCTGCAAGCCGGGCGCGAGGTGCGCATCATCGTGGATACCGAAAAGGTTAGCGACGAGAAGGCCGTCTGGCTGAGCCGAGATATTGCCCGCAAAGTGGAGGCGGAACTGCAGTATCCTGGGCAGATCAAGGTGGTGGTGATCCGTGAGATGCGCGCCGTGGATTACGCGCGGTAGTGCCGCCGCGGCGGTTCCCGTCACCCTTCTCCGTGCGGCGCGGGACGTCAGAAAAGGAGCGGTGTGAGCAACACCATAAGGATCCTGTTCATCGGGGACATCTGCGGCCAACCGGGCCGGCGAATCGTCAAGGAATCGTTGCCGGGGCTCTGCGAAGAATACTCGCCGGAGCTGATTCTGGCCAATGGGGAGAACGCCGCCGGGGGGTTCGGCATCACGCCCCCGCTGGTGGAGGAGCTGCTCGACCTCGGCATCGCCGTCCTGACCTCCGGCAACCATATCTGGGATAAGAAGGAGATCTTTCCTTATCTTGCCGACCACGCCGACGGCCGCCTGCTGCGCCCGGCCAACTATCCGGGTGACGCGCCTGGCCACGGACTCTACCTGGGCAAAACCCGCGCCGGTTTGGCATATGCGGTCCTGAACCTCCAGGGCCGCGTCTTCATGCCCGCTATCGACTGCCCGTTTCGCACCGCGGATGCCCTGCTGGAGAAGATCCCTCCCCCAGTGAGGATTCGCATCGTTGACATCCATGCCGAGGCGACCTCGGAGAAGCGCGCGATGGGCTGGTATCTGGACGGCCGCGCCACCGCGGTCGTGGGCACCCACACCCATGTCCCCACGGCGGACGAAACGGTCCAGCCTGATGGCACAGCGTATATCACCGACCTCGGGATGACCGGGCCGTACGATTCGGTCATCGGCATCGACAAACGCCCGGTGATCCAGAAATTCCTCAACCAGATTCCCGCGCGCTTTGAGGTGGCTAAAGGCGACGTCCGGCTGAGCGCTGTTCTCATCGAAGCCGACCCCGAAACCGGCCGCGCCCTCTCCATCCAGAGGATTCTGCGGTTATAGCCTAGACGTGTTCCTGGCTTCGGCGTTCCAGAGGCTTTGCTTAGCCGCCTGGAGCCTCTCCTCAATTGCGGCCGTGGCCATAGGTGCCTTCGCTTTCCAGTTGTCAAAGGATAGCGTCATCCCTGTCCGTCAGCTGACGGATTCTTCACCAGCGTGGGGAAAACCAGCATGATCCGAGACATCTCGGCGTCGGCCTCCGCATTTGACTTATAAACAGGGGGAT
>Ga0315294_10002191_pt1 | contig 21371 bp, 11 predicted proteins | sample YL17G13_40_MG_FD_203626 | JGI IMG/M metagenome (GOLD analysis project Ga0315294, IMG submission 203626) | Sediment microbial communities from Yellowstone Lake, YNP, Wyoming, USA - YL17G13_40 | ecosystem: Environmental > Aquatic > Freshwater > Lake > Sediment | place: USA: Wyoming | collected...
GGCATCCACCAACCTGCTCAGCGCACCCTGCGGGCCTGCGCAAAGCGACTCGACACTAATGGAGAAGAGTTCCGCCAGTACCGTGCGCGGCGCGAGCCCGGCTGGGGTCGGAGTCGGCGCGGGGGCCGCATAGGTAAAGTCGGTCGGAACCAATCCGTAGCCCTGCCGGTTCACGGCGATCCAGTCCTCGTGAGCCTGGTGGAACGGCATAGGCGGCGTGAGGATCTGGCCAGCGCTGGCCAGAAGGGCATAGTGTAGGGCCGAGCCTGCATCGTCATGCCAGGTCAGCACCCACTGGCCCTGGGCAGTGATGGCTGCAGACACAGCGTCGCTGGCCTGGCTCAAAGGATCGTTGAGGCGAGTGGCGGGTCGCACGCTCTGCAGAGCAGCGTTCAGAATCGTGTAGGCAACCATGTTGTCCTGAATCCACGCGATCAGGACGTCCCCGTTGGACGAAATGGCCGCGTCCGCTCGGCCATTGTTGCTGCCCCCCGTGTTAAGGGCTTCTGGACCCCGGACGACCGCGCCCGCACTACTCAGGACTGCGAAGCTCAGGTTGTGCGTGTCATCCCACAGGACGAGCATGCGCGCCCCTGCCAAACTAAACAGGCGCGCGTTCAAGTAGCCTGTCCCTGTGGCTCCATTCGTGTCTGTTACCAGCGCCGTTGGGGGAAGCAGGGGGTTGCCATTCACATCCAACACCGCATAGTACACGTCATTGAAGAAACCACCATCGTACGCCTGTCGCTGCCAGGCCACAAAGAAGCGGTCATCGTCAGTCGCCGCCACCACTGGCGCCAGGTCGCGTGCGGTGCTGACACGAGGCTGGGTCGGGCAGTACTCCTGGCCGTTGCCGGTCAGCACATTCGGTGACTTGACCACCTGCCCAGAGCCGGAAACGACGGCGTACGCCACGTTCTCCACAGCGCAGTCCACAGGCCCCGGTTGCCAATGGGGATACTGCCTGGTCCAGGCAAAGGCGATGTTCCCGTTGGAAGCTATGGCCAGAGTTGGTGAGATGTCCAGAATGGGGAAGGGGGTCCGATCCTGCGTTGTCAGCTTGCTTAAGCTGACACCAGCGCCCGCTGGAGCAATGGTGGCGTACTCAATCTCGCTCGTTGGGAAACCACGTAGGTGCCAGTATGACTTGGCCCATGCGCATGTCAAACGTCCGTCGGGAGCACGCGTGATGGCAGCCGTGCTCTCCTCGGCATGGTCCCAGGTGACCTGTTCCGTTCCCATCGCGCCGGCATAGGATGTCTGCAGGTACACTTCACCATCCAGTGCGCCAAGAGGGTCCCAGCCTTCGGTGAAGGACTGGGCAAAGGAGGGTGGGACGGCAGAAGCGATCCAGGCCACGCTGTGGTGGGTAGGATCACTGGAAGACGTAGCCGTGATCGCGGCGCGGTTCCAATCCCCAACGCTGGCCGTGCCGGGGACCGTCACCTGCACAGTCACTGTCAGTACGGCACCACGGTTCAGCCTCCCGGTGTCCACGCAACCGTCGGCATCCGTGTCTCTCAACAAGGAGGTGCCACTGGCGTCACAGAGCCGCATTGGCCATGCCGAGGTCGAGACCAAATCCATCGTGTCCGCCCCTAGCTCGCCGAGGTTCTGAATCTGCAGGGTGTACGACAAGACCTGGCCGCTCGACCCCAATTGGCCCTGGCTCAGAGGGTAGACACCCGCGCGGGCCTGGCTGGAGGGACGGGTGAACCTGACCGCCTTCCCACTGGAGAGACCGGGTGCCTTGTAGACGTACTGCAGTCCGTCGTGCCCCGCGGCGTTCTGAATGCCGGCCGTGCATTCGGTGAGACTGCCATTCAGGTTCAGGTACTGGAAGAGGATATCTCCGTTCTCGTACAGCACCGCCTCGAAGGTCAAGGGGTCCACAGAACCACAGCGCAGTGCGTCCTGCCACTGTACCGCGAAATGGCGATTGGGATAGGCACCCTCCATACGCCAATATACTCTGGCCCTGGTTTGCTCCGTGTCCTCGATGCACAGGTCGTCCCAGAACGGGGCAATCAGGTTCCCTGGCGCGAGGGGGCTAGGCAGCACCGTGTTGTGGGAAGCCGTGTTGGGGCCGCCGAAGGTCAGCAGGCCGTTAGTGCTGACGTAGCACTGGGTGTACGAGTTCTCGTAGAAGCGAAAGTCAAAGCCGATCGAGACCTGTTGGAAAGCGTCGTCGCCGCGCGCAGTCAGCTCCGTGCCGCCCACTCTGGCGTCAATCCAGGCAAACGACACGGTGTCATTCCAGGTGTAGCCGAACGCGTCCGGCCCACCCGTGCCGAGAGCGAACTCGAGGCCGGATGTGGAGGACACCTCGGGCATGGAAGCTTGCTGAGCCGCGCCAACGGCTGCTGCGGCGAAGAGGGCGAGCACGGCCAAGAACAGCAGGGCAGCGGCACGTCTCATGGGATCACCTCCGCTTCTTGCGAGACCAATGGCTTCGGCGGGTTGTGGTGGACGAATCTGGCTTCGATTCTAGTCCATTCGGGGCGATCTGCAAAGTCACTCCGACGCGGGGTGCAGTCCGGTTTCGGGGCAAGCTTCGGCTCCGGGCATTGGACCTAGTGCAGATCAGGCTGATAGCGCTCCGTCCCACGCCTCTGTTCCCAGGCAGTCGCACTGCCGCGGGCCTTGTGGCGCGCCGAGCCGCATACCACCGTGCTGCTGCAAGCGGTTTTGCAGCGCGGAGGAGTCTGTGCTAGAATCGATGTGGCATGCACTACCTCGAGGAGGCGAGCAGCAATGAAACGGTGGATCGGGGTTGTTGGATTCCTGACCATACTGGCGTTGCTCAGCGCGTGTGCCAGTGCTCCCGCAGCACCGTCCCTGCCCACGCGCACTCCCTGGCCCACTTTCACCAGCGCTCCCGTTCAGTCTCTTCTGCTGCCCTCTGCAACGGACACTCCGTTCTCGCTGGCTGCTAGCGTGCCCACACGCACACCCCACCCCGCTGACACTGCATCCACTGGCACCTCCCGTGCTACGTCAGCCACCGCCGTGTCCACGGACACGACCAATCCCACACGCAGCGCAATGATCCCCATCGAGACTCCCAGTACCACGACCACGGCAGTGTGGCCTAGCGCTACGCCCAATCCCACGGCGACGACTGTGATGCCCACAGACACACCGGCTCCTACGGCCACGCCTACGCCCAGCCTCACGGCCACGGAGACCCTGACTCCGCTCGTGCCGACACAGACGCCTGTGCCCACGCCCACGCCGTCGTCCTGTCCCGCCGGGTATGTTCTTTACACGCATAGCAGCATCGGGTTCTCCGCCTGCTGCCCCACGGGGTGGATCATCTCCGACTTGGAAGATGCCGCCCAAGGGATCCGGGGAGTGCTTTTCGAAGCGCCGGGATCGGACCGCAACACAGGCGCCGGGCTCAAGTCCCTTTCCGTGCAGGTATCTCCCAACACAACGGGCGCCAGCGGGGATGGGTTCCTGAACGCCACGGCCCTGGCGCTCTTGCGAAAATACGGTAACCGATTGCTCGATCACATTGACACGCTTGAGGTGGATGGGCGGGTGGGGGTGGAAGCCGCCTATCAGAGGGAGTTGCCCTTCGCAACCGGCACGGTTCAGGTCACCGGCTGGGAGGCGGTGTTCCTTGTCGACAACCAGCAATGGACCATCGAGGTCGTGGGCCGCAGTGAGTATCGGGCCGAACTCGAAGGCATGCACAACGAGTTCCTGTCTCACTTCACGTTAACTCATTAGATACGTTTGAGATACGCTGTTGTGAATTGACAAAACGAAAGGACTGCGCTATAATGTGACCAGGACGTGGTCTCACGTGTCAAGCTGGGGGGAAGAGTCCGGCTCTGGAAAGGGGGTGATGCACGACGCCTGCTGCTTGACGTCTTTTGTTTTCGTAAGGACGCTGTCCCTGTGCGGTGGGAGAACAAGAATCGCAGCCATGATGCTGCACTTGCGGCTCCGTTTTGGTATACAGGTTTGGACTAGACCGTGCTTGGTCTGTCTCTTCTAGGGCGATGATTGCCCCACCAAATACGGAAGGAGTTAGCAATGCGTAAAGTGTTGACGATCGTGATCGTGAGCGTGCTCTTGTTGGCGTCGTTTGCCCATGTTGCACTGGCCGATGTCAAGCCGGCCGCCACGTACATCCCCAAACCGGCCACCATCCCGGCCGGGTTCACTTTCCAGAACCTGTGGGTCGAGCTGAACCCGGACGAAGGTGGCAGTGGCATCGAGCTCCCGCAGGGTGGGAGGAATGACTTTTTTGTCCCGAATGACGACTACATCCGCGGCGGCGTGGTAGACACACTGGGGTACCAGCACGGCCTTCCGATCGGGTTCAACTTCAAATTCATGCAGGGCCCACCGCATGGAATTCCGGTGTACGGCTGGGCCGGCCCCCCGGGCGGGCAAGTGTGGCAGGTCGTGGACTGGAATCTCACACTGGATGACGCGGGCTTTGATGAAGTGTATGTGGCCCTTAACGGCTACGTGGTCTTTGATGTCGGCCCGTTCGATCCGGGCATGCGGCCGGCTGGGGAGATGGCCGGTCTGGGAACTCATGCCTGGTGGCCACACCTCCTGCCCTCAGCGGAGGTGCCGAACTGCATCATCGCCCCGTACTGGACCGACCTGAACATTAGTGACAACGCCTTCACGGAAGTAACCTCGGTGCACTTTGTGTGCAACCAGCTGCTGCCCGGTGTTCACCCCGAGCCCAGGACGCCGAACGATTGTGTTAACCGCCTGGGGTATTACGCCCCGTATACCACCAGGGAGGTCGAGCGGCCTCGTGGGCGCCTGTTGTACCAGACGGTGGGCACGGCTCCCAATCGCAAGTTCGTCGTCGAGTGGGCGAACGCCAAGAACATCTGGACGAGCAACCTGGCTACCTTCGAGTTGCAACTCTTCGAAGGGAGTAACGGCATCCTGTACCTGTACAAGGAGTTCACCACCAAAGCCGCTTTCGAGGACCCGCCCCATGCGTCACCATTCCTGGTCACCCCCAGCCTCATCGTCGGCATGGAGGACGCTTACGGCGCAGTCGGTGTAGGCCAGGCGTACCTGGCGCAGAAGACGCCCTTCAAGTGGCAGTTGGTCAACCCCTTGAACGACCTCGACATGATGGCCTTCCACGCCGATCAGTACCCGGGCATTTGGTAGACAAGCCCGCACCTGAGAAGCACTAGTAGCCCCCCTTTCCGTGGGAGAGGGGGGCTACTTGTTGCCGCGCAGCCCCTGGGGAAAGGAATATAGCACACGACCATGAAAAGGTGGATCGTTTTGACAGCGACGCTGGGGGTGTTCCTGGCAGCCCTTGCCACATGCATGATAAGGCCCGTTGCTGCTGAGCGAACCAGGACCGGCACGTACCACGAAACGTTTACTACCGCCACCTACAAGGACATGGACCACACGACAGCAGTGTGGGACACATATGCCGGCCAACTGCGCCTGCCTGCCGCACCCCACTCCGAAAGAGTGCTTGCGCAGTTGTACTATGCTTCGGCCTGGAGCCCGGCGGTCTATGCCACGCAGGCGGGTCACGCCTATCTATTTGGAGGCGCGGGGAACCCCCAGGCGATCCAGGAATATGACCCGGCGACGAATTCGAGTCGCAAAGCGGGGTTGCTGCTGCCCTTTAGATTGCAGGGGGCCGCGGCGTTCTACGTCGAATCGCGCCAGAGCATCTTTGTGTTGGGGGGTAGCTCGCGCACGGACATCCTGGTTCTGGATGTCGACCGGATGATCACCACGGTGCTGAGCAGCAAGCTCCCATTGCCCCTTTCCTTTGCTTCGGCAGCCTACGTGCCGAACCAGGACCGCGCCTACATCTTCGGCGGTATTTCGGCAGACGGCGTGTCCTGCGATGCCATCCTGCAATACGATCTGGCAGCCGAGACTGTGATCACGCTGCCCGTCTCGCTGCCCGTTTCGATGGCCCTGAGCGCTGCGATCTACGATCCGGCGTCCGAAAGCATCTACCTGTTCGGTGGACAGACGTCTGATGGCAGCCCGCTGCCCAGCATCGTTAGGTTTGACGTGGTACGCCAGACGGAGCCAGAGATGGTCAACATGCTGCCTCAGGCTTGCAGCGGGGTTGCGGCTGTCTACGTGCCCGAGCAGCACAAAGCATACCTCTTCGGCGGCTTGGGAGGGGTGGGATCAGACAGCGTAGCTCTGAGCCAGATCGTGGAATTCGACATTGCCGCCAACGCCGTCACTCCCCTGACGGCGCGCTTGCCCACCGCAAGCGCCGGGGCAGCAGCCATCTACGTACCCGCTCTCGCCCGCGCCTACGTCCTGGGCGGACAACAAGGGCCGGGATCCCTGCTGTCGGATGTCGTGGCGTTCGATGTGAACCAGCACACGGTCACGGACATCACGCTGAGACTGGACGGCCGCAGCGGGGCTGCGGGCGTCTACTCGCCCTCGACCCGCAAGGCATATCTCATTGGCGGGCGAGCGGGCGCTCAACCTGCGTCTCAGAGTATCCTGGCCTATTCTGTGGACCAGGGCACGCTGCGTACTCTGGCAGCTAGCTTGCCCGTCTCCCGAACGGATACAGCGGCGGTGTACGTTTCGGCAACGAATCAGGCCTACATCTTTGGCGGCCTGCGGCCGGGGCAGCGCACCCACTACTTAAACGACATCCTGCGTTTTGACGTAACCACGGAGAGAGTGAGCGCTGCCAACGCGGTTCTACCCACAGGACTGGCGGGCATGGCCGCCGTATGCGTGCCAGACACTGACAAGGTCTACCTTCTCGGTGGAGTTGGGGACGCGGGTTGCCTGGACCAAATCCTGGTCTACGATCCGGCGCTGGATAGTCTCAGGACGTTGCCGGCAAGGCTGCCCAGAGCAACGGCCTATGCCGCAGGGGTCTACGATGCTGCCACGAGCAAGGTCTACCTCTTTGGTGGATTGTCCGTGGGCGCAGGGGGGAGTGAAAGCTACTTTAATCAGATCGTGGCCTTTGACGCGGCAACGGAGACAGCAGCGCTTGTCCCAGTCCGGTTGCCCCAGTTCCTGGCGAGGGCGGTCGCCATCGCCATCCCAGGGGAAGGCGTGCTCTACGTGATCGGTGGAGGATTGCCCGGACGCATCCTGGGTGACATCTTCCGTTTCGACCCAATGCGACAGGTGCTCAGCACGCTACAGGACGTCCGGTTGGCCGAAGGACGCGCCGGTGAAGCGGCAGTATACGTGCCTGATCTGCTTTCGGCCTACCTCTTTGGTGGGACCGGATCGGGACTACAGCCGCTGCTCAGCATTGGTGCGCTGCAGTTCGGCCATCCGCTCACCGCCACGGCCCAGTCGCTGCAGGTGAACGTGGCGGGCCAGGAAGTGCGCCAGGCTGTTCTGACGGCGGAACAGAACTTGCAGGGCGGCCTCGTCAGTTATGCACTGTCCAACGACGGCGGCCAGACATGGATAGGCGTGCAGCCGGGTGTACAGTGCGTCTTCAACTCGGCGGGTTCCGACCTGCGCTGGCGTGCGGTCTTGAGTGGGACTGGTGACACCACGCCCTTCGTGGACAGCCTGACGATTACCTACGCTGGGGAGGAGACGCCCACACCAACCTGCACACCGACCGAAACACCAGAACCCACTCGCACACCGACCGAAGAACTGACGCCCGTTCACAGGGTGTTCTTGCCTATGCTGCTCAAAGGGCAGCGGTGGTGAGATCTCTTCCGTAAAGGCAGAGACGACTCTACTGAAAGAACTCGGATTTCACCGCAGAGCACGCAGAGAACGCGGAGATTCCCTTATGAACTCTGCGCACTCGGCGGCCTCTGCGGTAAGGAAGGGGCTTTTTGCAGTGGAGTCAGAGACGGATACGCGGCGGGCAACTGCCGTGTATCCGTCTTTTTTGCGCGCTGATGGCTATGGCCCTTCGCGACGAGCCGGGGTGCTCGAGACGAAGCGCACAACAGCGACCGCAGGTCGCAGCAACCATCGCGCGAACGTGCGGCGCCATTCCCTGCCGGCGATCCACTGCGTGGCGGCAGGGCTGCACCGATAGTACAAAGCGATCACGGCGCGCCCAACGCGGGAACGAACGAGCGAGCGATCCCGGAATCGGCGTAGGGTTCGTACGTCCTTCTGCATGGCCGAGCCATAGGCTGCCGTGGTGAACAAGCCACCTCTGCCCGCGCCCCTGAGCTGCACAGAGATCACGGGACGCCCTGGATCGTTGGTCACGAAGCTGAACGTGCCGCTATGGGTGCCGAGCGCTCCAGGCCTGAATCGGATGGTGAAGGTATGCGACGCGCCTGGCTCGAGTGCGAACGCCGTCTGCTCGCTGGTGGAAAAGAAGGGCGAGTCCGTCTGCATGTGACCAACGATCAGGAGGCCTGTGCCGTGATTCCCGAGCGTGACGGTGCGCTCGGCGGCCTGGCTAAGCATCACGCGGCCTAGGTCCAAGGAGGTTGGCGTCACGTCGATGCTCGGCGCACCTGCTGGGGTGCCTGACCATGGGACGCCCGAGGCTGTTTGGCCTACAGAGAGATCAGCGCCAGTGGGTCTCTCCGCAACCCGTGGGGGAGCAACAGCCGTGCCAGACATGGGCACGCTGATAGCAGGTTGGTTGATGTCGTTAGAGTTGATGGTCAGGGTGGCGCGTCGCTGGCCGGCGAGCTTGGGCGCGAATTGGACCGTGACCGTTCTGAAAGCGTGGGATGCCAAGGAGAACGCCGTATTGCCTACGACGGAGAAGGCGGGTTCGGTGCTGCGGATGTTGGAGACGGCCAGGTCGAGCCTGCCAATGTTGGTAAGCGTCAGGGTGCGTTGGGCGGGTTCCCCAAGGGTCACCGACCCAAAGTCCAGGCTGGTTGGGTCCACGCTGATGCGTGCCACTGCGACCGCGAGGGCCGACATGGACACTGGGATGGTCGGCTGGGTAGAGTCGCTGGAGCTAATGGTAAGGGTGGCACGCCTCTGTCCAGGGTTCTTGGGCGAACATTGGATCGTGAGGGTTCTGGATGCGCCAGGCGCCAACTGAAAAGCCGTGTCGCCGATGATCGAGAACGCAGGTTCGGTGCTGCGGATGCTGGAAATGACAATGGGCACATTGGTGGTGTTGCGCAGAGTAAGCGCAAGCTGGGCGGCTTCGGTCAGCACAACGGAGCCAAAGTCGAGGCTGCTCGGATCAACCAGGATGTGCGGCATGCGTGCAGAGCCGGCGAGGGTAACCGTCAACTCCGGTTGGTCGACATCGTTAGAGGCGATGGTCAAGGTGGCCTGCGTTGGGCCTGCAGCAGAAGGTTTGAATGCGATGACGACGTCACGCGCCGCACCCGGGGCCACCGAGAAGGCCGTGTCACCAACGATGGAGAAGGCGGATTCAGAGCTGGCGAGCCTGCTGACTTGCAGATCGGCAGTGCCGGCATTGCGCACGGAGAGAGTGCGCTGGGCGAACTGGCCGACGGTAACCAGGCCAAAGTCGAGGCTGACGGGTTCTGCGACAATGTGGGGTGTACCAAGTCCTGTGCCTACCAGGGGCACGCCAAGTGCAGGCGAAGTGGGCTCATCGGAGGTGATGGTCAGGTTGGCCTGCTGTTGACCCGCGGTGGTGGGCGTGAATTGCACAGTGATGGCCTTGGATGCACCGGGTGTCAGGGGGAAAGCTGTGTCACCCAGGAGAAGGAAAGCCACGCGGTTACTGCGGATGGCGGAAACGGAGAGGGCAGCCGTGCCGGTGTTGCGCACGGTGAGGGTGCGCTGGGCAGACTGGCCCACAGAGACAGAGCCAAAGTCCAGGCTGCTTGGCTCCACGACGATGCGAGACACCGCGCCTGCGAGCGCAGACATAGGCACGTTGAGGGTTGGCTGGTTCACGTCGTTGGAGTTGATGCTGAGGGTGGCGCGCCTCTGGCCGGGGTTCTTGGGTGAGCATTGGATGGTGAGCGTCCTGGATGCGCCGGCAGGGAGCGCAAAGGCCGTGTCACCCACAACGGTAAAGGCGGGTTCGGTGGAGCGGATGGTGGAGATGGCCAGGTCGAGCTTGCCGATGTTGCGCAGGGTCAGGGTGAGTTGCACGGGCCGTCCGATGGTCACTGCGCCAAAATCCAGGTTGCTGGGCTCCACGCTGATGCGCGGCATAGCGACCGCCACGGCAGACATGGGCACGCTGATGCTCGGCTGGGTAATGTCGTTGGAGCTAATGGTGAGCGTCGCGTGCCTCTCGCCAGGGCTCTTGGGTGAGAACTGGACAGCAAGCGTTCTGGAGGCGCCAGGCGGTAGTTGGAAGGACGTGCCGTCGACGACGGTGAATGCGGGTCCAGTGCTGCGAATGCTGGAAATCGTGACTGTAGCGCCAGTGGTATTGCTCAGTGTGAGAGTAAGCTGGTTCGACTCGGCCAGGGCCGCGGAGCCAAAGTCGAGGCTGGTGGGGTCGACGACAATGTGCGACACAGCAGCGACCCCACTGCCCGACAGCGCTACCGAGACCATGGGCTGATCGCTGTCGTTGGAGCTGATGCTCAGGCTGCCCTGTGTCTGGCCTACAGCGGAGGGCCGGAACGTGATGGTGATGCCGCTGGCCGCGCCGGGGGCCAACTGGAAGGCCCTGTCGCCCGAGGTGGAAAAGGCTGGTTCAGAGCTGGTGAGCTTGGAGACGCTGAGCTCGGCAGTTCCAGAGTTGCGCACGGTGAGGGTGTGTTGGGCGGACTGGCCGAGGGAGATCGAGCCAAAGTCGAAGCTGAGGGGTTCGGCGGCGATGCGCGGCGTTCCGAGTCCAGTACCCACAAGGGGCACGCTGAGTGTGGGCGCCGCGGTATCGTCAGAGACGATAGTCAGTCTGGCTTGCTGTTGACCGCCAGTGGTAGGCAAGAACTGGACGGAGACGGTCTTGGATGTACCGGCTGCCAAGGGGAACGCCGTCTCGCCCAGGACAGAGAAGACCGGCAAGTTGCTGTTGATGGCCGAAATGGAGACGGCGGCGGAGCTGGCATTGCGCACGGTGAGGGTGCGCTGCGCGGACTGGCCCACCGACACGGAGCCAAAGTCGAGGCTGCTTGGCTCCACGGCGATGCGCGCCACAGCCGTCGCCACACCGGTCAGCGGCACGTTGATGCTGGGCTGGCTGGTGTCGCTGGAATTGATGGTCAGGGTGCCCCGCTTGGAACCAACAGCAGAAGGCTTGAACTCGATGGTGATGCCCCGTGCTGCGCCAGCGGCCAACTGGAAGGCCGTCTCGCCGATGATGGAGAAGGCGGGTTCGGAGCTGGCGAGTCCGGAGATGCTGAGCTCGCTGCCGCCAGTGTTGCGCACGGTGAGAGTGCGTGGGGCTGACTGGCCAAGGGGAGTCGAGCCAAAGTCCAGGCTGGTTGGCTCAACAACGATGTGCGATACGGGTACTCCCGTTGCAGACATGGCTACGGTGACGGTGGGCTGAGCGCTGTCGTTAGAGTTGATGGTCAGGTTGCCCCGCTTGGGTCCCGTGGCAGAAGGCTTGAAGACGATCGTGATGCCGCGTGCCGCGCCCGCAGCCAACCGGAAGGTCGTGTCGCCGGCAATGGAGAAGGCCGGCTCAGAGCTTGTGAGCCTGGACACTGCGAGCTCAGCGCTGCCAGAGTTGCGCACGGTGAGGGTGCGCTGAACGGACTGGCCGAGGGAAACCGAGCCAAAGTCAAGGCTGAGCGGTTCCGTGACGATGTGCGGCGCTGCGACTGCCGTGCCCGAGAGAGCCACACTGAGTGTCGGCGATGTGGCATCGTCGCAAGTGATGACCATGTTGGCCCGCTGTTGGCCGCCGGTGGTCGGCGAGAACTGGACGGTGATGGTCTTGGATGCGCCCGGCGCCAATGGGAAAGCAGTGTCGCCAAGTACGGAGAAGGCAGCGAGGTTGCTGCGGATGGCGGAAACAGAGAGGGTGGCGGTGCTGCCATTGCGCATGCTGAGAGTGCGCTGGACGGCCTGACCCACGGCAACGGAGCCAAAATCGAGGCTGGTGGGCTCCACGGTAATGCGTGCAGGCGTGACCGCCTCTCCGAGTCCTACGGCAGCAAAGGCGTTCTGCACCGTGGCGTAATTGGCCGCGTCTGCGGGGAACAGCTCCTGACAAGCCTGCAGCATCGCTGTGCGGGCATCTCGGAACTTGGCGGCGCCCTGCAAGTGGAATTTCAAGGCGCGGTACCAAATCCTGGCCGCGTTGTCTTTGCCCATGCCACGCACCACGACATTGTGGTGGGTGCCACCCTCGGACATGAGGTAGGCGCACTTGTTCATGATGCCACTGTTGGTGTGGACCATCCAGCCTTGAGTGCCACCGCTCATATACTTGCTGTAGTGGTCTGGCTGCCCATAGCGGGCAGGATCGGCCATGTCGCGCAGCGCATCGTTGGGAGTCTGCGGTGTGTAGCAGTCTTCGCCTAGCATCCAATCCTTGTTCTCAATCAGGTTGCCGAAAAAGTCAGCGTAGGACTCGTTCAGCGCGCCAGGCTGATCCTCATAGTCGAGGCCGCGGGGGCTTCCATCCGCCCAGGTGATCGCGAAATAGATCACCGCGTGTGTCCACTCGTGGCCCACCACGTCGAGGGCACGCGCAAAAGGGCCAAACTGCATCCCATCGCCATCGCCGAACACTATCTGAAGCTTGCTGGGCATAAAGGCCGCATTGTTCTGGGTGCAGCCAAAAACAAAGGGGACGCCACCATGCACAGAGGAGATCAGCTTGTGACCCTTGCCGTCAAAGCTGTCCAGGCCAAAGTTGTTCAAGTAGTAGTCGTACACCGCGCCCGCATGCTCGTGGGCACTCCGGGCAATGTCGTCCACCGGCTGCCCCGGCAGGGGCCCGCTCTCCGAGATGCACAGCGTGCCTGGCAGAACGTAGCAGTTGTCCGTGTTGTAAGTCTCACGGTTGCGGGCAGTCTGTGTGTTGTCATAGGTGTGGACAATCGAGCCGTCATGGGCGTCCACGAAAAAGACCCACACGAGCACCTCGATGCGCCAGGTCAACAGGTCCTGCTTGCCCAACTTGGCAGCGACATCAGGGAAGGACGCTGTATCGACGATCAACAACCGACTGCTGACCGGCAAGCTGCTCTTGTCGGGGATATCGAGGTTGGCCTGTGCTATCTCTACGGCCCGTTCAGCGGATACTGCAGGCTCGACCGAAAGGCTCAAGTCAGGACGATAACGGCCCGCGACCTGTACAACCCGGTTCTGTGGATCCAACGTTACGGTCAAGGCTCCGTCCAGGACCTCCACGCCGTGGTACTCTTGCAGAAAGTGTACGGTGCTGCCCAACTTGTCGCTGACGACTCGCCGACGGGGGAACTCCTGCTCCACGTCCTGCACGCGGTAAAGGGCCGTGTTCTGTTTGAGGAACGCCGCCGCCGCTCTGTGCGCTGCCTCTGACAGGGACTGCGAGGCGGCCTGCGGGCCTGGGTGAGAGAGAGAACCATGCACGAGACCTGGCGTTCCGGTCTCCTCGTCCCACTCGATGAGCAGGTGGGGGTCAAGCGCTTTCAACGCGTCAAGCGCGGCGAGTTGTCTGGCGTTGGGTTTACGCATTACCTGTTGCTCCTTGGGGCGCTACACATAGGACGACTTCTGCGTTCATTTTTCTGTCATTCACGGGGCACAAACCGAAAGCTCGCCAGGAACTGCCTGTAGATGTTTTCCACTTCTGCGCGAGCCTCACCAGGTCCGGATACAGTGATGTACCACATCCTATCGTCTGTGGGAAAGCCGACTACCCATCCACTGATCGCCGCTGGTTTGCCCGCAACCAGCACGGTCCCCTCCAGGCTATCCTCCACTGCCTTGCGGCCGTCAATCGGAAAGGCGCGGATTGCCACGATCTCTCGTCCCTGCTGCGACCGCTGTGTCATCAACTGCATGGCCAGATTCTGCAGCACCGTCTCGGTGTCTGTGATCTGGCCCACTGCAGCGATGCGAACAGAGATACGTTTCGGGAGGGTGTTCTCGTCCGGAACGGGTGAGACAAAATCCATGCCCTGGGTCTTCTTCTCCGGGTCTTGATACGCTGAGGCCTTCCAGCCCGCCGGGTAGCAGGCCGAGAAGCCATTCTCGCGGTCCACATGCGACTCGGATCCAGGAGGGCACGTCGAAAGAGTTGCGGCAGAGGATAACGTTTCAGTAGGCAGTGGTGTGGGAGCTGTTGTGCCACCCTGCGTCTGGGTAGGCACCGTGGCAGGAGTCTTGGTGCATCCAAAGAGCAGCGCGAGCGCGGCCACGACGCAAGCAAGCCTACAGAGTTGCTTCATCTTCTGCGCCTCCATGCGAGCTTTTGTTTGGCATTACAGCGTGCGCGAACCCATCTCCTCCCGCGTGCAAGGCGGGCAATTGCGCTCAATGGCCCTCATTATAGCACGAAATGACCCGAGCGACAAGCGATTCTGTCTGAAGCTCAGACTCTGAGAGGTGCGTAGAACCGCATGCAGCCGCTCTCCATGATTCCACTGGCCATTTGTGTGCTATGGCTCAATGCGGTATAGTTAGCCATGCTGATCTACACGGTGACGCAGGTCACGCAGTACATCAAGAGCGTGTTTGATGTAGATCCCTTGTTGCAAGACTGCTGGGTGGAAGGGGAGATCTCCAACTTGTTCCGCTCTGCAGCCGGGCACGTCTACTTTACGCTCAAAGACGCCGGCGCGCAATTGCGCTGCGTGATGTGGCGCAACCAGGTGGCCGAGCTGGAGCAGCAGCCCGGCAACGGGCAGGCCGTGGTGGTCCACGGGCGCGCCTCGGTCTACGAGGCCCAGGGCAGCTATCAACTGTACGTAGACCAGATCCAGCCCCTCGGCACGGGTGTGCTTTTCCTGCGCTTCCAGGCGCTCAGGGACAAGCTGGAGAAGGAGGGCCTGTTTGCCGAGGAGCGCAAACGTCCGCTGCCGCGTTTTCCTCGTCGCCTGGGCGTGGTGACCTCGCCGCTGGGTGCGGCCATCCGCGACATCCTGCGCGTCCTGCAGCGGCGCTATCCTCTGGGGGAGGTGATCGTGGCCCCCACGCTGGTGCAGGGTGACGAGGCCCCACCGCAGATCGTCGCGGCCATCGAGGCCCTCAACTGTCACACAGACGTGGACGTCATCCTTGTGGCGCGCGGCGGAGGGTCCCTGGAAGAGCTGTGGGCCTTTAACGACGAGCGCGTCGCCCGCGCGATTTTTGCCTCCCGGACGCCCATCATTACCGGAGTGGGCCACGAGACGGACTATACCATTGCTGACTTTGTGGCCGACGTGCGCGCGCCCACCCCCTCGGCTGCCGCAGAGATCGCCGTCCCAGACCAGGAAGCACTGCGCACCCAGGTCCAGCAGTATGGTGCGGCGCTGCAGCAGGCCATGCACCATCGCGTCGCACAGCGACGCGTGCAGGTGGACCATGCGCGGGCGCTGCTGCGCCGCGTCTCCCCACGCGCCGTGCTCGACCGGCGGCGGCAGGAGCTGGACGACCGCCAGCAGCGCATGATCACACAGCAGACGCACCAGATGGCCCTCTGGCGCGGACGCCTGCTCAGCCTGCAATTGTGCTTGCAGACCCTGAGCCCGGAATCCACCCTCAAGCGTGGCTATGCCATGGTCTCTCGGCGGGACTCGGGCGCTGTGGTGCTGCGCACGGAGCACGTGGCGCGCGGGGATGGCGTGGACGTCCGCGTCAGCGATGGGCATTTCGAGGCGACCGTAGACTGAAGGAGAAACCAGATGCAGGAGATGACAGGCCTGACTTTCGAGCAGGCATTCCAGGAACTGGAGCAAGTGGTGGCGCAGTTGGAGAGCGGGGAACTGCCCCTGGAACGCTCTCTGGCCTTGTTCGAACGGGGCATGGCCCTGGCACAACTGTGTGGCGCCAGGCTTGATCAGGCCGAACAGAAAGTCTCGCAACTCACCGGCGCCGGCAGCGACGGGCCCGTGCTGACGCCCTTCCAGGGAGAAGAGTAAGTGTCCTGGCAGACGCTTCTTCACAATCGGCACCTGATGGCGGTGGCCGTGGCCTGGGGGGCCACGCAGGTGCTCAAGCCGCTCATCTACCGCATCACGGAGCGCCGCTGGGATTGGCGTTGGCTATTCAGTGCGGGTGGCATGCCCAGCTCTCATTCGGCGGCCTTTGCGGCGCTGACCACCGCCGTGGGCCGTATCAACGGACTGGACAGTGTCGCTTTTGCCATCACCTCTGTCACGGCAATCGTGGTGTTTTATGATGCCGCCGGGGTGCGGCGTTCGGCCGGCGACCAGGCACGCGTGCTGAACCAGATCCTGGAAGAGTTTTTCAGTGGAAAGGCCATCGCCGAGGAGCATCTGCGCGAGCTGATCGGACACACTCCCTTTGAGGTCTTGGTGGGCATCCTGCTCGGCGTCGTGACGAGCCTCCTGGTGTTGCGCTAGCGACGCCCTCGGCTATTCCACGAGCAGCACGTCCCCCGCGGTGAGTCCGCTGAGCACCTCGGTGTGCGTGTGGTTAGACAGCCCCGTGGTGATCTCCACCTGACGCGCCGCCCTCCCCTCCAGACGCTTGACGACCTTGCGGCGCCCCAGGGTCTGGATGGCGCGATTAGGCACCAGCAGCACGTTTTCCCGCACCTGCGTCGTGATGGTCAGATTGGCGGCCATGTCAGGACGCACGTTCAAATCCCCGGGCTCAAAGCTCACGACAGCCTCGTAGGTGGTGCTCCCGCGTTGCCGGGTGGCCGCCGGGGCGAGGCGCTGCAGGGTGCCTTTGATCGTCTGGCCCGGGAACGCATCGAGACGAATCGAAACCGGCTGACCCACCGCCACGGCGCCAACGTCCAGCTCGTCGATCTGAGCTGTGACTTCTAGCGTGTGCAGGTCAGCCAGGCGCAGCACTGCATTGTGGGCGTAGACGTCCTCGTCCGCGCCGATTTCCACGGAGAGCACCGTGCCCGCAAAGGGAGCGAGCAGTCGGGCGTCCGCCAGTTGCTTGCGAGCTTCCTCCAACGCGGAGCGGGACAGCTCCACCTGCTGCTCCGTCACAGCAATCTCCGCGTCCGAAGGGCCCTTTTCCAGCTTACTGAGTTGTGCGCGCGCTACCGCCACTTCCTGCTGGGCGATTTCCAGCGCCTCCGGGCTTGGCCCCTGCTGGGTGGTCTCGAAGTTGGCCCTGGCGATCTGATACTCGGCGGTGGCCTGTTGCAGCGCGATGGCCTGTGGCAGCATGCCCACCTGAGGCATCGACGCGACCTTGTCGTACTCTCCCTGGGCCAGACGCAACTGCATCTCGCCCCTGTCGAGGGCTGCCTTGGCCGCGGTCATTTCCTGGGGTGTGGGGTGATCGAGGGTCTGCTTCTGGCGGGCCTCGGCGGTGGCCAGATTGGCCCGCGCCATGGCGAGGTCCTCGGCCGAGGCGCCAGCCTTGAGTCGGGTCAACTGCAATTGCCGCACCTGCAGATCGAGCTCGGCCTCGCGCACGCGCCGTTGCAGCGCGCCGGACTCGACCTCGATCAGCGGTGCCCCTGTTGCGACCTCGTCGCCCACCTCGACGTACACATGCGCGACCGTCCCACTGGCTTGCAGCGAAAGCTTGGCCTCGCGCGCCGCGCGCACCTGGCCCGTGGCCTCCACGCTGGCCGTCAGCGTATCACGGCGCGCCAGCACGCGCGTCTGCCCCCCGGAGGGGTAGCGCGTGCGATAGGCCCAGTAAGCCACGACAACCAGCAACAGCGCGGCCGCCGCGATGAACCACAGCTTTGCCCTACCGAGTTTGCCTTTCATCCCAGCTTCTTCCTGCCGCTTCGCGCGGGCTTTGGTCTGCGATCCATACAGGCCGACACAAGTATCGCATCCAGCCGGAGCGGTGTCAACACGCCCGCGATTCGTCCATACACGTTTTGACCGCCTTGCCTAGCTGTGATATACTGCGCTCGCTGGCCAATGAGGAACAGCATTTCTCAGGGGAGAGAAAACGTGGCCCAAGAAAGGGACACTCGAGTTTCCGGAGAAGCGGCTCTTGCGCCACGCAATCGGGCCTGGTGGTTGGGAGGTGGCTGGATCCGATGCAGCACCTCCCTTTCTCGTGCCTGCTGTTAGCGCCAGACACGACACATCTGCGAGTGGAGGAAGGCACATGTGCGCAGGAAAGAGCCCCCGCATCTTGGTCACAGGCGCGGCCGGCCAGATTGGCTCCGAGCTGACCCTGGTGCTGCGCGAACGCTATGGCAGCCAGAACGTGGTGGCGACCGGCCACAAGACGCCCCCCAGCCCCAAACTGCGTGATTCAGGCCCATTTGAGGTCATCGACGTCACGCGACGTGAGACCGTGGAGCCCGTTGTTGACAAGTACAAGATCGACACCATCTACCACCTGGCGGCCATCCTCTCGGCCGTGGGCGAGAAGAACCCGGCCCTGGCCTGGGATGTCAATATGAACGGGCTGTACAACATCCTGGAGATCGCGCGGGAACACAAGATGGCGCGTGTGTTTTGCCCCAGCTCCATCGCCGCCTTTGGCCCCGAGACGCCGCGCGACCATACGCCGCAGGAGACCGTGCTGCGCCCCAAGACCATGTACGGAGTGACCAAGGTGGCCGGCGAGCTGCTCTGCGACTATTACGTCCGCCGCTTTGACCTCGACGTGCGCGGTGTGCGCTACCCTGGCATCATCAGCAACGAGACGCCACCCGGCGGGGGAACCACCGACTATGCCGTGGAGATCTTTTACGAGGCCATCAAGCACAAGCGCTACACCTGCTTCCTGCGCCCTGATACGGTCCTGCCCATGATGTACATGCCTGACTGCCTGCGCGCCACGATGGACCTCATGGAAGCCGACGCCTCCGGGTTCAAACACCACAGCGACTTTAACCTGGCGGCATTCAGCTTTGATCCGGCCGAGCTAGTGGCCGCAATCCAGGTGCGCATGCCCGAGTTCACCTGCGACTACAAGCTAGACTTTCGGCAGCAGATCGCCGACTCGTGGCCGCGCAGCATCGACGACAGCGCCGCGCGGGCAGAATGGGGCTGGAAGCCGCAGTATGACCTCAAGACCATGGTGGCAGACATGCTGGAAAAGCTGAGCGCCCGGCACGCCCAGGGCAAACTGTGATCCGCAATCCACGCCACGCGCATGACAGACTCTAGAGGAGGACAACGAATGGCACTGGACAAGCTGGCTTTTATCGACGCAGACGTCGCAAGTCTCAAGGAGCAGGGGCTGCTGATCAACATCCGCACCATCGAGAGCGCGCAGGGGGCCTGGATCAAGGTGGATGGCAAGCGCGTGCTCAACTTTTGCTCCAACAACTACCTGGGCCTGGCCAACGACCCGCGCATGAAGGCTGCGGCCAAGAAGGCCATCGACGAGTTTGGCGTGGGTCCCGCGGCCGTGCGCTCCATTGCGGGCACGATCAGCCTTCACCTGGAGTTCGAGCGGCGTATCGCTGCGTTCAAGGGCGTCGAGGACGCGCTCTACGTGCAGTCGGGCTTTTGCGCCAATCAGGCCGCCATCGCGCCGCTGGTGGGCAAGGAAGACGTCATTTTCTCCGACCGGCTCAACCACGCCTCGATCATCGACGGCAGCCGCCTCGCGAGTGCCAAGATTCTGGTGTATGAGCACTGCGACGCTGCAGACGCAGAACGCGTGATCAAAGAGAACCTGCCCAACTTTCGGCGCGGCATGTTGATCACCGACGGCGTGTTCAGCATGGATGGCGACATTGCGCCCCTGGACAAGTTGTACGAGATTGCCGAGCGCTACGGCGTGCTGACCATGGTGGACGATGCGCACGGCGAGGGCGTGGTGGGCAAGGGCGGCCGTGGGATCGTGGACCATTTTGGATTGCACGGCAAGTTCGACGTCGAGATTGGCACGCTCTCCAAGGCCTTTGGCGTGATGGGCGGCGTGATCGCCGGCAAGCGCAAGATCGTGGACTATCTGCGGCAAAAGGCGCGGCCGTTCCTGTTCTCCAGCGCCGTCACCCCGGCTGACACGGCCGCCTGCATCGCCGCCGTGGACATCCTGGAATCCTCGACCGAGTTGGTGGACCGCCTATGGGACAACACGCGCTACTTCAAGGCCGAGATGAAGCGCCTGGGCTTTGACATCGGCAACAGCAGCACGCCTATTACCCCCGTCATGTTGGGCGAAGCACCGCTGGCCAAGGAGTTCTCGCGCAAGATGTTCGAGAACGGCGTGTTTGCCATGGCGCTCGGCTTCCCCACCGTCCCGCGCGGCAAGGCGCGCATTCGCGTCATGATCTCCGCCTCGCACAGCCGCGACGATCTGGATCAGGGCCTGGCGGCCTTTGCCAAGGTGGGCAAGGAACTGGGCGTCATTCGCTAGGTGCGCCTCTGACGAAGAGAGCCCGCGCGCTCCGCGTGGGCTCTCTTTTGCTGCACGGCGCGGTCCACCGCGCCGTGCAGGCGTCGCGAACGGCTGTTGCGCTATGCCCAGTTGTGGGCCAGCCGTACGTAGTTGGGCTGCAACTCGCCCACCAGTGGACGTGCATAGTCCAGGAAGGCCGGTGTGGGCCAGTTGCCGGCGGCGTTCATCCAGTCGGCGGGGAACACGCGCTCTTGGTTGGCGACCTCTTCCAGGCTGGCTACGCCGGTGGAGCCATGGTACTGCGGGCCAGGGTCCCGCAGCAGGGTCACCATGCCCTGCGCCCGGCCCGCCACGACCTCCTGGACGGCCGCCCGCCCCACGCGGTAGGCCTCGTCCAGGTCGATGGACGAGGCGCAGACCATCATCGAGCGCTGCAGGTAGTTGGGCTTGTCCAGGCGCACTTTGAGCCCCAGCTTGCCCGTCAGCAGGGTGGCCACAAAGTCGCTCACCCCGCCCTTCATCTTGTGCCCAAAAGCATCGATCTCCTTGGAGCCGTACTCTTCGCCCAGGGTCTTGCCCGGCGACTCTTGTGCTCCCTCGCTCATGGCGATCACCACGTGCTCACGCTCGTCGTAGCAGCGCTGCACGTCGTCGAGCAGTTGCTCTACGCCGACGGGTCGCTCCGGCACGTAAACCAGGTGCGGGGCGTCGCCGTCTTCCTGGCGCGCTAGCGCCGCGGCGGCTGTCAGCCAGCCCGCGTTGCGTCCCATGATCTCGACGATCTTGACCGGGCTGGCCGGGCCCATGGCCTCGGTGTCGCGCCCGGTGTCGCGCAGCGCCAGAGCCACAAAGCGCGCCGCGCTGGGATAGCCGGGGCAGTGGTCCGTCATGCGCAGGTCGTTGTCCACCGTCTTGGGCACCGCCATCACGTACAGCTCGTAACCCACCTCAGCGGCCAGCCGGGACAGTTGCCAGCTCGTGTCGGCCGAGTCGTTGCCGCCGATGTAGCACAGGTAGCGGATGTTGCGTTTCCTGAGCACTTCCAGAATGCGTGAATAGTCCTGGGACGTGACCTTGTGGCGCGCGCTGCCCAGCGCTGCGCTGGGTGTGTGGCGCAGCCCCTCGATGAC